>Ga0315283_10001792_pt1 | contig 17551 bp, 12 predicted proteins | sample YL17G09_0_MG_FD_204541 | JGI IMG/M metagenome (GOLD analysis project Ga0315283, IMG submission 204541) | Sediment microbial communities from Yellowstone Lake, YNP, Wyoming, USA - YL17G09_0 | ecosystem: Environmental > Aquatic > Freshwater > Lake > Sediment | place: USA: Wyoming | collected... | reverse complement strand
TGCTCCGGTCGAAGTGCGCATCATCGCTCCCCTCAATGGCTCCAAGTCCCAAGAAGGGAAGGCGGTGCTGCTGCAGGCTTCCGCCACTGACCCGGATGGAGACAGCCTCACCTACCGCTGGAAGGACACTGGAGGAAAGCTCCTCGAGGGCGGAGCGTCGGTCTCCACGAAGCTGCTCACGAAGGGCAAGCACGTGCTCACGCTCGAGGTCTCCGACGGGAACGATACGACCTCGGCGACCGTGACGGTGTCCGTTTCCGCAAAACCCAAGACCAACACGCCGGGATTCGAGGCGCCCGCATTCATGGTTGCGGTCGCATTCGCTTTCGCATTAGTCCTGCTCGCAAAAAGAAGGAAATAATGGCCGTTCCCTTTCCGGGCTCGTGAAAATTCCATGCATCGCGCGCACTCGTCAGAATGCGTTGAGCGCCGGTAATCGCAAGGATTATATTTTTCCCAACGTATTGGGTAGGACGAGCAGGACCGAAAGGAGAGTTGTTTCTTCAACGGCGTGCCGTGAGGCAACGCTCTCCATAAAAAACGGCCCGGATGCAACTAATCCATCGAAAAGCCGGTATAGCTAGTAGTCAGTGGCCGTAGGTTTTTGGGGAAGGGCCGCCAATTGCGGATGCTCCCGTGGCCGGAGCAGCGATACGGTACGGGATACAATGAACGACATGTCCGAGAGCGGCAAACGACCCCAATGCAGTAGTGGCGGCGAAAGCAACCGGCACGTACATTGGCGGGGCGGCGAGGAGGGGTTTCGATGGAGGTTTCGCGGGATGAAGCTTGCGCTCTGAAGACCGTCCGTGCCCTTTCGTACATAGATTTCAGGGACCTCGAGAAGTGGTACGGCCAGTTCGGGTTCCTCAAGATCTTCCACAGCCTCAAGGAGGAGGGCAGCGACCTTGCCTGGGCGCTGATGGTGGGTGCGATTAACCGCGGAATTGCCGGCGACGGGCAGCTCCCCAAGGATATTTTCAACAGGATGCTGCGGGAGAACCGCGTCTCGCTCCAGCACATGTCAGAGCTTTACCCGGAATCGGCGCCGGTGAGGGTCCAGGGCGGCGCATTCCGCATCAAGGCCCTTGAAGGAATTCCGGACGACGCGGTCCCGCGTATCAGGGCAGCGCTAAAGCACTTCTCCGGCGGGGAATGGGACCTGCGCCAGCTCAAGGACGAGCTCTACCGCCTCCACACCACGGAAATGAGGGACAGCCTCTACTACCACACGCTCCTGGCCGCAAGGTCCGTGGCGCACCCGATAAGCGCCCACATGATCGAGAAGGCCCTTCACCTTGTCCCGCCGGGCCACCTGCCCGCCGACGAGATGACCGGTGCGTTCACACGCCTCGAGCGGCTCCAGAATGAACACCTCAGCAATACAGTGAAATGGGAGCTTGCCCCAAGGAACGCGGTGCTCGAGGAATTCACTGATGCCGCCGGGACGGAGCCGCCTCTTTCAGGTGGCGGATATGTCACGATATCGAGACAGGCGGCGCAGCCGGCAAGGACAGATGTTCCGTCGGAACCGCCGAGCAATGGCGGTGGACCCGTCCCGCCGAAGCCCACGCATACAGGCACCAAAAGCGAACATATCGGGCCGATGCCCTCGCACACCGGGAACGGTGCCCCGGACCATCATGCGGCGGCCGCGAAGTTCCTCGCGGAGCAGGGTGTTCAGGAATACGGCGGCAATACCCGGCTATCCGACCTCGTGGGCTACGACGAGGGGCGGCTCGCCCAGCTGCTCGAGCCCTTCCTGCTCCGCTGCTATGCCGCCGACGACGAGCTGGGCGATGACGGCGGGTTCATACTGGCCGTCGGGCCAGCCGAGGTGGACAAGGCGTCATTGCTCTCGGCAATAGCCCGCGGGCTGAGCCTTTCATGCCAGACCGTCACCTACAGGGAGTTCGCCTCCGAGTGGCTTGGCGAGACGGAGCACCATCTCATAACCACCATCCGTGACGCGAGGGCCGTCAGCAGGAAGAACCACGGCAGGCCCTTCGTGCTCATATTCGACGACGGTGTCGGAGCCGCCGGCGGGAACGGTCCCCGCAGGCCCACATCGCACGATGTGATGATGATTTTGGGTTCGCTCATCACGGGTCCGCGGAGGAAGGAGGTCCTGGGCGAGCACGGCCACGGGAACGTCATCATAGTCGCCACGACGGTGCAGTCCGCCGGGATGGAGCCCGGAATGAGGCTCAAGGCGGACGTCATCCATTTCGAGCCCCCGACGGGCGCCGGCCTGAGGAAGTTGCTCATCCAGAACACCGTGGGCAGGTACTACATCTGCGACCTGGAGCACATTTCGTTCGACAATCTGGCCGAGGACGCAAGAGGCCTCGGCCCGAGGAACATCTCCAGGGCCGCACAGCGCGCCAAGCTCATCGCCCTCAAGAGAAGGGCCAACGAGCTGGGCATCAGCCTCACCTGTGCCTCGGAGAAGGCCCGCAACCGCATCAAGGAGAGCTACTGCATCCGGGAAGATGACCTCCTCGATGTCATCCGGGATGAGAAGCTCACCCGCAAGACCAGTCCGCATTCGCCGCCACCGCCCAGGAGAACGGCCCGCGGCAGGCGCAAGCAGACCCCTCTCTACAAGTGGACACAATGCGCGGGAGGCTCGGGAGATGAGCGACCATGCGACGAAGGGGGCGATTGAGCTGGCGGCACGAAAGCGCCTCCCAAGGCGACAGCACCCCAAAAGAACCAGGTCCCAAAGCTCACGCTCCCGCAAGGTGCGTCCGAAAAGAAAGGCCCCCGGGCCGGCAGGACCAAAAAAGGCAAGGGCGGGGCCGATGCAGCACTTCGGGGCAACCATCCCGAAGGGCTCTGAGCCCGACGAGAGAGCCCTCAGACCGGGCATCAAGGTGTTCGGCTGCGGCGGGATGGGCTCCAACTTCCTCGAGCGCTTCGCCGACACCGTGGAAACGCATGTGGAGCTGGTTGCGCTCAACACGGATGCCCAGCATTTGCTGATGGTGCATGCTCCATTGAAGCTGCTCATAGGCTCCAGGACGTTCAAGGGCAGGGGCTCCGGAGGGCAGCCGGAGCTAGTGAGGCAATCGCTCAGGCATGACATGAGGACCATCAGGCACCATCTCAAGGGCGCGGACATCGTATTCACCGTCTGCGGGCTCGGGCGCGGCACGGGGACCGGCAGTGCGCCCGTGGTGGCGCGCACCGCCAGGAAATCAGGCGCCCTCACGCTTGGCATCGGCGTATTGCCGTTCCGGGCCGAAGGAATGTACAGCGCCAAGGCCGCGCTCGACGGGCTCGAGGCCCTCGAACAGGAGGTGGACTGCCTCTTCATTCTCCCGAACGACGCTCTGCTGAAGCTCGAGCCGCCCCCGACGCTCACGGACGGTTTCGGCGTCATTGACGATTTTGCGGTCCACATAATCCAGAGCATAGCGCGCCTGAGCACCCGCTACGACATCCGGCCGCTGAAAGCGATCTTCTCGAACGGCCGGGGCTATGTCGGCGTCGGCAAGGCCGGGGACGGGGAACATGAGAAGGCTGCGAGGGAAGCGTTGCGCTTCCCCCTCTCAGGCTGCCCCAAATCGGAGCTCAAGGGGGCGGTGCTCGTCGTCGAGGGACCGAAGGCGATGGGGCACGAGGAGGGCAGGGCGGTGGCGGAGCATGCGCGGCGCATCATGGGGCCGGGCCCGAGGCTCCTCTGGGGTGTGAGGCAGGCCCTCCACGGGCACGGACTGACTGTCACGGCCCTCTGCGTCCGAAAGAGGGCGGCGCCGCCGAAAGGCGGACGGCGGTCCCGGAATGGAAATGGAAGCGTTGCGAAGGGGCGGGCCGTCAGATATGCGTGGAGCAGCGCCGACATCGACGGCATGGTCAAGGTCAGGCATCCGGCGGGAGACCTCTGGGGGTAAGACGATGTACGTGTGCATTGGCTGCGGAAGCGTGGAAGACGGGTACTCTGTGCTATGCCCGAAGTGCGGGTCCGAGATGAGGAGCGAGCGAGAGCTTGCCCACAGGTGGGTCGGAAGGCCGGGGCCGAACGAGGGCTACGCCCTGAACTGCAGGGACAGGCAGCAGACCGCTTTCATGGAATCGGAAATTGCCAACGAGCTGCCCTATTGTCCTTTCTGCCGGAAGGACATAGGGTACAGGCCCAAGAACATCGACGAGGCAAGGAAGCCGGAAGACTAGGGCACGGGCCGGTCCCCCGGAAAGTACCATTCTCTGACGATAACCCCCCTCGGAAAGGGCCGAAATTAATATATCCTACCGGGAGTATGGCCGAGTCCCTCAGAGGGATAAGATGGTACAGTTCACAGCGATAGTATCCGACCCCAAGACCGGGAAGTCCTACCAGACCACGATAGCCGGCCATCATGCCAACTCGCTCATCGGCAAGAAGATCGGCGACGAGTTCGACGGCATATTCGTGGGGCTGCCTGGCTACAAGCTGGTCGTGCGGGGAGGCAGCGACAAGGATGGATTCCCGATGAGGAAGGACCTGTCGGGCCCCAGGCGCAAGATGATCCTGGTTGCGAAGAGCATCGGTTTCAGGCCCAAGGTGGCCGGCATCCGCAGGAGGAGAAGCCTCCGCGGCAACACGATATCACCCGATATCGTCCAGATAAACCTCAAGATCTCCGCCCACGGCTCCAAGCCCCTCGAAGACGTTTTCAAGACCAAGACCGACCAGCCCGGCGGAGCGGCACCTGCCCCGGCGCCTCCGAAGAAAGGCTGAGGAAGGTACTTCAGATGAAGGTACCGGTCCAGCCAGTCGCCAACATCGGAATGGTGGGGCACGTCGACCACGGGAAGACGACCCTCACAAAAGCGCTCACGGGCGACTGGACGGACAGGCATTCCGAGGAGGTCAAGCGAGGCATCTCCATAAAGCTCGGGTACGCCGATACCGCGTTCTACAAGTGCCCCAAGTGCGCGGAGCCCGAGTGTTACTCGAACAAGGCCAAGTGCGCCGTCTGCGGCGCGAAGACGGAACTGCTCAGGGCCGTCAGCTTCGTTGATTCCCCCGGCCACGAGACACTGATGGCCACTATGCTGTGCGGCGCCGCCCTCATGAACGGCGCTCTATTGCTGATAGCGGCCAACGAGCCCTGCCCCCAGCCCCAGTCCAGGGAGCATCTGATGGCGCTGGACATCGTGGGCATCAAGAACATCATAATCGTCCAAAACAAGATCGACCTCGTGGACGAGGCCAAGGCCGAGGAGAACTACAAGCAGATAAAGGAGTTCTCGAAGGGCACGTGCGCCCAGAGCGCGCCCATAGTGCCGGTCTCGGCCCACCACGATGCGAACATCGATGTCCTCATCCAGACCATAGAGAAGATAATTCCCACTCCCAAGCTGGACCACTCCAAGCCCCCCAAGATGTACGTGGCCCGCTCGTTCGACGTCAACCTTCCCGGAACGAAGCCCAAGGACCTCCAGGGCGGTGTCGTCGGCGGCTCGCTCATCGAGGGCACCCTCAACGAGGGCGACGAGGTCGAGATCCGGCCCGGCATCAAGTTCGAGGACAAGAGGACCCGCTGGGAGCCAGTGGTCACGAAGGTCACCTCGCTCTTCTCCGGCGGCAAAGGGGTCAAAAGCGTTTCACCCGGCGGTCTCGTCGGCATCGGCACGGACCTGGACCCGTACATCACCAAATCAGATTCTCTGGTCGGGAACATGCTCGGAAAGCCCGGCAGCCTGCCCAATGTGATGGAGTCATTCAATCTCAGGGTACATCTTCTGGAGAGGATGGTCGGCACTGCCGACGCGGTCGCGGTCAAGGAGATAAAGACAAAGGAGTCGCTGATGCTCAATGTCGGCGTCGCCACCACCGTCGGAATCGTGAACACATGCCACAGCGATGTGTGCGGGGTAGGACTGAAGCTGCCCGTGTGCGCCGAGAAGGGCCAGAGGGTGGCCATCAGCCGCAAGGTCGGCGGCAGGTGGCGCCTCATCGGTTACGGCGAGATAACCAAGTGAGGAGATGCGGCCTTGGTCGAAGGCACGGGCTCCCGAGCCGTTGTCGTTCTGGATGCGAATGCTCTCATGATGCCCTTTCAGTTCAAGCTCAACATCGACCTGGAGCTCGGAAGGCTCCTGGGCGCTTTCGAGGTCGTGGTGCCTTCCACCGTCGTGGAGGAGCTCAAGAACGTCGCACGGACCCAGAAAAATTCAGAGGCGAAGGTTGCGCTGAAGCTCGCCGCCAAATACAGGGTCGTCGAAGCGGAGGGCCGCGGGGACGATGCGGTCCTTGCCGTCGCAAAAGAGCTGGGCGCGGTGCTTCTCACCAACGACTCCGACCTCAGAAAGAGGGCCCGGCAGGCGGGCCTGAGGACGGCCTGCCTCCGCAGCCGGACGCACTTGGAAATGGTATAAGGGCGGCCCCCCCGCCTCCTGCCATTTTCTGATTGTGCGGCACTGCCCGCTGCCCTCGACAAACCGCGAAGCACTGCTTACTGCCCGTTGCCTGCCGCCCTAGTGCTCACTTCGGCGGCTTGAGCAGGCCCCGCTTCTCCTTTATCGCGGCCTGTGCCGCCGCAAGCCGGGCGATGGGCACGCGGTAGGGCGAGCAGCTGACGTAGTTGAGGTTTATGGAGTGGCAGAACTCGACGGCGCTTGGTTCGCCGCCGTGCTCGCCGCAGATGCCGACCTTGAGGTCGGGTCTCGTCCTTCGGCCCCAGTCCACGGCTATCATCATCAGCCTGCCGACGCCCTTCACATCCAGTATCTCGAAAGGATTGTCCTGCAATATCCTTCTCTCGTTGTAAAGGGGCAGGAACTTGTTCTCAGCGTCTTCCCTCGAGAAGCTGAACGTCGCCTGGGTCAGGTCGTTGGTGCCGAAGCTGAAGAACTCGGCCATCTCCGCGAGGCGGCCCGCCCTCATGCATGCCCTCACGACCTCTATCATCGTGCCGAACTTGTAAGGGACCTTGACTCCCAGCTTCTCCTCGACCTTCTTCTCGACGTCCTGGATGATGTTCTGGACATATTTGAGCTCCTGGGCCGTGCAGACCTGCGGGACCATTATCTCGACATGCACGTCCACCTTCTCCTTGATGAGCTCGCCCGCGGCCTCGAGTATGGCCTGGGCCTGCATAGCGTAGATGTCGGGATACGTGATGCCGAGCCTGACGCCGCGGTGGCCCAGCATTGGGTTCACCTCGTGCAGGGAGCGTATCTTGCGGAGCGTTTCCCTCTTCTTCTCCAGCGCCTTCTTGTCGATTCCGAATGCGCGCAGCTTGGCCAGGTTCTTGACGGTCACGTCGTCCATCACTACGACCGAGCCGAGCTGTGGGTCCAGCGCCTTGATTATCTCCGGAAGCTGGGCTATATTGTCTAGAGCGGCCCCGAACTTCTGGAGCGTCTGGATGTCCTTCTCCACCTCCGCCTCCGATGGCAGGAACTCGTGGAGCGGCGGGTCCAGCAGGCGGACCGTCACGGGCAGGCCCTCCATCGCCTTGAGGATGCCCTTGAAGTCCTCCTTCTGGAGCGGCAATAGCCGGCTAAGGTTGCGCAGCCTCTCCTCGTTGGTGCTCGACAGGACCATCTCCTGGAAGATGGGTATCCGCTTGGCGTCGTTGAACATCCTTTCCGTCCTGCACAATCCGATGCCCTGCGCGCCGAACTCGCGCGCTTTGGCCGCATCGGCGGGAGTATCGGCGTTGGTATATACGCCCAGTCTCCGGAACTCGTCCGACCATGCAAGTATCGTGTTGAAGTCCTCGGACATCTCCGGTTCCTTCGTGGGTATCTCCCCGAGCCAGACCTGGCCCGTACCGCCGTCGAGGGTTACGATGGTGCCCTCGGATATCGTGTGCTCGCCTATCTGCGCGGACCTTTCGAGGTCGTTGATCTTGATGTCGCCGCAGCCGGATACGCACGGCTTCCCGATCGAGCGCGCGACGACGGCCGCGTGGCTGGTCTTGCCACCGACGGCTGTGAGCACTCCCTGCGCTGCGAAGAAGCCGTGAATGTCCTCGGGCTTCGTCTGCTCCCTGAGCAATATGACCTTCTTCCCGGCCTTGCCTTCCTTCTCCGCAAGATCGGCATCGAACACGACCGCGCCGGAGGCTGCGCCGGGTGAGGCGCCAAGGCCCACGGCAATAGGCGTTATCCTGTTCTTCAGGTCAATTTGCCGGTACATGAGCTGGGCCAGCTGGGACGGATTGAGCCTCAGGATGGCCTCCTCTTTCGTGAGCACGCCCTGCTTGGCCAGCTCCACGGACGTCCGGACCGCCGCCGCGGCATTCATCTTGGCGTTCCTGGTCTGGAGCATGTAGAGCTTGTTCTCCTCGACCGTGAACTCGATGTCCTGGACCTCCTTGTAGTGCTTCTCCAGATTCTCGCGGACCCTGAGGAGCTGCTGGTAGACCTCGGGAAGTTCGTTTCTCATGTCCGCCACGGGCTTGGGGGTGCGGATGCCCGCCACTATGTCCTCGCCCTGCGCCTTCATCAGGTAATCGCCGAAGAAGAGATTCTCGCCGGTGCCGGGGTCGCGCGTGAACGCAACGCCGGTGGCGGATTTGGGCCCGAGGTTCCCGAACACCATCGTCTGCACGTTGGCCGCCGTGCCGCTGGCCATCTCCGAGGACACCTTGAACTCGCGCCTGTAGTCCTGGCACCTCTTTCCGTTCCAGGATGCAAATACGGCTTCTATGGCAAGTGCGAGCTGCTCGAACGCTTCCGTCGGCAAGGGCTTCCCGTAATTGCCGTTGACAATGAGCTTGTACTGGTTGACGAGCTCCTTGAGGTCCGCCGTGGTCAGGTCCGTGTCGGACTTCACCTTCCGGTCCTTCTTGAGGGTCTCCATCGACCTGTGGAAGTGGTCCCCGTCTATCCCGAGCGCTATGGTCGAGAAGAGCGAGATGAACCTGCGGTAGGAATCCCAGGCGAACCGCTCGTCGCCGAATTTCTTTGCAAGTCCCAGTACGACCTCGTCGTTCATGCCCAGGTTCAATATGGTGTCCATCATGCCAGGCATGGACACTGCGGCGCCGCTGCGCACCGATACGAGCAGGGGGTTCTCCGCGTTCCCGAACTTGCGCCCCATGGCCTTCTCCACGGTCGCCATTGACTGCTTGACCTGGTCCAACAGGCCGGGCGGGAACTTCTCCTTGTTGTCGAAGTACTCCAGGCACGCCTGGGTCGTTATCACGAATCCTGGAGGCACGGGCAGGCCTATCTGCGTCATTGTGCACAGACCGGCGCCCTTTCCGCCCAGGAGCTTCTTGTTCTTGCCGTCACCTTCAGAGAAGAGGTGGACATATTTCGTTTCCATACCGACACCTTTCTCCGCCATAACCCCCTTCCATATATATACGTTTTCAGTAGGATATCTAAGGCCGGGGACAGATTTGCCCTCGATGCCCGATGATGATGACATCGTCAACTGGGACGGCATCCTGACGCCCGATGAGCGGAAGCGGATACTGGCCAGGCTCCGCTCCGCGCTCGGCTCGGTGGGCGCGAGGATCCCGGACAAAGAGACAGTCGGCGGACGCGAGATCCCCCTGCGCGAGACAGTCTTTGATTACCTTGAGCGAGAATCCCTGTCGGAGCATGAGCTTGAGGCTGTCGAGCGCCTGATGGACGGTCTCGAGGACCGGGTCCGTGACATCGAGGCCGACATCGAGGTCGGGGACATCGACGAGAAGGGCGCCGTGGCACTTATGAAAGAGGTGCTCGGGCTGCTCAGGGCACTGGAGCATCTGAGGAAGCTCAGGGAGCCCCGAAAGGTAGGAGTCGCGAAGGCCCATATCATGCGCCGCATCGACGATGAGCGTCGGTGGCTGAGCTTCGTCAACAAAATCAAATAAAGACCACGAAAACATCAACAAAGCTATAAATGGGGACACCAATGCTATGGTGATATCTTGAAGAAAAACAGGGACAGCAAGGATTACAGGGAGTACATCTCGCTTCCCCTTTACAACAGGATACTGCTGTTCAGCGAGCTGAAGGCCGGCGACAACCTGCTGTTCATCTACGATAAAAATACTGAGAAGTTCAGGCCCTTCCAGTCCTTCGTCAGGATAGGCATCGAGAACCGCGAGTTCTGCCTCCATCTCCACCAGAACCATTCCCGCGGCTACACGCTGGGCAACCTCATCGAGGAGCTGAGCGCCAAGGGCATCTACAAGAGGATACCTCTGAAACAGGACGACAAGGGACACATACAGATAGACGCGACCGCTGCCGAGGTGGAATCGGTCCTCAAAGGGCTGGACAAGAGCCGGTTCTCGGGCGCTAGGCTGCTGGGGGATTTCGGGGACCTGGTGCGCGACCCCGCCCAGCTCAAGGAGCTCCTGGAGTGGGAGGCGGGCCTGAGGAAGAAGCTCGCCACCCTCGGACCCTTGACCGTCATCGGGGCCTACGATGCCGATTCATTGGAGACGGAGATGCTCGCCGCGCTGGCGAGGAGCCACAAGAAGGTGCTCATTTCCGCCCACAGCGAGACCACATTCTACCTGCCGGAATTCTCGGCGGTGACCCGCGAGGCCGAAGGCACCCCCTCGCTCAACCTCATATCCAAGGATGTTGCGGACGAGTATGTGAAGGCCTCCATGGAGACCATCCTGCTCTCCATGCTCAAGGACAGCGCCATGTGCGGCTACGACCTGCTCAAGGAGATCTACCAGAAGTTCGGGGTGCTTCTGAGCCAGGGCACCATATACCCGCTGCTCCACCACCTCGAGGAGCGGGGACTGCTCAAGAGCGAGACTCCTCCCAACACGAGGGGAAAGATATACAGCCCGACAGACAGCGGGAAGGAGCTCATAGAGAAGCGCGTTTCAGAGTTCCTGCACATGCAGCAATACGTGGCGCATTTCCTGTCAAAATGAGACGATGGGAATTCTTATTAGCACGGGGGACGATGGGGAAACTGGGTTGGGATCCATGGCAATGGGGTTCGTTCTTATAAGCGCCGCGCCTGGGAAGGAGCGGGACGTGTACGTCGAGATACAGAAGATACGGGAAGTTGTGGAATTGCACCCCCTGTTCGGCGAATACGACCTCATCGTGAAGCTCGACGCCCCGGACTTCAACAGGCTCGGCGAGATAGTCGTCGACAAGATACGCAAGATACCCGGCGTCATCGACACCAAGACGCTCACCGGTATAAAGTTCTGAGTTGACGTCGAAAAAAATTGTTCAGAGCAGCTTGCCCCACGTGTGCTCGCAGTTGCCGGTGATGTAGCCCACGTCGTCGAGCGTTATCTTCCGCCCGCCCTCTCTGAACTCGAGCTTCTTCACCTCTACCGGGTACTCGTTGTAATAGAGGATGGAATTGAACCAGCGCAGATATTTCTGCTCGAACCGCCAGTATGCGCGGGAATAGGACTCGAGTGTCATCTCTATTTCCGCCTTCCCGTCCTTTGACCGGGCGAAGACATTGAAGACTGGCAGGCCCTCCTTCGTCCAGGTCTTACCGAACCTCTTGACCTTGAACTGGTAATCGCGGTCCTCCTTGGCGACGTAGAACTGCATGTGGTTGGAGAGCCTCACACCGTTCCCGTCCCTCCAGCTGCGCGGTGCCTCCGTCTTGCGGCCCAGGGCGAACCCTAGGTGCGGCGTCATGTAATCAATGTATGAGCCGTCCTCCATGTGGAAGACGCCCCAGTACCAGGGCAGTCCGGGTGCGTTCACCATTATCTTCTGGAAGTACGCTGTCCCGGTGATGTCCTCCTTCCCCTCGTCCGTCTCGATGGTCCCCGAGAGCTTCTGGCCGTAAATCCTGAGACCATTGTAGCCGTACTTGCCGACATACCGCGCCTTCTTGTACCTCTGCTTGTCCATGAACGAGTTCCAGGGGCTCATCCTGAACTGCATGTCGAAGCCAGGCCTTTTTATGTGGAGCCCGTACTGCTTCGGGTTGCCGCTGAAGACACAGATGTTCTTGGATTCCGGGACCAGCTCGCCCTCGTCGACGGAGCTGCGGCGGACGGCGAAGCTGTTCTCCTCCAGAACGAATGGCTCGTGCATCTTCTTGCCGTCGTAGTACCAGGCGGCGGTCATGCCGTGGAATTTTGTCTCGCCATCGGTCTTGGAGATGTCGAACTTGCGCTCCCACCAGTGGTCGTTCACCTTGATCCGCTGGCAATCCTTCGTCGACCACAGTATCATCAATTGCCGGGAGCGCTTCGGTTCCTTCGGGTCCTTTATGAAAAGGAGCCACCACCACCACCACCATGTGAAGTTCTTGATCCTCTCGGTGGTGTTGAGGTCCCACATCAGAGATTCCTTTTCAGGATGTTTTTCCATGGAAAGCGTCCCTGCCGATCCCTCTCGGGAGAGCTCACCTGATGGTTACCCGGGTCCTGCACCAGGGGCAGTCCACATAGAACGGCCTCTGCATGGGAGGCACCGCGAACGGCTTGCCGCAGGACGGGCACAGGTACCTGGGGTTCTGGGCGGGGGCCGGCGACCCGTAACCGGCGCCCGGTTGCTGGAGCGGGCTCATCTGGTTGGCGGCCATTATCTCGACCTCGTTCATCCGCCGTATGGCCTTGTTGAACATCTCGTGGGCGGTCTTGTAGTCGCCCTGCTCCATGGCGGTCTTGCCGAGCTGGAATTTCTCGTTGACCTCGTCGCGGTCGAGCTCGGGCTTCCTGCGAGTTGATTCGAAAATGGAGGAATCACAGTTGCGCATGGCCTCCGTGGCCCGGGTGTAGCGCTCGTTCGATTCCTTGGCATGGGCCTTTGCCTCCTGGGCCAGCTTCTCGGCCACCTCGTGCTCTTCCGCCTGAAGGGATTGTATCGCCTGGTCCAGCAGCTTCTCCGCATCGTGGACCATCACGCCCAGCTCCTTGACGCCGTCGACAGCCCTCCGTGCGGATTCTATCTGCTCGGAGCTCCTCTTGGAGCGCACCTCTTCGCGGGCCTTCTTGGCGAGGGCTATGCCCTTGCGTCCCTCCTCCTCGGCCTCCGTCAGCTTCCCGGCATCCACGAGCCTGCGGGCCATCTTTATGACCTCGATGGCCGGGGTCACGTCCGCACCCGCCGCGCGGGCTTCACTGATGAGCTCGTCCGCGTGGACGAAATCGTCCCGGACATTGCAGGTCGGGCAGGAATCTATCTCGTGCTCCATCATCAGAAGGTGCTGCTCGCGCACGGCCATGTCATTATCGCGCGATTTGAGCTTCTCCGCCATCGCCCTGAGCTCCGATTCGCGGGCTGCTATGTCCGCCTCGCGGCCTGTTATAGCGCCCTCCTTGCCCTTGAGAGCATCCGCCACCGAGGAAAGCTCGGCGGCCTTCGAATCGAACTTGACCTTTGATTCATCCGCTTCCCTGACCTTGACGGCCTGTGCCTCGAGCTCCGCCGCCTTCTTCTTCAGGGCCTCCGCGACTGCCGCAAGTTCCGTCTCCCTTTTCCGGATGGGTTCCTGCGCCGTTTCCATCTCGGCCCTCTGCTTGGCATACTGCTGGTCCAGCTCCACGAGCCTCTGGGCCTTCGCCAGCATTTCCTGGCGCGCACCTTCGAGCTGCGTCCGCGAGCCCTCGAGTTCCGTGGCCACGGCGTCGAGCTCCGTTTCCTTCTGCTTCTGCGCCTCCCCCTTCTCCGAAAGCAACGCACCGAGCTTCCTGAGAGCATCCTCCCTCTCGGTCAGCGCCGCATCCGTCGGGACCGCCGTCGCAGGGACCGCCGCCACTACCTCCAGTGGCGCCTTCGCCCTCTCCTTTGTCAGCTCCTCCTCGGTCGCTTTGAGCCTCTCGCCCTGGATCTTGAAGTTCTCCTCCGCCTCCGCCAGCTTCGCACCCGTTGCCTTTCCGGCCTCCTCGGCCGTGGCCGCCTTCTGCTCTGCGGCCTTCAGCTTCTCCTCGAAGAGCTTCGACGCGGCATCCGCGCCTGTCTTCTCATTCTCCTCGAGGGCCTTCTCCCTCGCGGCGAGGTCGCCGGCCTTCTTCTCGTTGTCCACCTTGAGCTGGTAGATGGTCTTGGCGATTTCCTCTAGCCGTTTCTTCTCCGCTGCCACCTTCTCGGCCGCCGGCGCCTTGTCCTGCTCGGCTCTCTCGTCCGCGGCGAGCCTTTGCTCAGCGGCCTTCAGGGTCTCCCCGAGCTTCACCACCTTCTCCTTGTGGCTGTCGAACTCCCTCTGGAGCTCCTCGAAGCGCCTCGCCTCCTCGGCCAGCATCGCCTGCAGCTCGGCGTTCCTGTGCTTTTCCTCGGCGAGCTGCCTGCCGGCGTCCTGTAGGGCGCCGTCCTCGACCGCCTTCGTCTGGCTGACGGTGGCCAGCTGCTCCGACCTCACCTTCAGTGTCTCGTCACGGGAGTCGAGCTCCTTCTTGTAGGTGATGAGAGCCTCCTCCTTCTTGAGCATCTCTTGCTGGAGCACCCGGAGCTTCTCCTCGACACCCGTGTGTCTGGCGTCATGCTCCTTATCCCTCTCGACAGCGGCGCCTTCCTTGCCGGTGAGGGCCTTCTCCTTCTCCGCAAGTGCCCTCTCCTTCTCGAGAGCGGTCCTCTCCCTTTCCTCTGTGAGCTTCTGCTTGGCATCCATCTCCTTCTCGCGCTCCCCTGCGGATACCTCTTTCGCGGCAAAGCCCTTGCGAGCCTCCTCCTGGTCCGCCTTCACCCTCTGCAGGTCGACGGCGAATGCCTTCAGCTGGCCCTCCACCTTCTGGAGCTTGTCCTGCCTGGCGGCTATGCTGGCCTCACGGTCCGAAAGGTCCTTGTCCTTGGCTGCGGTCTCCTTCTCCTTCGCGGCCAGCTCTGCCTCCTTCGCGGCCAGGGCCTTCTCCATCTCGCCAGCGGCCTTGGTCCTGTCCTCGATGACCTTGAGCTTCTCCTGTGCCTCCCTGTCCTTCGCCTCCGCCGGCGCCAGCCTCTCGTCGGCCGCGTGCGCCTTCCCCGCCGCCTCCTTTTGCGTCTCCTCGGCGGACCGGAGCTTTGCCTCGGCCTCCTTCTCCCTGGCTATCAGGCCGTTCTCCTTCTCCACGAGTGCCGCCCTTGCGGTATCCACCTCGTTTTGCCCGACCTTGATGGCCTCCTCCACCTCCACGAGGCCCTGGGCCTTGCTGAGCAGCTCCTTCTTGTAACCTTCGTATTGTCCTTCCTTGTCTATTATCTTCTTCTCCCGCTCCCCCAGCTCGTTCGTCTTCTGCTCGAGGGCGGCCAGGTTGTCCGCTATCTCCTTTTCCCTCCCCGCCACCACGTCCTCCCGGGGGGCTATCGCCCGGTCCTTCGTCGAGAAGTCCTTCTCCTTGGCGGAAATATCCTTCTCCCTGATGGAAAGGGCGTTCTCCTTGTTGGTGAGCTCTCCGTCCTTCCTGGAGAAATCCGTCTCCTTGGCGAGCAGCTCCTTCTCCTTCATGAGGAGCTCCTTCTCCTTGAGCTTCAGCATCTTGTCGCGCTCGACGAGCTCTTGGGATTTCTGCTTGACAACGACCGCGACGTCACGGAGCTTCGCCTCCTGGGCCTTGAGCCGAGCCTCCTTGGCCGCAGGGTCCTCGTTGGCCGCCTTCGGCGGCTCCGGAGGTGCCGTCACGGCCTCATCTTTTCTTTTAGCGGTCTCCTGGTTCTCGTCGACCATCCCGAATGCTCCAAAACGTCAACCTCATCATACCGTTGGAATTTATATATATTTCGTGCTAGGAAACGTTTAATGGTACTGGATTCATTGGATATGCCGTCCTTTCAGCCAGAATCCCTTACGGGAATGAATTCGCATGAGAAAAATCCTGCCTCCGCTGGTCATTGTGCTCCTGCTGCTGCCAGCGTTCCCGCCGGCAGGGCGCTGCTCGGCTGACCCGCCGGCCAGCGGGGACTGGATCATCTCAGGGCCGGAATGGTATTCCACCCAGACGCTCCAGCTCTTCGGCAACCTGACGGTCCAGTCGGGCGGGAGTCTCAGGCTCACCAACGTGAAGCTTGGCATCAATTCGACCTACGACGGCGAGCTCCACATAGAGGTCCAGCCCGGAGGCGAGCTCATCATCGAGGACGCTGACGCAAATCCCGGCACGCCCGACGACGGAACGGAGCTCAAGAGCGCGGGCGGCGGGCACTATCTCTTCTGGGTCCGGGCCGGGGCCAAGCTCACCCTCAGGAACAGCATCATACGCGACTGCGGCTATGGGCTCGGGACCCGGGGCGAGAACGCGGGCGTGTACATCCAGTCGGGCAACTGCAACGTCAGCGGCACGCTGTTCACGGGCGACTGGTGCGGCGTCGCCGTTGACAACTGCGCGCCCAGGGTGGTCAACAACACGTTCTCTCAAAACGACAAGTACGGCATGTATGCCCGTGACACGACCATGCGAATAGAGGGCAACATGTTCGACCAGAACGCGGCGCACGGCCTCTACCTCCATGCTTCCGCGCCCGTCCTGAGCAGGAACATCTTCAGGGGCAACCTGCTCAACGGCATTCTGGCCTACAGCTCCCCGCTGACAATGGAGTACAACATCTTCCAGCTCAACAAGTGGCGGGGGGTGGATGCGGACAAATCGTCCATAACTTCCCGCAATGATGAGTTCTACGGCAACGTCGCGGCATTCTATGCCAACGATTCCGCGCTCGACATCGAATCCGATTACTTCCAGTACAACACCTACAATCTTTTCCTGAGCGATGTGAAGGCGACCGTGCGCAACTCCACGATGCTCAACACCACGACCTACGACCTGTCGCTCTCGAGGTACAAGGACCGCTCCGAGCTGGTCTCGTTCAACACGACCTTCACGAATGTGACGTTCGGGGACCCGTGGAGCACGGTCTACGTGAGATGGAAGGTCTCCCCCAAGGTCATATGGGAGAGCACCCGGGGCCCCGTGCCCGACGCGCTGATAAGGATATTCAACAACAAGCTTGCGAATATCTACAATCTATCCTCCAACGCCACGGGGGACGCCGGCCCCCTCGTGATGACGCAGTACGAGCAGACCAAGAACGGCAAGGTGGACCCGAATCCCTACAGGTTCGGCGTGTTCTCCGGACGATATTTCAACAGCTCCTACTTCACCGTCGACAGGGAGATGGCGCCCATCCTCGTCCTTGACGATGTCCCGCCCGTGTTCACGGTCCAGACCCCCCGCGAGAACATCACCACCGCGAAGGAAAAGATTGATGTGAACGGGACGATGGTCTCGGACACCGGGGCTGCGCTCACCGTCAACGGCATGCCGGTCGGGATAGACACGGACAGCGGCAATTTCACCACCCGCGTCAACCTCTCCGAGGGGCGCAATGCCATCGTCGTCACGGCTGTGGACAACATCGGCAATGTCTACACGCTCACGAGGAATGTCACGAGGGACAGCACCCCGCCCAATCTCACCATCAACATCCCCGAGGACGGGCTCCTGCTCAACCGGACGACGTTTGCGCTCCGGGGCAGCACGGAGCCCCTGACCTACGTGAAGGTCAACGGCATGATAACCGACATCGCCGACGACGGCGGCTTCCGGGCCGACCTGGACCTCGTCGAGGGCCCCAACCCGCTCACGGTCTTCTCGGCCGACCAGTACTCGAACGGCAAGTGGCAGAACCGGACCATCACCGTCGACACCGTCGCACCGTCCATCGATTTTATTTCACCGGACAACGGGTCCGTGACCAA
>Ga0315283_10001790_pt1 | contig 17555 bp, 18 predicted proteins | sample YL17G09_0_MG_FD_204541 | JGI IMG/M metagenome (GOLD analysis project Ga0315283, IMG submission 204541) | Sediment microbial communities from Yellowstone Lake, YNP, Wyoming, USA - YL17G09_0 | ecosystem: Environmental > Aquatic > Freshwater > Lake > Sediment | place: USA: Wyoming | collected... | reverse complement strand
CACCGTGCACCTCGTCGGAGGCGGACCCGGGCATCCGGACCTCATCACGACACGGGGTCGCCGATTGCTCGCAACTGCTGATGTTGTTGTCGTGGATCGGCTCGCACCCACTCAACTGCTCGAACAACTCGCCGACGACGTGATCGTCGTCGACGTCGGCAAGACACCTGGGCATCACACGATGACGCAGGAGGAGATCAACGAGTTGATCGTCGACCACGCGCTGCTCGGCCGGGACGTCGTCCGGCTCAAGGGCGGCGACCCCTTCGTGCTGGGTCGAGGCGGCGAAGAAGTCATCGCCTGCCGACGGGCGGGCGTCCCCGTCGACGTCGTTCCCGGTGTGACGAGTGCAGTGTCCGTTCCTGCATCTGCAGGAATCCCGGTCACGCACCGCGGGGTCGCGTCATCCTTCGCGGTGATCTCCGCCCACGACGGCATCGACGCGATTTCATCGACCGTGAGCGGACTGCCGGCCACCACGACGTTGGTGCTTCTCATGGGAGTACGGCTCTTGCGCGAGTCTGCCGACGTGCTGGTTGCGGCGGGCCGTGCCCCGACGACACCCGTCGCCATCATCGAGTCCGGCTGGACCGAGCATCAACGGACGACTATCGGGACGCTGGCCGATATCGCCGATCGAGCCAGGTCGAAGGACGTCGCATCGCCCGCGGTGATCGTTGTTGGTGATGTCGTTCATGCGCTACCTCAATCACGCAGTCGCGACGGATTGCCCGGCGAACAACGATGAGCGCAGCTGACCTCGCAGTCGTCCTGCTTGCGCACGGATCGCCCGATCCGCGGCATGCCCGCGGTGTTGAGCGGTTGGCAGTTCGTGTTCGCGACATCGCCGCCACCCGAGGAACCAACGAACGTGTGCTCTGCGCGTTTCTCGACCACAACACGCCCACGCCTGAGGACGCCGCAGCTTCGTTGCTGGACAACGGCGTACGCGAGGCGATCGTCGTACCGCTGTTGCTCACCACTGGCTTCCACTCACACGTTGACGTGCCGCTCGCCATGGCCCTCATCGCCGAACGTGCCCACGAATGCGCAGTCACGTTGTCGCGACCGCTTGCGATCGATCCCGGCTTCGCGAAAGCGATCGAGGAACTCCTCCGCAACTCCGGGGTCGCAGCCACCAGCTCCACCGGGGTGCTGCTCATCGGCGCGGGATCACGGGACCCAGAGGCCCTGGCCACACTCGCCATTGCGGCGCAAGAGATAGCGGCGTCCAGCGAGTTTCACGTGGCGGCGGCTTTCGTCGACGCCGAACCATCCGTGTTCGAGAGTCACGCCGCCCTGGTGGCGAGGGGGTGCGATCTTCCGATCCAAGCGATCTCCGTTGTCATCTCGGATGGCATCTTGCGAGGCCGAATCGCCACAGCCGCAGACGAAGTGGGCGCTCACCTCGTACCCGGAACGCTGGTCGACACCGATGCCCTAGCTGCCTTCGCACTAGATGGTGACGCTCGGTCCGCCCGGCGGTCGGCGGTACGCCTGGGCGTTGCCGGTATCCGGCTCGAACCCCACGCTTCGGTAGACACGTCCGGCAGCGTTGCTGGCCTCCGTCACGATGACCCACTCGTCGCAGCCACGCTCGGCCGCCCATCTCGCAGCGATCCCGAGCAGGTGTGAGGCCAGCCCACGACGGCGGTGTTCCTCGTCGGTGCCGACGCTCTGGTAGCGAGCCGTCTTCCCGCAGCGGACGATCCCGAGCCCGGCGACGAGCACGTCATCAGTGAACGCCCCGAAGAAGGCGCCGACGTCCCGCTCGGACAACTCACGCTGAGACTTCGTCCGTGCTCGCATGAACTGCTCGTGCGTGTCCCGATCCTCCGTACCTGTGCGGTCGTTCTCGGCGACGGCCCGTGCTACCGACTGCTCCCAGTCCTCGCCCGTCAGTCGACGCACGGTATACCCCTGCGGCAGCGGTGGCTGCCGCGGCAACGTTCTGGTGGTGAGCACGTCATCCAACTCCAGCTCGAGCCGCAGGTCGGTCCAGGCAGGTGCGTCGACAGGCATCCGGACCAGACCGATGGCGATCCAAGTTGCTTCAGGGAAGACGCGGTCGAACGTGTCGATCCACCCCTGTGCGTCATCGACCGTGTTCTCGTCGGTCACGAAGATGCAGTGACCCCAGTGGAAGAACGGGTTTCCGGGGGTACGGACAACGAGGTGGTCACCACGGTCCTCGACGGTCGAACCGGTGAGCTCGAATACAGCGAGGTCGGTCGCCCAACCGCGGGAGAGATCACGCATCACGACAGATTAGTCAAGAACGTACGAGTCACTGGGGCGCCCGGACTGCCTCTAGAGCATCCTGGGGCACCTTCATCGCGAGAGTGGTCCGGGAGGTGGTGGGGGCGTGGTGCTAGGGGGCGTGCGTCAGGGCCGTCGGTGCCAGGGCCGCGACCACGTCATCGGTGACAGTGTCGAAGAATCCGCCGATCACGTCCTCGATTTCGTCCCATGACTTCGCCCCGAAGAGGATCGGCTGGTAGTGCGTGATGTCGTACGTCTGAACGCCCATGCGGGCAAGATCCAACGGCCTGATGTCGGCGTGCACGAACTCCTCGATCTCGCCGTACGACGAGAGCAAGCCTGCGCCGTACGCCTTCCATCCGTCCGGCTCGCGTACTACCCCGAATTCCAGCGAGAACCAGAAGACCTTCGACACGAACTCCAGCGCGTCCTTCGATTCGACTCGGCGGGCTGCTTCACCGGCAGCCATGTAGATGCGCGCGAACTTCGGCGACGCGAGCGTCGTCGCGTGACCGATGACTTCGTGGATGACGTCGGGCTCTGGGGTATAGAGAGGTACTGAGTGATGCCGGATGTACTGGGTCGACCAGAACATCCGGTCGGCCAACGCGCCGTAGAACTCGCGCAACGGAACGAGCCCGGCGGCGGGCAGATAGGTGAATCCAGTGAGCGGGCGTAGGGCCTCACTCACTTCGTCGAGTTGTGGGATGCGGTCGGTCGGCAGGTGCAATACCTCGCCGCCTTCGCGAGCGGGCCGGCAGGCCAACCGCTCGTGCTTGCTCTTGAGCTCCGCCGAGACAATCCGCCAGACCTCATGTTCTTCATCGGTGTAGCCGGCGCGAGGGATCGGCTGGCCCGGTCGCCACTCAAGTGCCAACGAGGCGATCTGGTTGCGCCTGGCGCGGTACTCGGGATCGTTGATGCCGGGATGGTCGGCGGTCAGTTGCACGACGACCTGGCCATCGTCGGTCGTCACGACCGGGGCGTAGAGCTGGCCGTCCTCGAACATCGCCCTCACTCCATTCCGGCTTCCCAGCACAACTGGACAATTACGGAACCACTCTTGGGCAGGTACATCAACGATTTGCCGGGATCTTAGGCACATTGCGCAGAAGGACGTCGGTATCAGGTTCGAATCGGATCAGCCTGCGCAAGACCGTCTACACCCCGCCCACCCACCCGTACGGTGTCCCGATGAGTCCCCAGCCACGTGGGCACGCGACCGGGTACTCGGGGACGCCGCTCCCCACGAAGTTGGGGGTCAAGGCCGGCACTCGAGTCCTGATCGATCGCGCCCCCACGGACTTCGAGAGCAAGCTGCTGGTCCCACTCCCGGAACACGTCACGATTCATCGCCGGGCCGCTCGCAATGTGGCCACTGTTCCGTACGACGTGATCGTGGCCTTCCGCACCTCGACGCGGGAATACCTCAGCACCCTCAACCGAGACATCAGTCGCATCGGCACGAGCGGAGCACTCTGGATCGCGTGGCCGAAGAAGGCCAGCGGACACACCACCGATATCGACGAGAACGTCATACGCAATGAAGCACTGGCCGCCGGATTGGTCGACGTGAAGGTGTGCGCGATCGACGCAACCTGGAGCGGACTCAAACTCGTCTATCGGCTCAGGGACCGGTAGCGGGCCTCCTCGACCGTGACAAGATCACCCGATGAGCCTTGGAACGCCGATCGAAGTTCATGGACTGTCGAAACACTTCGGCGATGTGCACGCCGTCAACGACCTGTCATTCAAGGTAATGCCGGGCCGCGTGACCGGGTTCCTCGGACCAAACGGATCCGGAAAGACCACGACCCTGCGATGCCTGCTGGGTCTGGTCCGACCGACTGCCGGTACCGCCACCATCGGTGGCCAGCCGTATGCGAACTTGCCGAACCCCACCACCCTTGTCGGCGCAGCGCTGGAGGCAACGGGCTTTCACCCGGGTCGCACCGCACGCAATCACTTGAAGATAGTCGCCTCAGCCGCCCGCATCGACTACAAGCGCGTCGACGAAACACTGAAACAGGTTGGCCTCACCGACGACGCCGATCGTCGTGTCGGTGGGTATTCGATGGGGATGCGTCAACGATTGCAGCTGGCCGCGACGTTGCTGGGCGATCCCGGCGTCGTACTGCTCGACGAGCCCGCAAACGGCTTGGACCCGGGCGGAATCGCCTGGCTGCGTGGGTTTCTTCGATCCCTTGCTGCCGAAGGTCGCACCGTGTTGGTCTCTTCACACGTGCTGAGCGAGGTCGAGCAAACGGTCGACGACGTCATCATCATCACCCAGGGCCACCTCGTGCGAGCATGTCCACTCGAGGAACTCACCGCCTCGCGCACGGCAGCGGTAATCGTGAGAACCCCCGAACCAGAGCGGCTTGCAGCCGTTCTTCGCGACGAGTTCAGCGCCGCCGCCCAGGTCGTGGACGGTGGCCTTTCCGTTATCGGACTCACCACCGAGCAAGTGGGACATTCGGCACATTCTCGTGCCATCGAGCTGCACGAGCTCAGGGACGAACATGCGGACCTCGAGCAGATCTTCCTGGCCCTGACTTCTCCTCCGGCGGCGCCATGATCAGCGGAATTCGTTCGGAAGCCCTGAAGCTCAGAACAGTGCGGACGACGTACGGCTTGGTCGCGGGCGTCGTGGCTTTGATCCTGCTTCAAGTTCTCGGAACCGTCTTCGCGTCTGGCTCGAACGGGACCCCCGGTCTGACGGTGCCGGAGGTTGCGCGCAGCGTCTATGCGGCAGCCGGGTCTGCGACCGTCTTGGTGCTGACAATCGGAATCATCGCGATGACGTCCGAGTATCGACACATGACTATCACGTCGACGTTCCTCGCAGATCCGATCCGGCGCAGGGTCCTTGCCGCAAAGATGATCACCCTGGCCTTCGCGGGAGCTGCGATCGGCGTTCTTTGCGTCGTCATCACAGTCGGGCTTGCGTCCTTGCTACTGGCAACCAGAGATCACGCCGGTGTTTCCAGTTCGACCATCGCGGCGATCAGCGGTGGAGCAGTCCTCGCGTACACGATCTATGCGGTGATCGGTGTCGCTCTCGGCGCCCTGATCCGGATCCAACCGCTGGCGATCATGGTCGCGGTCGTCTACATGTTCATCCTGGAGCCGTTGATCGTGGCCCTTCTCCCGAAGGTCGGTCGATGGTTGCCAGGAGGGGCGGCCAACTCGATCTTGCAGAATCAAGGCGTCGGCAACTTTACCGAGAGCGACTACCTGCCGGTCTGGTCCGCGGCTCTGCTGCTGCTGGGATACGGCATCGCCTTCGCCGTGATCGCGGCTTGGACGACTCTGCGAACAGACATCACCTGAGCATGACCGGCCCCGGGCTGCCGGATACTCTTGACGTCTCGCGCGCGAGTGTTTGCGCGTTTCGGTCTTCCCCGAAAACTGCTTTTCGCCCAAAACCGCCGAAAGGGTCGCCTGGTGACCACGGAGCCGCAGGATCGATTGGCCGCCTTCGGACCGAATGAATGGCTCGTGGACGAGCTCTACCAACAGTTCCTTCAGGACAAGTCGTCCGTAGATCCCGCCTGGTGGGACTTCTTCGAGGACTACGAGCCCACCGACCACGGTGCCGTCCGGGCCGCCATCGGCCCGCCGGCGGTCAGCACTCCGTTGGTCAGCCCATCGACACCTGAGAACTCCACTGCCGAGCTCGCCTCGCCAGCGGCTGCGGCTCCCAGCCCGGCCGTCCAGGTTCCGGAGACCCCTGCGCCCGCGGCCGTGTCACCGCCTGCCACGGTCAGTACGCCCGCGGCGACCACGCCCCTGAAGGGCCCGGCCGCCCGCGTGGTCTCGAACATGGAGGCGAGCCTGGCCGTCCCGACGGCGACGAGCGTTCGAGCCGTACCCGCAAAGCTCCTCGTCGACCAGCGCATCGTGATCAACAACCACCTAGCGCGCTCGCGCGGCGGCAAGGTTTCCTTCACCCATCTCATCGGCTACGCGGTCGTGCGCGCGCTGCTGGCCATGCCAGAGATGAACGCCGCCTACACCGAGGTCGACGGCAAGCCGGCAATCACCAAGCACAACGCGATCGGCCTGGGACTCGCGATCGACCTCGCCAAGCCTGACGGCACCCGCCAACTCCTCGTCCCCAGCATCAGGGGTGCCGAGTCGATGGATTTCGCGACGTTCTGGGCGACCTACGAGGACCTCGTGCGCAAGGCGCGCAACGGCAAGTTGACGGTCGACGACTTCGCCGGCACAACGATCAGCCTGACCAATCCCGGCACCATCGGGACGGTCCATTCCGTCCCGCGGCTCATGCAAGGACAGGGAACGATCGTCGGCGTCGGCGCGATGGACTACCCCGCCGAATGGCAGGGGGCCGCCCAGGAAACTATTGACAGACACGCGATCAGCAAGATCCTGACCCTCACGTCGACCTACGACCACCGCATCATCCAGGGCGCCCAGTCCGGCGACTTCCTCCGCTACATCCACGCCCTTCTGCTCGGTGACCACGACTTCTACGACGACATCTTCCGGTCGTTGCGCATTCCGTACGAGCCGATCCGTTGGGCCGCCGACATCGCGACATCGCACGACGACGACATCGACAAGACCGCACGCGTGCACGAATTGATCCACGCCTTCCGAGTACGCGGTCACCTGATGGCCGACACGAATCCGCTCGAGTACTCCCAGCGTCGCCATGTCGACCTCGACGTCACTTCCCACGGGCTGACCCTGTGGGACCTCGATCGTGAGTTCGCGACCGGCGGTTTCGGTGGCAAGCCGTTCATGAAGTTACGCGACATCCTCGGAGTGTTGCGAGGGGCGTATTGCCGAACAATCGGTGTGGAGTACATGCACATCCAAGACCCCGAGCAGCGTCAATGGATCCAAGAGCGGGTGGAGGTCCCGCAAACCAAGATCGATGCTGTCGAGCAGTTGCGAATCCTCCGCAAACTCAATGCGGCAGAGGCGTTCGAGGCGTTCTTGCAGACGAAGTACGTCGGCCAGAAGAGATTCTCCCTCGAAGGGGGCGAGTCCGTCATCCCGCTGCTGGACGCGATCCTGAGTGATGCGGCCGAAGCGGGTCTCGACGAGGTCTGCATCGGAATGCCACACCGCGGTCGACTCAACGTGCTCGCCAACATCGCCGGCAAGTCGTACACGCAGATCTTCCGCGAGTTCGAGGGCAACTACGAAGTCGAGGGTTCTGTCCAAGGTTCAGGTGACGTCAAGTACCACCTCGGCACCGAAGGCATCTTCACCGGGGACTCGGGTGCGGAGTGCAAGGTCTACCTCGCAGCGAATCCCTCCCACTTGGAGGCGGTCAACCCGGTACTCGAAGGAATCGTGCGAGCGAAACAAGACGAACTCGACAAGCGGATGACCTTCTCGGTTCTACCAATCCTCATGCACGGCGATGCCGCATTCGCAGGCCAGGGTGTCGTCAGCGAGACGCTGAACCTCTCGCAACTGCGCGGCTACCGAACAGGCGGGACCATCCATGTTGTGGTCAACAACCAGGTTGGTTTCACGACTGCCCCCGAAGCGAGTCGATCCAGCGTCTACTGCACCGATGCTGCGCGCATGGTTCAAGCACCGATCTTCCACGTCAACGGTGACGACCCCGAAGCAGTCGTGCGGATTGCTGCGTTGGCCTTCGAGTTCCGCCAGGAGTTCAACAAGGACGTCGTCATCGACATGCTCTGCTACCGCCGGCGCGGTCACAACGAAGCCGATGACCCGTCGTTGACCCAGCCGTTGATGTACGAACTCATCGACAAGAAGCGGTCAGCGCGCAAGCTGTATACCGAGGCACTCATCGGTCGCGGCGACATCACGGTCGAAGAGGCGGAGCAGGCGCTCAAGCACTACTCCGACGCACTCGAGAAGGTCTTCACGGAGACTCGCGAGGTGCTCGCCCAGCCGAGCGAGCCTGTGGCGACAATCGTCGGGGCGCCGTTCCCGGCGACGGTGACAACGGCCATCAGCGAGGAGACGGTCAAGCGGATCGTCGACTCGCAGATCTCATTGCCCGCGACCTTCACCGTCCACAACCGCTTAGCACCTCAGTTGCAGCGTCGCGCGAAGATGGTCGAAGACGGGACAATCGACTGGGGTATGGGCGAAACGCTGGCCCTGGGTTCGTTGCTGCTCGACGGTCGCACCATCCGGTTGGCCGGGCAAGACAGTCGGCGCGGCACGTTCGGGCAGCGCCACGCGGTGTTTGTCAACCGCGAGACCGGCGAGGAGTACACCCCGCTGTCCCACCTGGGCGAAGGCCAAGGAACCTTCTTCGCGTACGACTCGCTGCTGAGTGAGTACGCCGCGATGGGGTTCGAGTACGGCTACTCCGTGGCACGTCCGGACGCGCTCGTGATGTGGGAGGCGCAGTTCGGTGACTTCGCCAACGGCGCGCAAACGATCATCGACGAGTTCATCTCGTCGGGCGAGCAGAAGTGGGGTCAACTCTCCGGAGTGACACTCCTTCTGCCGCACGGCTACGAAGGCCAGGGGCCGGATCACTCTTCCGCGCGCCTGGAGCGATTCCTGACGCTGTGCGCACAGGGCAACATGGCCGTCGCGATGCCGTCGACTCCGGCCTCGTACTTCCATCTGTTGCGCTGGCACGCATTGGGCCCGCATCACAAGCCACTGATCGTGATGACACCCAAGTCGATGCTGCGACTCAAGGCGGCGGTCAGCAGGCGCGAGGACTTCACATCCGGCACCTTCCGTCCCGTTCTCGGCGATGACGCGATCGAGCCCTCCTCCGTACGCCGAGTGTTGCTCTGTTCCGGGAAGGTGGCGTACGACCTGCTTGCCGGACGCGCGGCCGCGCAACGTAGCGACGTAGCCGTCGTACGAATCGAACGCCTCTACCCGTTACCGGTCGAAGAGGTAACTTCAGTGTTGTCAGGTTTCCCGCGCGACGCAGAGTTCGTATGGGTCCAGGAAGAGCCTGCAAATCAAGGTGCTTGGCCATTCATTGCGCTCAACCTCAACGATCATCTGATCGAGCGCTTCGGCGGTCGCACGTTGCGTCGCGTGTCGGGTCCCGCGCTCGCCGCACCGTCGGTGGGCTCGCACAAGGTGCACGAGAACGAACAAGCCACACTCGTCGCCGAGGCGTTGGGCTAGATCACGATGTACTTCACCGATCGCGGTATCGAGGAGCTGGAGGCTCGACGCGGGGACGAACTCGTGACTCTCTATTGGGTCGCCGAACGCCTGCGCGACTTCGTCGACCTCAACCCCGACTTCGAAACACCGGTCGAACGGCTCGCCACCTGGCTGGCTCGTCTCGACGACGACGAGACCGACGAGACCTGACTCGGCGACCTACGGACGCGAGTCAGCCGGTGAGCACGATCTTCCCGAAGACATCGCCATGAGCCAGGGCGTCGAGCGCCTCCGCCGCTGCCGTCATCGGAAGTACATGATCGATGAGCGGGCGCACTCCGGTCGCATCGCACAACTCGATGAGCGCTTCGAGTTCCTCACGAGTGCCCATCGTCGATCCGATGACCGACAACTGGAGGAAGAAGACTCGACTCAAGTCCGCCGAGGGGTTGGATCCGCTCGTTGCGCCCGACACAACGATCCGACCTCCCGGTTTGAGTGCCTTCAACGAGTGACTCCACGTCGCTTCACCCACGGTTTCCATCACCGCATCAACGCGTTCGGGCAACCGTGCGCCCGACTCGAAGGCATCGTGCGCGCCTAGTTCGACGGCACGCGATCGCTTTGCCTCATCTCGCGACGTCACCCACACCCGAAAGCCCATCACCCGCGCCAACGACACCAGTGCGGTCGCCACTCCCCCACCGGCTCCCTGTACCAACACGGTGTCACCGGGCCGCAAACCCGAGCGGGTGGCAAGCATCCGGTACGCCGTGAGCCATGCAGTTGGCAAACACGCCGCTTCTTCCCAGGACAGCGCGGCCGGCTTGGGGACGAGGTTCCGACGAGGAACAGCAACCAAGTCGGCGAACGTCCCGTCGTAGACCTCGGACAGCAACGACCTCCCTGGGTCCAGGGTCTCGTCACCACCGCCGGCCGCCGGGTCTCCGATAACCGAGTGGACGACCACCTCGTTGCCGAGTTCGTCGATCCCAGCGGCATCGCAGCCCAAGATCATCGGGAGTCGATCCTTCGTGATGCCAACGCCGCGCAAGGTCCACACATCATGGTGATTCAGGCTCGCGGCCCGGACTCGGACGAGCGTCCACCCCGGCGGCACGGTCGGCTCCGGGCGCTCGCCGACCTCGAGTCCGGTCAGCGGATTCTCGGGGTCGATCCTTGCTGCGGTGACGGCGAACATGACACGCGACCCTAGTCCGAGGACGACTTGCGACGGGTCAATCGAGCCGGATTCGGCCAGTACCGAGCGACCACTCGACCCAGGACATCGTCGGGCCGGAGATCGCCGAAGACACGGGAATCGTCACTGGCAGCAGGGTTGTCGCCCTCGAGCCAGAATCCGGTCGGGCTGACTCGAGTCACCCGCTTCACGATGAGCAGTTCACGCCGATCCGGTCGACGCGCCACGACGACGTCGCCGACTTCTGGGACAACATCCCACCGGACTGCCAGCCAATCCCCTGCGAGCAGAGTCGGGGACATGCTGTCGCCCTCGACCGCCACCCGACCAAACCTCGACCTGCCGCGTCGCAACGTACGGTCATCAGCTGGGTCTCGACTCCATCTGCCGGTCACGAACGGCGAGAGTAGTGTCGAACCCCCAGATACGACACGTTCACCACTCATCTCGATGAAAGGTGCGCTCCATGCCTGCCCGTCTGCTCGTACATCTGTTGTCCCCCCGCACAACGGTCCACGCGCACTGCGATCTCCCCTGCGGTGTCTATGACCCCGCGCAAGCACGGATCGAGGCCGAGTCGGTGAAGGCGTGCATGCAGAAGTACGCCGCGTCCGATGACGCTGACTTCAAGGGCCGCTCGGTCACCATCAAGGAAGAGCGTTCCACGATGGTGAAGGAACATCTGTGGGTGTTGTGGACCGACTACTTCAAGGCGCCGCACTTCGAGAAGTACCCGCAACTGCACGGACTCTTCAACGAGGCCACCAAATTGGCCGGTGCCGCTGGCACGAAGAGCACGCAGGACGTCGCGGTCGCGGACGACCTGCTCGCGAAGATCGATCAGATCGCCGAGATCTTCTGGGAGACCAAGAAGGCCTGAGGTCTGCCACGACTCCGGCGGCGGCTGGCACTTCCGGCTCGGAAGTGCCGGCCGTTGACGCTGGCCCGCCCGTCCTGACGCGCGAGGAGTTCCCCTCATGACCGAGGTGACCGGCCGAATTCGCTTCGCGCGGGCCGACGATGTGCCCGAGATCTGGCAGATGGTCTGCGACCTCGCCGACTACGAGAAGTCCCTTGACCAAGTAGCAATGACCGAGGAGCAACTGCAACAGGTGCTCTTCGGGAACGCCTCTCGAATCGGGTCGGGGCATCCGTCCGCGTGGTGTCACGTCGTGGAGGTGCCGGGAGCCCACGGGCAGAAGCTGGGTGGATTTGCCCTGTGGTTCTTGAACTTCTCGACTTGGTCGGGTAGTCACGGCATCTACCTCGAGGACCTCTACGTCCGACCCGGGCTGCGCGGCCACGGGCACGGCAAGGCACTGCTGGCCGAACTCGCCCGGCTCGCGGTCTCACGGGGTTACGCCCGCGTCGAGTGGTGGGTGCTCGACTGGAACACTCCGTCGATCGACTTCTACCGCTCCATCGGCGCGATGGGGATGGAGGAATGGACCGTCCAGCGCCTGACCGGTCCAGCACTCGAACGTCTGGCACTCGCCGCACGACAACACTCCGGCGATCACGTCCGCTAGTTTCGCCACGTGCCCGAAACCCCCGACCCAGACGTGACCCGCGTACAACTGCGCCTACCCGCCTCGACGGCCTACGTGTCCCTGGCCCGTAGCGCTGCGGCCGCCATCGCCGCGCGGCTGGACTACCCCGTCGACCGTATCGACGACCTGAGGCTCGCTGTCGACGAGGCGTGCGCATTGGTCATCACCGATGCAGCCGAGGGAAGCGAGATCGCTTGCGATTTCAGCGCTGCAGGTGATCGCCTCGACGTGCAGATCGCGGGAACCTCTCGCTCGGGAGCAACGCCGTCGCACGGATCATTCGCGTGGATGGTTCTCTCGGCATTGGTCGACGCCGTCGACGCGTCCGTCACTGATGACCACAGGTTGGTTGTCACCTTGTCGATGCACACGTTGCAGCCCACGCATTCGGACGAACCCGCGTGACCGAACCATCCATGAGCGTGCCGCAGAGCGGTATACGCGACCGTGCGTTTGAACGCGACCTGCTCGTGCATCTAGCTGGTTTGCGTACTTCTGAAGACCCCGCTGTCTTGCAGGAAGCCGAGAGTCTGCGGGCGGCCCTGATCAGGCTGCACCTGCCGTTGGTCGAACACCTCGTACGGCGGTTCCTCGATCGCGGCGAACCGCACGACGACCTCGTCCAGGTCGGGACGATCGGGCTGATCAACGCAATCGATCGGTTCGACCCCGATCGCGGTGTGGAGTTCTCGACGTACGCCACCCCCACCATCGTCGGGGAGATCAAGAGACACTTCCGCGATCGCGGTTGGGCCGTGAGAGTGCCTCGTCGACTCCAGGAGTTGCGGGGCGCGCTGACGAAGGCCAACGAGACGCTCTCGCATGATCTGGGCCGTGCCCCCACTGTCGCCGAGCTGGCTGCCAAGCTGGACGTCAGCGAGGACGACGTGCTCGAAGGGCTCGAGTCGTCGATGGCGTACGCGACAGTCTCGCTCGACGCGGGCTTCGAGGACCCCGAGGTCGCGTCGGTAGCCGACACCCTCGGTATCGATGACGAGGCGTTGGCGCTCGTCGAGGATCGAGCCACCCTTCGGCCACTCCTCGAATCGCTTCCCCCACGGGAGCGACGCATCGTGATGCTGCGTTTCTTCGGCAACCTCACCCAGTCACAGATCGCCGAGGAGGTCGGGATCTCGCAGATGCACGTCTCGCGACTGCTGGCCCGGTCGCTGGTGAAACTGCGCCAGGGTATGACCGAACCCCGCGACTAGTGGGTCGCGTCAAGGGCGGTGACGCTAGCGACCGAGATACTCACGCAGGGCCGGGCTCAAGCCGGCGGCGAGTCCGATTCCCGACATGGCGAGCACCGCGATGGCCAGAATCCGTACCCACTCGGTTCCGCTCAACAGGGTCCACCCGACGATCAGCCCGAACATCTGGGCAACGACGAATGGCGACCGCGCGAAAGCTCGACCGGCCGCGAGCCCCCGAACGACCACCGCGAGGCCCCCCGCGAACACCAGGTAGATCGCGACCTCGACCGGCCAGGCCGACACCGTTCCGGGCGTTCGGGTCGCAGCCACCGCCACGACGAGCGCATACACGAGTACCCCGATCGTTTCCAAGGCGGTGATCACCACGGCAACGCGAACTTGAGTCGGCACAGCGGACGTACCCGGGCCCGACCGCTCGGAAAGCGCGGGGTCGTCCTCGGTCGCGTCGTCGTCGGAAGTACGAACCACGGAACGTGACCCTAATCCCGCGCCCTAAGGTGACCAGGTGCGAGCCCTGCTGGTGGTGAACCCCAACGCGACCGCGACAACTGCGCGGGGACGCGACGTCGTCGTACACGCGCTCTCGGCGGATCACGACGTCGAGGTCGTGGAAACCAACCATCGCGGTCATGCGATCGAGCTCGGCGCCCGCGCCCGGGCGGAAGGACGCGAACTCGTCATCACCTTCGGGGGAGACGGAACCGTCAACGAGGTCGTCAACGGCATGCTGGCCGAAGCCGGACCCGGCGACGACGTCCCCCTGCTGGCCACGGTGCCCGGTGGCAGCGCGAATGTCTTCGCCCGCGCCCTCGGCCTGCCGGCCGACACCATCGAGGCGACCGGTGAATTGCTCGACGCCATCCGCCACAAGCGTGTCCGCACCATCGGCCTAGGCCACGCGGACCATCGCAGCGTCGGACACGCGGACCAACGATGGTTCTGTTTCAACGCCGGGGTCGGCCTCGATGCCGAGATCATCGAAGCGATGGAGTCACGCCGTGCGCAGGGCCACCGGGCCACGACCAGTCGCTATGTCTCGACGGCCCTACGGCACTACTTCAGGTCCACGGACCGCCGTACGCCGGCACTGACCCTGACCCGACCCGGGCAACCGCCGATCGAAGGAATCTTCGTGGCCCTGGTCCAGAACACCTCGCCGTGGACTTTCATGGGCCCCTTTTCGCTCGACCCGAGTCCACACGCCTCCTTCGACACCGGGCTGGACCTCTTCGCCGTCCGCCGTCTCGGGGTCTTCTCCACCCTGCGCTACTCCCGGCGCATGGTCCTACCCAGCCGCGGTCCCTCCAACAGCGACGGCCTCGTGACCCTGCATGACGCTGCGGCGCTCACTCTGCTGGCGACCCGACCCATGCCACTTCAGCTTGACGGTGACAGTTGCGGTCGGGTGCGGGAAGTCACATTTCGTTCTGTCCCAAGAGCTTTGCGGGTTCTTGTCTAGCGCCTGTCCCCCGACGCGGGCCTATTCCGTAACTGCGTGTGACGAATGCGACAGCCCTGGACGGACTCAGAACCGGTCAAAAGCCTTGTGTCCCGGCACGGCGCGTGTAAGTCTCTGCAAGTCGTGCGCCCCGATCGGGCGCCCGGCGCCCCAATGACCCGGATCCGGGCCGGTTACTCGGCCCAGACGCCGTACGCCCGGGATCGTGACCGTGTTCACAAGCCCAGGAGGTCCGGCCCGGCGACACGACACCCCGTCGCCGCTCCGCCCCAGGGGGTCAGCATCGTCGCTGCACGCAGCGGCGCTCGAGGAGGACTTGATGGATTGGCGTCACCGGGCCGCGTGCCGTGACGAAGACCCGGAGTTGTTCTTCCCGATCGGCAACACCGGTCCTGCCCTGCTGCAGATCGAGGAAGCGCGCGCCGTGTGCAAGGGCTGCGAAGTCATCGACGAATGCCTGCAGTGGGCCCTCGAGTCCGGTCAGGACGCCGGGGTCTGGGGCGGTCTGAGCGAGGACGAGCGGCGAGCTCTGAAGCGACGCAACGCCCGGGCCCGAGCCCGCGCCCTCTAGTCCGACCGACTGATTCTCACCCCGCAACGGGGATGTCCAGCCGCGCCCTCGTGCCGCGAACTGCACCCTCGCCGGGTTCACCCGGCTCTCGAACGTCGATCTCGAAGCTCCCGCCCAGGTCATCCACCACGAGCGTGCGGACGATCTGAAGGCCCAGCCGGCCCGCCCGCTCTGGGTGGCTGTTCAGATCGAGCCCCACCCCGTCGTCCTCGACATCGACGACCAGGCGCCCATCGCCCCGCCGCGCAGTGAGGGTGACCACTCCTCCACCGGCGGGCGTCAGCCCGTGCTCGACGGCGTTCTGAAGCAATTCGGTCAACGCCATCGCCAACGGGGTGGCAACTTGCGCGGGCAACACACCGAATGAGGAGGTGCGACGTACATCGACCTGTCCGACAACCCCCGCTGACATCTCCCGCACCAAGAGGACCACACGATCCGCGATCTGATCGAAGTCGACATCTTGATCCAGTGAGTACGACATGGACTCGTGCACGACCGCGATCGCCGCAACGCGTCGCTGTGCCTCTTCCAGGGCTTCTCGAGCTTCCGGAACATCCACTCGTCGAGCTTGCAGACGCAGCAGCGCAGCGACGGTCTGCAGGTTGTTCTTCACCCGGTGGTGGATCTCCCGGATTGTCGCGTCCTTCGTGAGCAGATCGCGTTCTCGGCTCCGCAAGTCCGTCACGTCGCGCAGCAAGATCAGCGCCCCGACGTGACGGCCGTCGTGCCGCAGCGGAATCCCCCTAATGGTCGCGCTCGCATTCGCACTCTCGACCTCGGCGTATCCGGCGGCACGTCCGCTCGTGACGAGAGCCAGGCCCTCGTCGACGGGTCCGGGCCGACGTACGAAACGTGCGACTAGCGACCGCATAGATGCACCGATGATCTCTGTCGTGACGCCGATCCGGTGCAGTGCCGAGAGTGCGTTGGGGCTGGCGAAAGTCACGAGCCCCCGATCGTCCAACCGCACGAGCCCGTCCCCTGCTCGCGGCGGTGAGCCGGCAATGGACACACTCCCGGAGTCCGGGAAGGAACCCTCAGCGATCATGGCGGCGAGGTCATCGGCAGCTTCGAGATACACCTCTTCGAGCCGTCCGATCGATGCCCTGGACAAATCACTGTGGCGGGCAATCACGGCGACAACGCGCTCGCCGTGCCACACCGGGATCGCTTCGCGGGTGGCCGGAAGGCCATCGATGGCTGGATCGCGGCCGGCCACCACGGCACGACCGGCGAGCGCTCGATCCAGCAGCGGTTCGCGGCCACGCGGCGCGTACGTCCCGACCATGTCCTGCGGCAGCGTCGTACGACCCGTCGTCGGGCGGATCTGAGCCGCCGCGATGAACCCGCCGTCGTTCCACGTCGGCAACCACAACACCAGGTCGGCGAAGGCCAGGTCGGCGAGGAGCGTCCACTCCCCCACCAGCATCTGGATGTGGTTGCGCGCCTCGGGACTGAGATCCGTCCGTTCGGACGCAAGGCTGGTGAGGCTGACCACGGCTGCGAGCGTACGCGGCGGAGGCTGCCTGTCCGCGCATCCCGGCGCGTTGGCAGGATGCGTCCGTGACTTCGGGACCGGCCGCGACAACTGGCACGGAGACGTCGACTGAATCGCCGTACGACCTCGCCCCGCAGACGCTGCGCACCCGCGATTTGATCGACCGAGACGCGAAGTCGGTATGGCATCCCTTCACCCAACATCAGTTGTGGGTCGACGATGTCCCGATCGTTGTCGACCGTGCCGAGGGGGTGTGGTTCTGGGACACCGATGGTCGCCGCTACCTCGATGGCGTCTCGAGTCTGTGGGTCAACGTCCACGGCCACCGAACCCAAGAGATCGATGACGCGATCCGACGGCAACTCGGGCAACTCGATCACACAACCTTCTTGGGACTCACGCACGAGCCGGGCATCGAGTTGGCCGAGAAACTGCTCGCCACCGCCCCCACCGGGTTGACCAAGGCGTTCTTCGGAGGCGATGGAGCATCGTCGGTCGAAGCAGCGATCAAGATGGCCTTTCAGGCGTGCGCGCAACGTGGTCAGGACAGACCGCTCTACGTTCACGTTGCCGAGGGCTACCACGGTGACACCCTCGGCGCGGTCAGTGTCGGTGGCATTGACCTCTTCCATCACACCTACCGACCGATCCTGCTGGACACGCAGATGGTGTCCTCGCCTGGAGTGCTCGGAC
>Ga0315283_10001786_pt1 | contig 17559 bp, 11 predicted proteins | sample YL17G09_0_MG_FD_204541 | JGI IMG/M metagenome (GOLD analysis project Ga0315283, IMG submission 204541) | Sediment microbial communities from Yellowstone Lake, YNP, Wyoming, USA - YL17G09_0 | ecosystem: Environmental > Aquatic > Freshwater > Lake > Sediment | place: USA: Wyoming | collected... | reverse complement strand
GACGCGGAATGAGGTCGAAGCCCTCGGTGCGGAATTCATTCCGATCGAACTGGATGTCACTTCGGAGGTGAGTATTGGTGCCGCGGTTCATGCAGCCATCGAGCATGTCAGTCGGATCGAGATACTCGTCAATAACGCGGGTTGTAATCGACGGAAGTATGCTCTCGATGTGACATGGCAGGACTGGGACTACATCGTCAACACAAACCTGAAGGGCTCGTTCTTTCTAGCCCAGTGCGTGGCTGCCAAAGCAATGGTACCCGCAGGCTACGGTCGCATCATCAACATCGGTAGCGAGACCTGCATTGCCGGCTACGCCGGTTTGGCGCCGTATGGGGCGAGCCGCGGTGGAATCAAGCAAATGACGATGTCGCTTGCGGACGATTGGGGCCGCTACGGCATAACCGTGAATTGCCTTGCGCCGGGGTGGTTTCAGACCGACCAGAACTCGGTTCTCTATGAGGATAAGGACTGGGTCCGGTACCTGAGCGAGCGAATCTGCGCTGGACGGCCAGGGCGCGACGGAGACTTGGACGGCGCACTTGTATTTCTTGCGTCGGAGTGCAGCCGGTACGTAACCGGGCAGACGATTCTCGTGGACGGGGGCCTGTCCACGGGCCGGCTTCGTGCGATGCCGGGCGCGGCTGGAGACTGGCCGTGAGTCCGATTGTCGCAGCCCTCATGTAGCGCCAGGTTGGTAGTGCGATCGGCAACATTGCAGCGGGACACGGCGCCGAGCAAGGGTTGATGATAATGGCAAATCGCGCTGTGAATTGCGCAACGGACTTTTCGAGCAAAGACGACCGGTACGTTACGAGAACGCGAGTACTGTTGGTCGTGGTCCAGATGAGGAATGGAGACAGGCATGGGTTCTGAAGAAGGTTCACCGTTCGGGATTGGCGTGTCGCAGGGTGTCGTTGTGCCAATGCGGGATGGCGCGCGATTGATCGCAGACATATATCGTCCGACGCTGGCTACTGGTGAATTTCTCCCAGGACGCCATCCAGTGATCCTCGGAAGAACATCATATGACCGTAAGAACCCTGTGCTTTGGGTTAACCAGGTCGCTAACTTTTTCTGTCCCCAGGGTTACGTCGTTGTTCTTCAGGATGTTCGTGGCCGTGGGGATTCTGAAGGAGATGAGTACTTTCACACGTCGAACCCGTGGGAAGGTGTAGATGGTTTTGACACGGTCGAGTGGGTGGCAGGTCAGCCTTGGTCAAGCGGTCGGATCGGTACCGTGGGCAGCTCTCACGACGGGATCGTGCAAAATGCTGCTGCGATCCACCGACCGCCGCACTTGGCTGCCATGTGGGTTGACGTAGCACCGACTAGCGCTTTTGACTGGGAGGCCAGGCAAGGCGGCGCAATGGCGCTTCAGATGTTTTGCGCACTATTTCTGCATGCGCATCAAACAAAGCAGGTGCAGCAGAATCCGGGGGCAGCCGCTGCAATCGCCAAGGCGGCACGCAATATGAGGTCGTTGCTGTGGAACGCCTCAACCTTCAGGCCGGGCCAGTCGCCGCTGGCTGTAACGCCCTGTCTGGAGGAAGTGCTCATTCACTACAGCAGGGATGGAATCTGGAATGAGTGGTGGGGAATGGACTCAGTGGATCAGAAGCGGTGCTTCGATCGGTTTCCAGATATCCCGGCAGTGTTCTCGACCGGATGGTTCGATCCCTATTGTCCCGATGTAATCCAACAGTTCGTCGAGCTTTCGAGACGGCATGCGAGCCCGCAGAAGCTGGTCGTCGGGCCATGGAATCACAGCACCATGCGTGATTACGGTTACTCCTTCACCGGCGAGGCGGAATTCGGTCCTGGGGCAGGGTGGGGTAATCTCGTTTACAACCGTGCTCGGCTCCGCTGGTTCGACCGGTGGTTGAAGGGCGTCATCAACGGTGCCGAGAACGACCCGCCGGTTCGTTATTTCACCATGGGAGGTGGCGATGGCAAAGTGGACCTCGCCGGCCGGATTCGACATGGCGGCTCATGGCGAGACTCGACAATTTGGCCACCGAGAGACTCCGGATCAGTAGAGTTGTTTTTCGCGGCTGATGGCCGCCTGAGTAGTGAATGTCCCAGCGAGCAAGTCGGTGCGGAGACTTGGACGCACGATCCATCGACTCCTGTGCCCACGATTGGTGGGAACGTCTGCGGTTTCATTGAGCTAGTGGAAACAAGTGATCTGGATAGACGCTATCTGCATCCATTTGCCGGACTGCGAACTATCGTACCGATGGGGCCGATGCATCAGCAAGAACGCCCCAATATGGTGGCGTGCGCGCCACCTTACGACCTCCTTTCGAAGCGTCGCGATATCTTGGTATTTCAGACAAAGCCGATCGAGGCTGATTTTGAATTGACTGGCAATGTGACAGCGCGACTTTGGGTGTCTTCTACGGCGGTCGACACCGATTTTACGGTCAAGCTGGTAGATGTCTATCCAGCCAGTCCGGAGTACCCAGACGGGTTCCATCTACTGCTGGCAGACTCTATTCTGCGCGCGCGCTTTCGTAACGGTTTCGACGCAGAAGAATTAATGAGTCCTGGCGAGGTGTATGAAATCGCTGTTCAGCTTCCGCCCCTTTCCAACATCTTTGCTAAAGGACATCGATTGCGGATCGACATCGCAAGTAGCAACTTCCCACGCTTCGACATTAATCCGAATACCGGTGAGCCGCTTGGTCGCCACACTCACCAGGTGACTGCAAAAAACACTCTCTTTTTCGGACGCACGCGTCCATCGAAAGTCATTCTATCCGCCAAGTCGTGGCGATGACCGAGGCCGAAGAGTGAAAAATTCGTCGGGGCATTCCGGCCGTCGTAAATGACACTGATTGCTCCGGGCAAGCCGTAGGACTAAAAGCTTGAGGTCCCGGCAAGCGAATGTTTCAGATGCCGCATCATACGTTCCCGGAAAAGAACGAGGTGCTCTCGTGCAACTCTCCATGGACGCGATCAAGCGTCTTACCTTTCTTCGATTCCGTCCGCGCAACGGTTTTACGCGGCTTGCGCTTCATGACGATTCTGTATGCGCATAAAGTGACTATTGCTTCGCCGGGGTGCCGCCCCTTCGGGCAGCTCGTCGCCGTCCCGCGCCTTTATCCGACGCGACTCTCGGAGCTGCCAGGATGTGCTTACGAAGGCGCTTGTGCAATCGTTCGAAGTCGCCCGACTGAAAGTCCTCGAGCAGTCGGCGGTGCTCGACAACTTCGGCATTCAGATTAGGGCTAACCTGTCTCCAGCGGCTGAAATATGCTCTTACACGTGGCGAAATTGTTCGCCAGATTTGAAGGCAGTGAACCTGTTGTGATATCCGAAGAATCGTCTCGTGAAAGTCGGAGTCCGCTTGAATCACTCCGTCCACATCGTCCCTCTTGGCGGCGCTTGCCATCCGCGCGACGATGCGCTCGAGTTCAGCAAAGTCTTCGAGGGTTGCGTTTCTGATCGCAATGCTGAATCCAAACTCCTCCAGCGCGAGTCGTATGGGCATAAGCAATTCCATAACTTCGCGGTCACTGATGTCCAGAACTTCGGCCCCTTTATATGGTTCAGAAATAATCATGCCCTCGAGTTCCAGCTCTCGCATTGCCTCCCGGACTGGTCCTCGGCTAACCGCCATTTGCGCGCATATATCTTCTTCGGTAAGGCGCTGTCCGGGCTTTAGATCGCCGTTAATTATTGCGTTGCGCAATGCGGTAAGCACTCGATGACGAATTGAACTCGGTGCGAGTCTCGGTAGTGAGTTTTTCTTTACTGCGGTCATTGGATCGTCTTGCGTAATTGCTAGTCGTTGACGGTCGTCTACTGCTATTGTAGGTTAATTGTTAACGATCGACACTGTGGGCTGGCGGCAATCGTGGGAATCTTGCCACACCGGTGCCCGGACGTCAGAGGTCGTCCACGGCGTCTGGTGGCTTCTTTCCATCCGAAACCAGCCGCGCCATATTGGTTCTGGGCCTCGAAAACGAAGTTAGGGGTGCAGGGTGGCAAATCGTCTGGAGGGAAAGATTTCCATCGTGACCGGCGCTGGTCAGGGAATCGGTGCGGCCATTGCGCGCTGTTTCGCCGGTGAAGGCGCAAAGGTCATAGTGGCAGAGAGAGACACTAGCTCTGGATCTCGGGTTGCCGCCGAGCTCCAGAGGCTTGGCGCAACTGCAAGATTCATTGAGGTCGACGTTACCGACGAGGTGGCCGTCGCGGACATGGCTTCGCAGGTTGTGAGCGAATTTGGCGCAGCCGATATTCTGGTCAATAATGCAGGCAGAGACGTCTGCGGTCCTCCACTCCAGACTACTAGGGAGGACTGGCGGCGGAACCTCTCGATCAACTTGGAAGGATCCTGGCATTGCTGCAAAGCTATTTTGCCGCACATGCTCTCGGAAAGACGCGGTTCGATCGTCAATATTGCGTCCATCCACGCCGTCAGCATCATTCCAGGCAACTTCCCGTATCCGGTGGCGAAGCACGCGCTCATCGGCCTGACTCGTGCATTGGCAATTGAGTATGCGAGCGCTGGAATTCGCGTCAACGCAATCTCGCCGGGCTACATAAATACGCGTTCCGAGGAGCATTACCGGAGTCTGCCAGGTAACTACTCTGACTATCGGAGGCGCGTAGCAGCTATGCATCCCCAAAAGCACCTTGGCGAACCTGAGGACGTTGCATGGGCGACGGTCTTTCTCGCGTCGGACGAAGCCCGCTTTGTCAACGCCGCAAATATCGTGGTAGACGGGGGGCAGTCCGTCCTGTACCACCCGTAGAGCGACGCGTTCAACGTGAAGGCGTTGCTGCGGTGCAAACAAGCGTTCGAACGATTGAAAGATCTAGTGATCAGTCCCGGATGCCGCACTGATCATGCCAATGCCATGAGCACATCTCACGTTCGCCGCCCGAGGCCTGACGGTCACGACATGGGGAATTGGTCGGTGACGGCTTCCACATGCCGGAGCCATCACGACCGCTTATGCAAAGCCAAGCAACAAGTGATTGGCGTAACGTGTAAATCCGACCCGATACTGCAAAACCTGTAAGTCTGCGCACTCGGATCAGCCCTTGTGACATCGATTCGCCTGCTCTTCAGGCGCAATGCGTCCGTGATTAGTTGGGAGAGGCGTCAATATGAATTTCGGTCTTAAGGTAGCCGCCGATATTGGCGGGACGTTTACCGACATTGCGATTCTGCTGGAGAACGGTGTTGTCGCGACTCACAAAGTCCCGTCAACTCCTGATGACTATGCTCGAGCCGTCATCACTGGCTTGAAGTCCCTGTTGGATTCGGTTGGTAGGCAACCAGAAGAAATATCGGAGGTTCTGCACGGTTGCACCGTCGCTACCAATGCAATTCTGGAGCGACGAGGTGCCAAGACGGGTCTCATCACAACGCGAGGATTCCGGGACGTTCTCGAACTGCGACGAATTCGTGTGCCACGATTGTACGAACCACTGTACGTAAAGCCGGAACCGCTCGTCCGACGCAGTCTGCGGTTGGAAGTAACGGAGCGCATTGGAGCGGATGGCGAAATCCTTGAGGCGCTCGATGAATCGGAAGTGCGGGAGGCTATACGCCAACTCAAAGCTGAATCCGTTGAAGCCGTTGCGGTGTGCTGTCTTCACTCTTACCTGAATCCTGTCCACGAGCGAAGAATCGCTGAGCTTTGCCGAGAGATGCTACCAGGGGTATTTCTAACTGTATCAAGCGAGTTGCTTCCGGAAATCCGCGAATACGAGCGAACGAGCACCACTGTAATCAACTCCTACGTCGGACCGGCGGTCTCCTCTTACATCGAGGCGCTGACCAGCAGTCTTGAGCGCGCGGGTGTGGTCGGGCCCCTGCTCGTCATGCAGTCTACTGGCGGTATCCTGGACGCGAATTCCGTAGTTCGGCTACCAGCGCGAATAGTTGAGTGCGGCCCGGCCGCCGGTGTTATCGGGGCCGCTTTTCAGGCAGCTCGAAGTGGCTACTCTGACGTCATTACATTCGATATGGGCGGCACAACTGCGAAGGCCGCCATAATCGAGGGCGGACGTATCGTACGCACCGACGAATACGAAGTTGGCGGTGGAATCTCTTTGTCCAGTCGCCTGGTGAAGGGTGGTGGTTACGCGCTGAAACTTCCGGTGATTGACATCTCAGAAGTGGGCGCAGGAGGTGGAAGCCTCGTACGGGTTGACAGGGGCGGTGCGATTAAAGTTGGCCCAAAAAGCGCTGGGGCCGTACCCGGGCCGGCCTGCTACGGCGCTGGGAATGACGAGCCGACGGTTACCGACGCAAACGTGGTTCTAGGATATTTGAATCCGGTAGCGCTCGCGGGAGGGACGGTCTCGATCAATAAGGAGATGGCAGACAAAGCGCTGTCGTGCAAGGTCGCTAGCATACTGGGAACAAGCCAACTGGACGCCGCATGGGCGGTCCACTCGGTCGCGGCAGCCAACATGATGCGCGCTGTTAAAGCAGTATCGACATATCGTGGACGAGATCCACGGGACTTCGTCCTAATGGCCTTCGGTGGAAACGGAGGGGTCTTCGCCGCTGAACTTGCACATCAGCTTCAAATGAAACGCATTTTAGTTCCGCCCGCTGCGGGTGTGTTTAGCGCACTTGGCCTGCTGGTTGCACCGCTTGAGTTCAGCCAGACGCACGCGTACCTCCGCCACGTAGACTCAGTTGACCTTGTCGATCTTGCGAATCACTTGAGCGGTGCTACGGCACGTGTCGGCGAAGTGCTGGGACGTGCGCCGGGCGCGCTGCTCATACGTCGTGCCGCGGCGTTGCGCTATACCGGCCAGGCGTTCGAGCTGTCGATTCCAATCCCTGATGGCCAGGTCACGCTGGCATCGCTGGCTCATTTGAAAGAGGGATTTGAAGCCGAACACCAGCGAACGTACGGACATCGACTCACAAGCCATGACGGTATCGAAATTGTGGCGATCGAAGTTACCGGGGTCGCTCGAGAACGGCATCAATCGCCACACTTGAGTCTACATCGCCGTTCTGCATCGCAAAGGTCGCAGCGTACTGCTTATTTTGGCCCGCGATTTGCTAGTCATTCAGTTGAAATAGTCGGTCGCGATGAATTGGACAGCACTAAGCGCCGTGGTCCATTCGTAATCGAAGAGTTCGAGGGTACGACAGTCGTGCCGCCATACGCAGCAGCCCACATCGACGCCGCTTCCAATATCGTGATCGATCTAATCGATTGACGACCACAAGAACGCACAGATGAACAGTCAAAGCACAAAAGTGTCGCCGTTTCTTCTTGAGGTAGTGAAGAATGCGCTGGACACGATCGCAGATGAGTTGGCACTCATTATTATGCGCACCGCGTATTCGAGTATCGTGCGCGACGCCATGGATTTTTCAACGGCGATCTGCGACGCATCCGGTAGAACGTTGGCTCAGGGTCTGACGACACCGCTGCACTTAGGCAGCTTTTTCGATGCAATGCAGAATCTAGTTGTGCAGCACTCGTCCGCCCTCCGTGAGGGTGACGTTTTTATTTTCAATGATCCATATCTTGCGGCGGGACAGCATCTTCCAGACGTGTATGTCGTTCGGCCAATTTTTGTTAACCGTGTCCTTGAAGGATGGGCGACAACGGTCGCGCATCTGAATGATATTGGCGGCATCGTTCCTGGCAGTAACTCGATCGGCTCCACTGAGATCTATCAGGAAGGCCTTCGGATTCCCGTTCTCAAGCTGTGTAGTGCCGGGACTGAGAACTCCGCCATCTGGGATATCCTGTCGGCGAATGTTCGCGTTCCAGACAAGGTGATCGGCGACATCAGGGCGCAGATGTCTGCGTGCCTTATAGGTGAACGGGAATTCAAAGAGCTGTTCGCGCGTTACGGTAGGGACACGTTACACGATGCATTTGAGTCGATACACGACTACGCGGAGACGTTGGCACGGGATGCATTCTCCGCCATTAAAAACGGCGTATACCGATTCGTGAATTACATAGATGGCATCGGAGAAAACCCGGAACCCATCCGCTTCGAAGTTGCCGTGACCTTCAACAGCGGGGACGTCACGGTAGACTGGACCGGCACCGCGAAACAAGTTAAGGCAGGCATTAACGCGCCGATTCCTTTTACAAAGGCAGCGGCGTATGCGGCGTTGCGCACATTGATGGATGCCGAGGTGCCGAACGCCCAAGGCTTCACACGACCGATCACCGTTATTGCGCCGCCAGAGAGCATCGTCAACCCGAGTGCGCCGGCAGCGTGTGGGGCGAGGGGGATCACGGGATTCCGGATGATCGACTGCATCATGGGTGCGCTTTCGCAGGCGACTCCGGACAGGATTCCCGCCGATGGCAGCGGAGGCTCGACTATCCCATCAATAGGCGGGCGGCACCTCGGTCGACCGTTCGTCTTTGTTGAGACGTTGATGGGCACGTGGGGAGCGGCGACGGATCATGATGGCCAAGATGGAGTGGCTCACATCGGCGCAAACCAATCCAACATTCCAGTGGAAATGATTGAGCGCGAATACCCACTGAGAATCGAGCGCTACGGGCTGGTCCCCGACACAGGGGGCGCCGGACGCTTCCGTGGTGGTTTGGCCATAGAGCGAGTTTTTCGTCTATTGGCTGATGAGGCGGTACTTTCAGTGCGGTCGGATAAGCGTCGATTTCCGCCCTATGGCCTGCACGGAGGAAGTAGTGGTTCCCCATCGATGAACGTGATGAATCCAGGCGCCGATCAGCGCGTCTTGCCGGTGCTGTTTGATAAGCCGGTTCAAATGAACAAGGGTGACGTCTATCGGCATGTGATGGCAGGTGGCGGCGGTTACGGGGATCCGCTCGACCGAGACATTGGACTCGTCGAGAAGGATCTCCGGGAAGGACGCGTTTCAAAGGAGGGCGCTCTTCGGGACTACGGCGTTGTTGCGCATTGGCAGTCGCCGACGTGGATCGTCGATGTGGCAGCCTCTCGGGCCGAGCGGGACCGACGCCGGATCACACGACCGGCGATTTGATTCACTATTAAGACGTCAATGAGATGTTGAGATGACCGGGATTGCACTCACCAATGCCACCATCCTCGATGGAACAGGTGCAAGTTCGTACATAGGCGATGTTCTGGTGGAGGCCGGGCGCATCACCGACATTACGTCATCAGGCCAGGTTCGAGCCTCCACCATATTGGACTGCACAGGTCTTCTCCTGACCCCGGGTTTCATTGACATTCATAGTCATTCCGATCTCACGCTGCTTCTCGACCCGCGCGCGGCGAGCGCTATTTACCAAGGCGTTACGCTTGAGGTCATAGGCAACTGTGGGCATGGCTGTGCTCCACTGCAGGCGCCAGGACTTGCGCGGGACGCAATGTACGGGCCGATACCCGACGAAAGCTTCTTTACATGGTCCACAATGGCGGGCTACCTTGATCAGTTAGAGAGCGCTCGGCCCGCTGTCAACGTCGTTGCATTGGTGCCGAATGGGCAGTTGCGCCTGAGTCACGTCGGGCCAGAGCAGCGAGCGGCAACCCCAGCAGAACTTGAAGCGATGGCTCGCGAACTAGCCGGTGCGCTTGACGACGGCGCCTTCGGCTTTTCGACTGGCCTTGAATATCCGCGCGAACGGGATGCGGCGACGGAGGAGATAGATCATCTGTGCAGGGTCGTCGCGAGTCGCCGCGGCCTATACGCGACTCACACGCGAAATCGTGACCGGAGCGCCATCGCTGCTATTGATGAGGCGATTGGCACCGCACGGCGAACCGGGGTTCGACTGCAGATTTCGCACATTACGCCACGCGGGCCCGCGTCCGACACGGAGTTGGCATTGGCCCGGGCCGGCAGTGCTGCGAGTGAGGGGATCGACATAGGGTTCGACATGCATACGCGACTGTTCGGGTACACCCATCTGAAAAATTTGGTGCCACTGGGGGTGCTCGCTGGCTCGCGGTCGGACATCCTTCGACGTCTCGCAGAACCGTCAACGGTCGAGCTAGTCAACTCGCATCCTAATTTGATTTCCGGGGTCGGCGACTGGAGTCGTGTAGTGCTCTCGGATAGCGCGATGTCCGCCGAGCTCAATGGGCAATCGTTTGCAGAGATCGCGCGTCAATGTGGTTGCTCCCCTATTGCCGCAGCTATCAAGATTCTCATGTCCGACGTGGACAATCTCGAACGCCCAATGGTCTTACTGAAGACATACTCCGAGGACGTCCTGCGCACCACCTACCAATCTAGCAGCTGCATGATCGGTTCCGACGCTGCGACGTTGGCCCCTGACGGCATATTGGCTGGAGCAACTTTCCATGGTGCTTACACTTGGGCCAGTTGGTTTATTCGTAGAATGGTGCGGGAATTGGGGGCGGTAACCCTCACCGACGCCATATACCGTCTCACTGGTCTGCCCGCTCAGCGACTTTGCTTGGCTGATCGAGGCCGAATTGCGGTAGGTTGTCGCGCAGATATTGCCGTCATGGACTTTAAAACGTACGCCGATGCGGGCACCGTCGATACGCCGTCTCGGCTCGCGACGGGCATGCGTCACGTGCTCGTGAACGGCGTCGTCACTATGCTCAATGGCGCACAAACGAATAGGCGTGCGGGCGTCGTACTCCGTGCAAGTCGCCTAGGTTGATTTCGGTTGCGAACGGAAGCACTAATATTGCGATCAATCACCGCGTGCGCCGTCTTTCGATGCAAGAGTGGGGGCCTGTCTTACTATCGTTGCACGCGAGGCAGCGGAGGAGGGGTCAGAGCCCCGCAGCCCTCGCGGCGGTCTTCTTGCAATTCCTTAAGTGGAACAAAAGCATGGTCAATGTCAAAAACATAGAACATTGTTGGATTCAGGTCTCCGACGGGACATTGCTTTCCGCACGCATTCTGATGCCATGCGGCGCGATGGAGAGTCCCGTTCCAGCCGTCTTGGAGTACATGCCTTATCGTAAGCGGGACCATGGTCGAAATCGTGATGAGATGATGCACGGCTATTTCGCCAATCATGGCTATGCCTGCGTTCGCGTTGATACTCGCGGGTCCGGCGAATCCGAGGGAGTGTTGACAGACGAATTCACGCTCCAGCAGACAGATGATGGCGTTGACATCGTAAATTGGATAGCCGAGCAGCCTTGGTGCACCGGCGCCGTGGGAATGATAGGCCGCTCATGGAGTGGATTCTCTGCTCTAGAGGTCGCCGCCCGCGCACCCGTTCCCTTGAAAGCCATCATTCCGGTGTGCGCAAGCCTCGATCGCTATCGACATGGATTGCACTATGCGGGCGGTTGCTTTCTAACAGACAACCTGCATTGGACTACCACCATGTTGATGTTGAACATGCGGCCGCCGGACGACACGCTCGTAGGTGCGAAGGCAGCCGCAATGTGGCACGACAGACTGGTTGGCAACGTTCCGTGGATCGGGAATTGGCTTAAGCATCAGGTTGACGACGAATACTACAAAGAGGGATCCACCGTTCTGGACATAGAGAAATTCCGCTGTGCGGTGTATTACGTCGGGGGTTGGTGCGATCATTTCGCAAGTGCGGCAGTCGATGGCGCATTGAAGTTCAAGGTGCCATTTAGGGCGCTGATTGGTCCTTGGGCACACCACTTCGGGCATGACGGGGAGCCGGGCCCGCGCATTGGATGGCTACAGGACTGCGTACGTTGGTGGGACTATTGGCTTAAGGGTATAGACAACGGTGCGTCCGCCGATCCTCGGTTGATGGCCTGGATCTATGAGCCGGCCGCGCCGGCTCCATTCCATGCTGTCCGAGATGGTCGCTGGGTCGCGGAACGCGATTGGCCTTCATCTCAAGTGATTGAAAAGACGCTTCCGCTCTCCGACGGTCGACTCGGCGCTGTGCATTCGGACGATAAGATCCTTCAACACCGATCACCGCTATCTGTTGGCATGGCGGCCGGGGGTGACTGGTGCAGACTTGGGATCGTTGGCGAGGCGCCTCTCGATCAGCGCGAAGATGACGGGCGAAGCCTGACGTTCGACTCCGACCCTCTTGAGCAGCGTCTAGAAATTCTAGGCGCACCTATACTGCATCTTCGACTGTCCACAAATGAGGCGTCCGCCCAAATCGCGGTCCGTCTCAATGACATATCGCCCGATGGAACTTCGTCTCGGGTCAGCTACGGCTTCTTGAACCTTACTCATCGTGAAAGCCACAGCAATCCAGAGCCGCTTGAACCAGGTCACATTTACGACGTAACAATCCGCCTTAACGATATCGGATACGCATTTCCCGCCGGTCATCGCATCAGGATAGCCGTTTCAACGTCTTACTGGCCATACATCTGGCCGTCCCCCCGGCCTGTCACAGTGTCTGTTCACACCCAAGGCAGTAGTCTCACGCTGCCTGAACGGCAACAACCGCGTCATGAAATTGCCGTTGCGTTCGAACCGCCAGAGAGCGCACCGCCTACACCGATCACGATCCTAGAGCCAGCCGCTATAGAGCGGCGTTTTTCTCGCAACCTTCTAACAGGGCTTCGTACGCTCACTCTGGACTATCGTGGGGGGTATCTTGGGCCGGGGCGTCTATATCAACTGGATGAAATCGGCGTTGTGCTCGGACACGAAAAGTCACATCGATGTGAGATAAACGACGATGACCCGCTATCCGCACGATACATTGTTAGTCAAGTATATGACATGCGCCGGGGTACAAAGAGTTGGCGCTTCACGTCCGAAATTGTAATGTGGGCAACAGTCGACCGGTTTTTTACAGAAATAGATGCGCGTGCCACTGAAAACGGAATGGAAATATGGTCAAGGCACTGGAGCGATGACTACCCGCGTCACTTGGTCTGAGCCGAGTCACGTACTACCTGGATCGAAAGAACAGACGTCCCTGAGAGGCTGCCTGTTCTACCAGCAATCGCCGGGTCGCTTCGTCCAACTGCCTTGAGTAGGCCAGAAAAAACCGGAGACCGGGAAAGGGCCTTTTTGTCTTTAGAACCTTCAGTAAGCCGCTTCTAATGTGCAATTGGGCGAGAGCGGCTGGCAACACAGTTGCACCAAGTCCAGCGCGCGCCATTTCGATCATCGTTGCCAGCGAATTAAAGCGATGAAAGCTTGGTGCCTCGCACTCATCGGATGCAAACCATTCTTCCATCATGCTGTAGAGATCAGACCCTTCCTGATGGCTCAGGATCGGCAAGCTAGCAATTTGCTCAGTGGAAATCACGCCGCGGGCCGGTAACAACCGCGGGTGCGCCATCCAGTACAGTGGGATTTCTCCAAGCGACACATTGACGAAACGCGTGTCCTGGATACGGCCTGCGAGCAACGCAGCGTCGAGCCTGCCATCACTCAGTAGCTGACGCAGATTAACGGTCAGGTCAGATATCTAAAATGAGTTCTGCATCGTCGCGAATGAGGTTATTGACGATCGGTCCGAGGCATAGAAGACAGATCATATCTGTCGCGCCGAGTCTCAATAGGACTGGCCGGACCGGTCCAGTCCCAAAGTTTCGCTCCATCTCGGCTACGGCACGAAGCACCCGCGCGGAATGGTTGAAAAACTCTCGGCCGGCCGCAGTTGGGACAAGCTTCGTGGCATTTCGCGAGAAAAGGGACGTGTGCAACTCCCGCTCGAGCGCATGAATGCGCTGTGAAATGTTGGGCTGCGTAGTATTCAGTTTTCGTGCCGCAGCCGTAACACTTCCAAGTTGCACAACCCAGAAGATCGATTCGATTTGCTTTAGATCCATGGCCATATTGTCCAGTCGCTTGTTGACACTGGTCAACCAACCGGACGGTGATGAAACGCGTTGCGCGTAGCATGGTTCAACGACTGCGACCCGTACGCTAACCTCATTGAACGGCCAAGTAGCTAATGGTGTGGTCCTTCGGGCGCATCCCGCGCTGCAGCATTTGCTCGACAGATCACGGCACCAGTCGCAAGTGGCATCGCACCGAGCCCTCAACAGGACAGGGGCGTGGGCTTTCAACGCATGCGAGAAGATCCCGAAGCCCAGGCCATTGACAAGTACGTGGCGAAGCTTTACCGTCAATTGTCGACAATCGGCGGCTCTTTATAACGAGGTTTCGGTATGACGGGTCCAGTTATGGGCGGGTCGCTCAAAGGGAAGGCCGCCTTAATAACGGCCGCCGGTCAGGGAATTGGTCGGGCGATCGCCGAGGCCTTCATTGACCATGAGGCCACTGTCATGGCGACCGACGCAGACCCCCGCCTGCTGAATGGACTGGCGTGCGAGACCGGTTCGCTGGACGTGCGTGATCGCGAAGCCATTGAGAATCTCATGCGGTCGATGCCTAGGCTCGATGTACTCGTAAACTGCGCGGGCTTGGTTCGCACAGGGACGATCCTTGAAACAACTGAGCAAGACTGGTCCGAATCGTTCGAGGTCAATGCACGCTCCATGTTCTGGACTATGAAGTGCGCCGTGCAAAGCATGCTGTCTACTGGTGGTGGCTCGATCATCAATATCGCGTCGGTCGTTTCAAGTCTAAAGGCCGCACCAGAGCGATTTGTCTATAGCGCGAGCAAGGCGGCTGTAATTGCGATGACGAAAGCAGTGGCAATTGACTTCGCCCAGAGCAATATTCGAGTGAACGCTATCTGCCCCGGGACTGTGGATACGCCGTCGCTGCGGGAGCGACTTTCCGCAGACAGGGACCCGCAGGTGGCGCGCGCGAGAATCACTGCAAGACAACCAATTGGTCGGCTCGGCAGGCCATCGGAAGTTGCCCAGCTCGCCGTATACCTGGGGTCGGACAGTGGGAGCTTTGCAACAGGAAGCGCATTCATCGTCGATGGCGGCATGAGCCTATGAGTGAAGTGCGCGGGTGCAATTGCGATGTGACTTTGGGGGGTATGTGTTGCGGGGAAGATGTGGGACTTCGATCAGCGCGATCACGTCACTAACTGGTTGAGCAAAACGATTCTGTCCATGCGTGGCGGATGGCGCCGAAAATCTAGCGGCGAAGATCGCTGTGTGACGAGCATTTACTACATTCATAGTTCTGCAGGGGAGCACATGAGCATGTCTTATCCGAAGCAAAAAAACGTTTTTTTGAATGGAGCATTGGCGGTCGCGTTTGGCGGAGCCGCTGCAGTGGCTTCAATTCCTGCCGCATTATCAGCGGAGCCGACATCTCGTGGCGACGCAGGAAGACTTGAAGAAATTGTGGTTACAGCGACTCGTCGCGAGGCTTCGCTGCAAGACGTCCCGATGGCAATATCAGCTGTCGACGAAAGTCAAATTACTGAAAGAGGTCTGGACGGCATTCTCGACCTGGCGCGCTTCGTGCCCGGATTGGAATATTCGGAGATCGGGGCCGGGCAACGAAACGGCGCCAACATCACCATTCGCGGTATCGCAAATACCCGATTCTTCAGTTCGCAGGACGATGGCGTCGCTTCGCTAACGACCGGATTCTATGTCAACGACGTCGCGATGATGCCCGCGGACCCGAATCTCTACGATGTAAAACGCGTTGAGATCCTGAAGGGCCCACAGGGTACGCTGTTCGGCCAAGCCTCGATGGGCGGTACAGTCCGCGTAATTCTGAATAGTCCAGACCTGAAGGACTTCGACGCAAATGCGGCCGTATCCTATAGCAGTACGACAGGGGGCGATCCTTCATCGTCCCTGGACGCAATGGTTAATATACCGATCAGCACTGACACACTCGCTGTCCGCCTCGTGGGATCACTGCGTGATGATGGCGGTTACGTTGACTGGTATCCGGCTCCGCTCAACACGCTCGTTCCTCGCGGACGGTCAACGCATCCATACGTCCAGAGCGCCAACGACGGTACGCTAGAGGCCGCTCGCGCGGAGGTCCTTTGGAAGCCAACTGAACGCTGGGACATCTCTCCAAGCATTTTCTATCAAAAAACCAGTGTAGATCACGACAATGCCTATGATCGAAATCTCGACCAAGGGCTGATGCAGAATCGATTTCTTGAGGAAACGCGCGGGGTGAGCTTGACCGTGGGCGCGCTCTCGGCGACGTATAGATTCGACAGCTTCGACTTGATCTCTGTCACTGCATATAGCGATCGGCAATACGATGCAGCCCAGGATCTTACGTACCTTACCGGTCTGATCTACGGCCTGAATACGGACGAGAGTCTTCCGTCCGTAATGCCGTTCATCTTTGACTATCAGACTGAGATTTTCTCGCAGGAATTTCGACTTCAGGGAACGCATGAGTTTGACAGCAGGGGGTCGCTGGATTGGGTTGTAGGTGCCAGCTATTTGAAGGAGGATCGGGACAGCCGTGGTGACTGGAAGAATGCGTTGTGGAATATCAATGCGGATAACGGCAACGCCATCGCGAACGCAGAGTCCCGATTCATTAGTTTTATCGATACGGCAACGTATGAAAACCTGTCAATCTTCGCCGACGTAACCTGGAATCTCGGCGCATGGAGTTTCGCCGCAGGCTTGCGAGGCTTCGATCAGAGCCACGAAGCGGAACGTCACCTAAATGGTGACGCCGTAGGGAATGCTGACGCTGAGATACTGGGCGAGGCGAGTGAGACCGGCACCGTACCGCGCGCGAGCGTTGCTTATGAATTTAGCCCGAATCTGAACACTTACGCAGCCTACTCAGAGGGGTTCCGCATCGGCGGGCCTGCGTCGGCGGGCATCCTACTTGATTCGCCAGAGTGTCAGGATGCTCTGGCAAAGGCAGGACTTACCGGTAACACCGGTGAGTTTGTATCGGATAGTGTCGCGAATTATGAACTAGGACTGAAGAGCCTTTTCAATGATGCGACGACGCGGGTGAATGTGGCGGTGTTCTACATCGACTGGACGGACTTGCAGACTGGTGTGGAATTGAACCGCTTCAACCCGGCCTGTTCGAACATCATCACGACGAATCTGGGTGCAGCAGAAAGCAAGGGGTTCGAATTGGAGGTGGACCAGTCATTCTCAAGCGGAGTAAGCGTGGGCGGTAGGCTTGCACTGACAGACGCGGAGATTTCGGATGCGCCGTCTGGAACGACATTCTCGGAGGGACAGCCGCTGGGTGGCGTTGCGAAGTGGACCGGAAGCGCCTATCTCGCGTACGAGCAACAGATCTCGAGCGATTTTATCGGCACGATGAGGATTGACTGGGCCTATCGCGATAGTATGGTCGGTCCGAATTTCTCCGATGCGGATGATCCGTTCGTACAGAACGACGCTTACTCTGTGGTCAATCTACGCTTCGGTGTAGAGCACAACCGATGGGGTTTAGTTCTGTACATGGACAATGCGCTCAACGAGATCGGGGAGCTTGGCGCTGGACAGTTGCCCGGCGAGTCATTTACTGACCGTGTGCAGATCACTCGGCCGCGAACAATTGGGGTCCGGCTGACAGGGCGACTCTAGTCGCCGTACCAGTAGTGCCGGCGGCTCCGCGTTATAGGTGGAGCCGTCGGGCACTGCGGTGTCGCCATGCTCGCGATGACTTACGGGTAAGCCGGTGAATAGATTGTCTTGCTTGCCCGCATTGTTCGTGTCCATCTGAAATCGACCGCCGGCGACGAGCTGCTTCAGGCGCTGCTTGTCGGCAGGTCGGAGATCGGCGTGCGGAGTCACAACCGAATTGATGCCTAGTCC
>Ga0315283_10001785_pt1 | contig 17559 bp, 30 predicted proteins | sample YL17G09_0_MG_FD_204541 | JGI IMG/M metagenome (GOLD analysis project Ga0315283, IMG submission 204541) | Sediment microbial communities from Yellowstone Lake, YNP, Wyoming, USA - YL17G09_0 | ecosystem: Environmental > Aquatic > Freshwater > Lake > Sediment | place: USA: Wyoming | collected... | reverse complement strand
TTATTACATGATAAAATGCTCCCTCAAACTCTATCCTCGGCTTCCGTGCCATGCCTGAAGATTATCAATCATTCCCTGAAATGTCAATAGGCAAGTCTGACCCCATAGTTCTACTCAAAGGAAAAAGTAAAAAAAATATAGTTACAATACTATTTGCAGATATTGAGGATTCAACAGGCATATCGAATTATCTTGAAAAAAATACTTATAAAGATTTCCTTTTAGGTTTTCATAAAACTATACAAAAAGTCCTGAATAATGAAAAATGGAAAATTCTTGCAGATGAGAGAAATCATAAGTTCATGGGCGATGAGTTCATAGCTTTTTTCCCCCATGAAAGTTTTGGCTCTGGTGTGCTGGAATCCGTTCTACAACTTGCCGCAACCCTAAAATATGAATGGTATTTTTCTCATTTCAATAAAAAACGTTTAGGCGGAGACAAAGAGCAGAATGAGTTGAATATAGGGATTAACACAGGAGATCTTAGCTTAATGGAGTATCCAGTAATAGATAGCAACCAAAAAAATAAAAAATATTCATACGAAGGATTTCCGATTACTCTTGCAAAAAGGATTCAAAGTTCAACTGAAGAATCTTCATCTCGTATTATTGTGGGTGACCGTTTCTATAGAGAATATATAAGTAGAACACAACGCAGTTATGAATTTCATTATATCGGTCAAAAGTCATTCAAAGGCATTGCGCAACGGTTTTCTTGTTACGAATGGATTGGTGGCGATTTTCATAATTATCTAAATTTTAAATTGCCAAAAAGAGATAACGTGGAAAAGACATTAAAAGCACTATATGATAAAAATCGTCATAATCCCTGGTTTGCAGGGCTGCTGGCAAATTACTATTTTGTCTTTGGTGAAGAGGAATTTGATAAAGAAAATTATGAAAATGAATTCTATAAAAAATGTGCGAAAATTTGTATAGAGGGTATATATAATATTTCTAAGTATAGTCTTAGAAACTTGAATGAACTGCTTTTCACTTGTTTAGAAGTTGCAAAAAACTGGGACGAATTAAGTTTCCGTACCGAACAAGCATTTAAATCAGATCAAACCTTTTCAAGTGCCTTAGCTCTCCGAGCAAAATCATTATTTATGCGAGGGGCTTCTTTTTATGATGACGCATCAAGAACTGCTTCCGAATTAATAGTACTATTTCATCAATCGCAAGATTTTGAGAGTTTGTTCATGGGGCACTTTATTTTGGCACGATATTATTCAAAAAGAAATTTTAATAGAAATGAAGTATTAAAACATATTAGAGCTGCTGTTAAATATGCACAAAAAGGGAATCTCTATTGGATGTATACAGAGTACGATTTTTACAAAGATGATTTTGTAAACATTCATCAAGACAGTGAATTTAAGAAAGAAATAGCGAAGCTTGAACGTATGTGGGAGGAAGATTAGGAGCGTAATGCTTTATTCAGATAAAAATTGTTCCCCCGGTCCAGCCTTTACTGTTAAATCTTCAACATCGAATATACATTCTAAATAGCCCTTAAGCTCTTCCCAAGGTCGTTTGGCTTCATAATAACTTCTTACAATTTTGCCAACTTCTACAACATAAAGAGGCAAAAACTTCGCAGGGAGGAACAATCGGGACGTCCGCCTCAGGCGGATTCGTCGGGGAGAAAGCGAAAATACTCTATCCTCAGTTCATTACATTATTCAGGTTAAAACAAAGACGGATCGGCATGGAGTTTTTTCTCCCATTCCCATGCGGTCTTAATAATATAGCCGAGGTCGTCGTATTTCGGGTCCCAGCCTAATTCTTTTTTCAGTTTCGTGGAATCCGCAATAAGTGAAGGCGGGTCTCCCGGCCTTCGGTCTGCATATCTGACGGGGAAGTCAATTTTCGTTGCCTCTTTTACCTTGTCAACGACTTGCTTTACGGAATAGCCATGCCCGTAGCCGCAATTATAGATTTTAGTGCCGCCTCCGGTCGAAAGGTATTCCAGAGCAAGTATATGCGCCTCAGCCAGGTCGTCAACATGTATGTAATCTCTGATGCATGTCCCGTCATGTGTAGGATAATCCGTTCCGAAAATATCAAGATGACTCCTCTTGCCTATGGCCGTTCTGAGTGATACCGTTATAAGATGGGTGGCGTCTCTTCTTGCCTGTCCGATCCGCACGAGAGGGTCGGCTCCGGCAACGTTAAAATACCTGAGCGCAACATATCTTAAATCACCGGACAAAGAAACGTCTTTGAGCGCCTGTTCCACCATAACCTTTGATGCACCGTATGGGTTTATAGGAATCAGGGGAGTTTCTTCCGTCACGGGCGCTTTTTCCGGGATTCCATAAACAGCCGCGGTTGAAGAGAAGATGAACTGTTTTACCTTGTGCTTTATGCAGGTCTCGATGAGATTTACGGCGTTTATGAAATTATTTCTGTAATACTTCAGCGGCTCTCTGACAGACTCATCAACTACTATCAGGGCGGACATGTGGATGACGGCGTCTATGTCCTCTTTCTGGAAAACGTTATCGAGAAATTCTTTGTCTGCGAGGTCGCCTTTTATGAGCCTTCCGAAAAGCACCGCCCAATCATGGCCAAAAGAAAGGTTATCGTACACAAGTACGTCATGCCCTTTCCCGCCAAGCGCCTTGACGATATGGCTCCCGATATATCCCGCCCCGCCTGTGACAAGGACTTTCATAAATTAACCTTTCCTCGCAATGACAACCTCAATAGAATAGCTCAATTATGGTTCTATTTAGAGTTTGTGTATAAATTGTAAACACCCTCACCCTTGCCCTCTCCCCTCAAGGGAGAGGGGACTTAAGAATCGCCCCTCCCTTGAGGGGAGGGGTTGGGGAGGGTGTTAAAATATCGACTTTATATACGGACTCTATTTAGCATAATGAGCCGCTTTATAAAACAAAAAATGAGAAGGAATAAGTTTTTGCTATTCGCTTCTCATTTTACATTTTCTATCGTATTAAAGTTAGTTTTTTTTCTCTGACTCTTTTTTCTCGGTCTTTGCCTCTTTTTCTTTATCCCGCGACTTCTTTAGCTCCTCGTAGTCAATAAATTCAATCACCGCAAGGGGCGCCGAATCGTTAACTCTTTGTCTGGAATGGATAATCCTGAGATAGCCGCCGTTTCTGCCGGAAAACCTCGGAGCTATTTCCTTGAACAGCTTTGCCACCACGGTCCTATTTGGCACATAAGACAGGGCAAGTCTCTTTGCGGCAAGATCCCCCTTAATCCCAAGGGTTATAACCTTCTCGGCGATCTTCCTTACTTCTTTTGCCTTTGCAACCGTTGTCTCTATACGCTCATGCTCCAGCAATGAGGTCACAAGGCCTCTTAACAGAGCTTTTCTTTGATTAGCCGGCCTGCCGAATAATCTGCCATCAACTTTGTGTCGCATCTTTTTCTACACCTCCGCTTTGCATGACCGCTTCTTTGTTAAGGGCTTCAAGGTCGACTCTCATGCCAAGGCGAAGTCCCATGGTATGGAGGATCTCCTTTATTTCATTCAGGGACTTGCGGCCGAAATTTTTTGTTCTTAACATTTCCTGTTCGGTCTTCTGGACAAGATCGGCAATGGCCTTTATGTTTGCATTCTTCAGACAGTTATATGACCTTACGGAAAGCTCCAGCTCATCGACACTCTTAAGGAGATTTGCATTAAATATAGGGTCTTCGCCGGATACATTGACAAGGCTGCCTTCTTCCATGGAAATATTTTCTTCTTCAAGGTCTTCTTCCTCCAGAATAAAGAAGGTCAGAAGTTCGATAAGGATAGACGCGGCCTGCGAAATCGCCTTTTCCGGAGTTATGCTGCCATCAGTCCATATCTCCATAACAAGCCTGTCATAATCCGTGGCCCTGCCCACCCTTGCTTTCTCGACGATAAAATTGACCTTTTGAATGGGCGTAAAGACCGAATCAACGGCGATCATATTTATAGGAAGGTCCTCTTCCTTATTCAATTCGGCGGCGACATATCCTTTGCCTCTCCTGATATACATCTCTGCCTCAAAGGTAGAGTCCTTATCAAGAGTTGCAATAAGCTGTTCGGGATTAAGCACTTCAAAAGATGAATCGCTTTGAATGTCCGCGCCTGTTATAATTTTGGGGCCTTTTATCTTTATCGCCGCAATCTTTTTCCCGCTTGTGTAGAGCTTAAACCTGAGTCTTTTAATGTTTAATATGACATCAACAACATCCTCTTTGACGCCCTTTATCGTTGAAAACTCATGGAGGGCACCCGGTATCTTTACTGCCGTCACCCCAGCGCCTTCGATAGAAGAAAGCAAAATCCTTCTGAGCGCATTTCCAAGAGTAGTTCCGAAACCGCGTTCTAACGGCTCAGCCACTAATTTACCATAAGTATCGTTCAGCGTCTCTTCATCAAACTTAATGGTTTCAGGCAGCTGAAAGCCTATTTTTCTAAGGTCCATAAGGCCTCCTATACGTCTAATCTTTTATAAACGGGAAGCGGGAATTCGTCATGTTACGCCATTCACCGCTTCTTGTCTTAATTTTGTTATTTGGAATAAAGCTCTACTATTAGCTGTTCCTGAACCGGGATCTGCATTTCTTCTCGGGAAGGAATATGTAAAACCTTGCCCTTGAAGTTTGCCGCATCGACTTCAACCCATGCAGGCATTCCCCTATGCTCGCTCTTTGATAGATTGTCCGCTATATCAGAGATGCCCCTGCTGGCTTCCCGCACTTCTATAACATCTGCACCCTTCACGCCAAATGAAGGTATATTTACTTCTCTTCCGTTGACCATAATATGACCGTGACTGACAAATTGTCTTGCCTTGCGCCTGTTGGGAGCAAAGCCCATGCGAAATACCATGGTGTCGAGACGGCATTCTATGAGCTGAAGCAGCACTTCTCCGGTAATTCCTTTCTTTCTTTCTGCTTCATGAAAATACTTTCTGAATTGCCGTTCAAGAAGTCCGTACATTTTTCTGACCTTCTGCTTTTCTCTCAACTGCACGCCGTAATCGGACAATTTTTTAAAGCCCTGGCCATGTTGTCCGGGAGGATATTTTCTCCTCTCAATAGCGCATTTCTCCGTATGACACCTGTCTCCTTTAAGAAAAAGCTTTTCCCCTTCCCTACGGCAAATTCTGCATAATGCTCCAGTATATCTCGCCACGTTAGACTCTCCTCCTCTTCGGGGGTCTGCACCCATTATGAGGCACCGGAGTTACATCTTTGATAAGATTTATTTCCAGACCCGTTGCCTGAAGCGCGCGGATTGCAGACTCTCTGCCGGCGCCCGGACCTTTAACATAAATATCAATCTGCTTCATGCCGGAATCCACAGCCTTTTTGGCTGCGGCTGCGGCCGCCATCTGTGCGGCGTAGGGAGTCCCCTTCCTTGATCCTTTAAAACCCAGGTTTCCCGAACTTGCCCAGGTAATTACATCTCCGTTAGGGTCGGTGATTGTCACTATGGTATTGTTGAAAGTAGCCTGTATATGGGCAGCGCCATATACTACATTCTTTTTATCTTTTTTTACGCCTTTTTTCCTCTGAGCCATTTTCTCTACGCCTCTTTCTTCCTGCCCATAACAGCTTTCCTTGGACCTTTACGGGTTCGTGCATTTGTTCTTGTCCTCTGTCCTCTTAAAGGAAGTCCCAAGCGATGCCGCATGCCCCTGTAGCTGCCGATATCTGTCAGCCTTTTGACAGCCATGGAAATGTCTCGCCTGAGATCACCTTCAACCCTGAAATCCCTCTCTATCACTGCTCTTATCTTCAGGAGATCGTCATTCGTAAGGTCTTTGACCCTTATGTTCATATTGACGCCTGTCTCGGTTAATAGTTTCCGTGAAAGAGACCTGCCTATACCGAAAATCCTGGTCAGGCCTATCTCGACACGTTCATTTTTGGGTAAATCAACTCCAGCAATTCTCGCCATTTGTTCTCCTCATTTGAGTCAGCGGTCATTAATCATAGTCATTAGTTTGTTTTTGCGCTAATGCCTATCGACTAAATTATCCCTGCCTTTGTTTATGTCTCGGGTTCTCGCAGAGTATTCTTACGACGCCCTTTCTCTTTACAATCTTGCATTTTGCACATATCGGTTTTACCGAAGAACGAACTTTCATGATAACCCCTTGTATTTAATAACTATATTTATTTGAACCTGTATGTAATTCTTCCCTTGGTCAAGTCATAGGGCGAAAGTTCTACCGTAACCCTGTCACCGGGCAGAATCTTTATGAAATGCATACGCATTTTCCCCGAAACATAAGCAAGAATTACCTGGCCGTTTTCAAGCTCAACCTTAAACATCGCATTAGGCAGAGTATCGACGATCCTGCCTTCGACTTCTATATTATCTTCTTTTGGCATTAGCTGGTTATTATACTATTATTAGTTTAACAGAGTCAAGATTTTTGGTTCATCCGCCGTAACAAGTATAGTGTGCTCAAAATGTGCCGAGAGCTTGCCGTCCATTGTCACCGCCGTCCACCCGTCATCCACTATTACGACCTCGTGCCCGCCTACATTCACCATAGGCTCTATTGCCAGAGTCATACCGGACTGTAAACGCGGGCCGCGGTTTGGCGGTCCGAAGTTTGGGATCTGCGGGTCTTCATGCAAATCCCTGCCTATACCATGTCCTACAAATGCCCTGACCACGGTATATCCATTCGCCTCGACATGCTTCTGTATGGAAAATGAAATATCCGATACCCTGTTGCCCAATCTTGCTTTTTTTATACCTTTATAAAGGGCCTCTTCAGTCACTTTTAGCAACCGTTGCGCCTCGCCGTTAATCTCACCTACGGGAAATGTGTAAGCTGCGTCGCCGTAAAAACCGTCTTTGTATACGCCGAGATCTACTCCCAATATGTCTCCTTCATTCAGGACCCTGTCAGTAGGGATGCCATGAATGACCTCATTGTTTACCGATGCGCATATATTTGCCGGATATCCTCTATACCCTTTAAATGCCGGTATCGCATCGTTGTCCCTGATATAATCAGCTGCAAATCGGTCTATCTGTATAGTCTTGACACCGGGTTTTATCTTATCTTTCAGAAAAGCAAGGGTCCTGCCGACTATCCGGCACGCCATAGCAATCTTTTCTATTTCTTCCTGAGACTTCAATATAATCATCTAACATTGTGTGTTTTAGCATTTTGCATTTTCGGTATTGCTTTATTTTCTGCCCCTTATCCTGCCCTTTTTAAGAAAACCCTCGTACGAACGGGTAACAAGGTGCGACTCAATCTGAGAAACCGTGTCTAAAGCGACTCCGACACAGATAAGGAGCGATGTTCCGCCGAAATAGAAAGGGACATTGAAGCGCGTAATCAATATCTCAGGTATTATACAGACAAGACCGAGATATAAAGCGCCCACAAAGGTCAGGCGTGAAAGTACCTTATATATGTATTCCGAGGTCTTCTGTCCCGGCCTGATCCCTGGAATATACCCGCCATACTTCTTAAGGTTGTCGGCAATATCGATAGGATTGAAAATAATAGCGGTATAAAAATAGGCGAAGAAAAATATCATCCCTATATAGAGTATCGTATAAAAAATTGTGCCCGGCGAAAGCTGTCTTGCAATAGACTGCACCCATGGTATTGCGATGAAACCGGCAACAGTGGCCGGGAAAATGAGGATTGAAGAGGCAAAGATCGGCGGTATAACGCCGGAGGTATTGACCTTCAGCGGCAGGTGCGTAGCCTGTCCTCCGTAAACTTTACGTCCGACTACTCTCTTGGCATATTGAACGGGTATCTTTCTCTGCCCTCTTTCTATATATATAATTGCTCCGATAACCGCAACCATCATCGCCACAAGGAAAATTACAAAGAATATTGAAAGCTCGCCTGCCTGTATCAGTCGTACCGTGCTTATTATGGCATTGGGGAACCTTGCCACAATACCGGCAAATATGATAAGGGATATTCCGTTTCCTATTCCACGTTCGGTTATTTGTTCTCCAAGCCACATAATGAACGCCGTGCCTGACGTCAGGGTAAGCATAGTCATAAGCTTGAAACTCCAGCCCGGGTTTTGCACAAAGGCCCCGCCCTGCATACCCTCAAGACCGGCTGCGATACCGAAAGACTGAATAGCGGCGATAACAACGGTGCCGTATCTTGTATATCTGACGATCTTCTTCTTTCCTGCTTCTCCTTCTTTTGCAAGTTTTCCAATGGCTGGAATGACGACGGTCAGAAGTTGAAGAATAATTGATGCGCTGATATAAGGCATTATACCGAGGGCAAAAATAGTAACTCTCGATAAAGCCCCGCCTGAAAACATGTCGAAAAATCCCATGAGCGCCCCGCCTTTTTCAGTGAGAAACCTGCTTAACGCCTCACCGTTAATGCCGGGAGTAGGGATATGAGCTCCGATTCTGTACACAGCGAGGAGGGCAAGAGTGAACAGTACTCTGCTCTTGAGTTCCGGGATTTTAAAGATATTTTGGAAACTTGAAATAATGCTCAACTGTTATGCAACCTCAGCCTTACCACCTGCTGCAACTATCTTGGCTGTTGCAGAAGCGCTAAAAGCGGACGCCTTTATGGTAAGCGGCCTTATTATCTCTCCTGCACCGAGGACCTTAAGTCCGTTCTTCAAATCCTTGATGATACCCTGTTCGATGAGAGTCTCTGCAGTTATAATATCCGTGCCTTCCATTTTACTTATGTCCTTAAGGTTAACAATCGCATATTCTATAGAGAAGCGGTTTTTAAACCCTCTTTTGGGAATTCTCCTCTGGAGGGGCATCTGACCGCCTTCAAACGCAGGCCCCTTTGTACCTCCGGAACGGGCTTTCTGTCCTTTATGGCCTTTGCATGATGTTTTTCCATGACCGGAGCCTATGCCCCTGCCGACTCTCTTAGTTTTCTTTGTGCTTCCCGGAGCAGGCTTTAAATCTTCAATCCTCATGCCGCCTCCTGGGGATCTTCTTCAGCTTTTCCTCTCAGTCTCATAACAACATCCGGGTCCTTAAGGTTCGTTAGCCCGTTTAATGCCGCCTTTACGGAATTAAACGGATTATGACTGCGCAGAGATTTTGCAACTATATTCTGAACGCCTGCCACTTCCAGGATAGCCCTTACAGCGCCTCCGGCAATAATACCCGTGCCTTTTGTGGCAGGGTTAATAACAACCGTGCCTGAACCAAACCTTCCTATTATCCTGTGAGGTATCGTACCGTCTTTCAGAGGGAATCTAAGAAGGGACTTTTTGGCCTGTTCAACAGCCTTCCTTATTGCTTCAGGGACCTCTGCCGCCTTTCCCTTTCCGATGCCGACGGTCCCTTCTCCGTCTCCGACAACCACAAGAGCGGTAAAGGAAAACCGCCTGCCGCCCTTTACTACTTTTGCGACTCTGTTAATATATATGACTTTATCCTTTAAATTAAGTCCATCCGGATCTATCTTCTCCACATATCCTCCCTAAAACTCTAATCCTGCTGCTCTTGATGATTCAGCCAAAGCTTTAACGCTTCCATGATAAGGGTATCCGCTTCTGTCAAAAACGACCTTCTTGACACCCTTTTCTAAAGCCCGCTTTGCCAACAGTTCACCGACCAATTGCGCCGTTTTCATATTCCCTTTATGTGATTTCATGTCCTGAAACTGCTTATCAAGACTTGATGCGTTTACCAAAGTATGTCCTTTTAAATCGTCTACTATCTGGGCATAGATATGATTCAGGCTGCGAAAAACAGACAACCTTAACCTTTCAGGAGTCCCTTTAACCTTTTTCCTGATCCGTTTATGCCTCCTTAATATTCCTTCTTTTCTGCTTTCAGCCAAAGCAACCTCCTATTAGATAAATCAATGGTCACGAACGACTCTACTTTTTGCCTGCCTTGCCAACCTTCAGTTTGATTCTTTCACCGGCGTATCTGATGCCTTTGCCTTTATAAGCGTCCGGGAACCTCAGGGCCTTCAGGCTTGCAGCCACCTGACCGATCTGCTGTTTATCCATAGACGTCAGGGTTATCTGCACCTGCTTGCCGTCAACAGACGCCTTGACCCCTTCCGGCAGTATAAACTCGATGGCATGTGAATAACCAAGGGTAAAAACAAGTCTGTCACCGGGCGCCTGTGCTCTGTAGCCGACGCCGACAATATCAAGGACTCTCTGGTAGCCTTGGGAAACGCCTGTAACCATATTTGAAAGAAGACTTCTTGCCAGTCCGTGCAGCGCTCTGTCCGTTTTTAAATCGCTTGACCTCTCAACTGCCAGGATTCCTTCGTTCATCGAAACCTTTAGCCTGTCAGGATGAATCCAGCTTAGTTCTCCTTTCGGGCCGCTGACCTTTACCGTTCTGTCTTTGATGTTCACCTTAACATTGTCAGGTATTTGTATCGGTTTTTTGCCTATTCTTGACACTCTATTCTCCTAAAAAGCCCGGGACGTAAAGCCCTGAGCATTGAATTACGATTCTCCCGGCCTTAAACTCCCTGATCTTTGATGAAAAATCTCTCTTCAAAACCGTGTTACCACACATGGCAGAGCACTTCTCCTCCGACGCTATCTCGCCGGCAGCTTTTATCGCTCATGATGCCCTTTGAAGTCGTCAAAATCGCGACGCCAAGGCCGCCCATAACTTTCGGTATTTCATCATTGCCTACATATACTCGTCTTCCAGGCTTGCTGATTCTTTTCAAACCCGAGATAACGCTCGCATTATCAATATATTTAGGAATGACGCGCAGAATACCCTGCCGCCTGTCTTTTAAAATCTTATACGCCCTGATAAAACCTTCTTCCTTTAGTATCTTGGCTATTTCAAGCTTCATTTTTGAAATAGGCATATCAACCTTTTCAGCCTTGATATGTACGGCATTTCGTACTCTTGTCAGCATATCTGCAATCGGATCAGTCAGCATTCATTACCTCCACACACGGGTCCATAGTTTACCAACTTGCCTTAATAACGCCGGGTATCTGGCCCTCAAGTGCAAGCGTTCTAAAGCAGATTCTGCACATTCCAAATTTTCTCAGATATGCTCTTGGCCTTCCGCATAACTTGCACCTGCTATAAGCCCTTACCTTAAATTTCGGCGGCTTCTTACTTTTTTCGATCAAACACAACTTTGCCATCAAACGCTCCTTTGCTCAGTCAATAATCATTAGTCATTAGTCACTGTTAAACTATTGGCTGACGATTGACTAATGACCATTGACTCTTAATTCCTGAACGGCATTCCCATAAAACGCAACAGGGCTTTGCTCTCTTTGTCCGTCTTTGCCGAAGTACAAAAGACAACGTCAAGCCCATGAACCATTTCAACCTTATCATATTCTATCTCGGGGAATATAAACTGCTCTTTTAGTCCGAGGGAATAGTTGCCTCTCCCGTCAAAAGACTTGCCCGGCACTCCCTTGAAATCCCTTATCCTCGGCAATGCAACACTGATCAGCCTGTCAAGGAACTCGTACATATTGTTTCCCCTGAGAGTCACTTTGCAGCCGATAGGCACGCCTTGCCTCAATTTGAAGGCGGCGATTGACTTCTTGGCCTTTGTAACAACCGCCTTCTGCCCGGTTATCATGGATAGCTCTTTTTGGGCGGCGTCAAGTAATTTTATGTTCTGAATAGCCTCTCCGAGGCCGACATTCAGGACGACCTTTTGAATTTTTGGCACCTCCATGATATTTTCATAAGCAAATTCCTTCATCATATTAACTACGACTTCTTTTAGATACTTTTCTTTAAATCTCGGTGCCATTACTGATCTATAACCTCCCTGCATTTCTTACAAGTACGCAGCTTTTTGCCATTCTGCAATATGGCATTTCCGATTCTTGTAGGTTTATTGCATTTTGGGCAGAGGAGCATAATATTTGAGATATGAAGCGGCGCTTCTTTCTCAATAATGCCTCCCTGCGTATATTGCCGGGTTGGTTTCATATGCTTTTTTATGAGATTGACTTTCTCCACAAGGAGGCTGTCTTTCATCGGATAGACGGCGATTACCCTGCCGCTTTTCCCTTTTTCCTTGCCTGCAATTACTAAAATTGTATCGTTTTTCTTAATACTTAAACCCATAATATTCCACCTATAAAACTTCCGGGGCCAGGGAGATTATTTTTGTGAAGTCTTTCCACCTCAGCTCCCTTGCCACAGGGCCGAAAATTCTTGTTCCGACAGGTTCGCCCTGAGGGTTTATAAGAACTACCGCATTCTGATCAAACCTGATGTAAGTACCATCGGGTCTCCTATGCTCTTTCTTTGTCCTCACGACAACGGCCTTTGCAACTGACCCCTTCTTAATGCTGCTGTCAGGCAAGGCTTCTTTAACACTGACGACCACAATATCGCCGAGTCTTGCATATCTTCTGTGGAAACCGCCCATCACTTTTATGCATTGCACTTTTTTAGCGCCTGAATTGTCTGCTACTTCGAGCATACTCCGTAATTGAATCATCTTAAATCACTCCAATCAAAACCTAATCTATTACAGCCCATCTTTTCTCTTTACTGAGAGGTCTTATTTCTATGATCTTTACGGTATCACCGATATCACATTTGTTCTGTTCGTCATGGGCCTTAAATTTAGTCACCCGTTTGACCGTTTTTTTGTAAACAGGGTGCTGGAAAAGCCTGGTTACGGCAACGACTACCGTCTTGTCCATCTTGTTGCTGGTTACTTTACCCGTATAAATTTTCTTTGACATTCTTACTCCTACACCTCAGGTTTATCGCGCTTCCTGGGTTTATTGAGTTCTTGAGTTGAAACTCAGGAAACCTGGTAAACCCGGGAAACCGTATAACGTTTATTACTTACCGCTCTTTGTTTTTTCCGTTCTTATCGTCAAAACCTTTGCTATGTTCTTTCTTACCGCGCGTATCCGCATCGGATTCTCGATTTCACCCGTGGCCTGCTGGAATCTCAGATTGAAGAGCTCCTTTCTCAGGTCCGTTTCTTTCGTTATTAATTCGTCTGCTGTCATTGCTCTCAGCTCCGCCGGCTTCACAGTACCTCCTCATCCCTCTTCACAAACCTTGTTGCAACAGGCAATTTATAGGATGCAAGACGCATGGCCTCTTTTGCAACCGCCTCGTTCACGCCCGACATCTCATAGAGGACTCTTCCGGGTTTGACAACCGCAACCCAGTATTCGGGAGCGCCTTTTCCTTTACCCATTCTTGTTTCAGCGGGTTTCTTTGTTATAGGTTTGTCCGGGAAAATCCTGATCCAAACCTTGCAGCCTCTTTTTGCGTGCCTTGTAATGGCTATCCTCGCCGACTCAATCTGCTGGCTCGAAACCCATCCCGGCTCGGTCGCTTTCAGGCCGAACTCGCCGAAGGACACCTCGGCTCCGCTATAGGCCTTCCCGTTCATATTTCCTTTTTGCATTTTTCTAAATTTAACTTTTTTTGGCATCAGCATCATATCGTCACCTATACTTCCTTAACTCTGCTTTCAGGTAAAATATCGCCCCGATACATCCAGACTTTTACTCCGATAATTCCATATGTCGTCTTTGCCTTGGCAAATCCATAGTCTATATCAGCCCTGAAGGTATGAAGAGGGACTCTTCCTTCCCTGTACCATTCCGAACGCGCTATCTCGGCGCCTGCAAGCCTTCCGGAGCAGGACACCTTAACGCCCTGTGTGCCGAAACGCAGGGCCGACGCAACCGACTTTTTCATGGCCCTTCTGAAAGCCACCCTCTTTTCAAGTTGAAGGGCTATGTTTTCAGCAACAAGCTGGGCGTCAACTTCAGGTTTTCTGATCTCTTTTATATCTATAGAAACCTCTTTCCCGGTCATTTCCTTGAGTTCTTTTCTGAGCTTTTCGACCTCGGAGCCCTTTTTGCCTATAATTATGCCGGGTCTGGCCGTGTGAATTATGACCCTAAGATTCTGACCGGCCCTTTCTATTTCAATTTTAGGCACACCGGCATGATACAGTTTTTCTTTTAATGCCCTTCTCATCGTTATATCTTCAATGAGTTGATCTCTGTAACCCTTATTTGCGTACCACCTTGAATCCCAGGTCTTTATTATACCGAGTCTGATTCCTATAGGATGCGTCTTCTGGCCCAAAACCTACCTCCCAACCGTTTCATTCTTAACCTTCATTGTTATTCCTCGGAAAGAACCAATGTTATATGGGAAGTTCTTTTTCTGATCACATTAGACCTTCCCATCGCCCTCGGCAGAACCCGTTTCATGACAGGCCCCTGATCAACACAGGCCTTGGCAATCTTCATTTCTTCGGGGTTTACTGCTTTCTTCTGCTCTGCATTTGCCATTGCCGACTTCAGCAACTTTTCAACATATTTTGCCGCCCTGTAAGGCATAAATCTAAGAAACACCAAAGCGTCTCCTGCACTCTTGTCCCTTATAAGATCAACCACCCTTCGTGCTTTTCTGGGTGTAATCCTCGCATATTTCAATATTGCTTTTGATTCCATACTATTCTCTTTTACCCTTTTGCAGGCGATGCAGACTTATCCGATCCTGCATGGCTTCTGAATGTCCTTGTCGGCGAAAATTCACCGAGCTTGTGTCCAACCATATTCTCTGTGACATACACGGGAATGAACTTCCTTCCGTTATGTACCGCAAAGGTATAACCGATAAATTCCGGTACTATCGTTGAACGCCTTGACCATGTTTTAATAAGCTTCTTATCGCCGCTTTCTATCATGGTATTTACCTTTTTCATAAGCTTTTCATCTACGAATGGGCCTTTTTTCAGAGATCTCGACAAGTTACTTCCTCCTCTTAATTATAGATCTATCGGTTCTCTTGTTTTGTCTTGTTTTCACGCCCTCAGGTTTACCCCACGGTGTGCAGGCCGGTCTTCCGCCGGAAGCCTTTCCTTCTCCGCCTCCGAGGGGATGATCTACCGGATTCATGGCAACACCTCTGACATGCGGTCTCTTCCCTAACCATCTTTTCCTGCCAGCTTTGCCATACGAAATATTTTCGTGCTCAAAGTTGCTGACCTGACCAACGGTAGCCATACAGACAGAGGGTATCCGTCTCACTTCCCCCGATGACAGCTTGACCTGGACATTGCTATCTTCTTTCGCTATCAATTGGGCAGTTGCGCCTGCGCTTCTGACCAATTTGGCTCCTTCTCCGGGCCTCAGTTCTATATTATGAATAAATGTTCCCAGGGGCATTTCGCCGAGGGGTAAAGCATTACCGATCTTTATTTCAGACCCCTTACCGGAGACAATCTCTTCTCCGACATTAAGTCCTAACGGAGCAATGATATATCTTTTCTCTCCGTCTTTGTAATTGAGAAGGGCTATCCTCGCCGACCTGTTAGGATCATATTCCAGAGTTGCAACCTTTGCCGGTATGCCTGCCTTGTCCCTTTTGAAGTCTACAAGTCTGTAAGCCCTTCTGTTGCCGCAGCCTCTATGCCACGCAGTGATCCGACCGGTATTATTCCGGCCTCCTGCTTTGTGCAGAGATGTCAACAAAGCCTTACACGGTTCGGTTGTTGTGATATCGGCAAAATCGGAGACCGTCTGGAATCTCCTGCCGGGGGATGTAGGATTAAATTTTTTCAAACTCATTACGCACCTTCAATAAAATCGAGTTTTTCACCCTTTTTGAGGGTAATTATTGCCTTTTTTCTGTCGGGCCTTTTACCTGCCGACTTCCCTTGTCTTTTCCATTTACCGTTCATCTTGATTGTTGCAACCTTCTCTACTTTAACCTTGAAGTTCATTTCAATCGATTTCTTGATTTCTATCTTATTTGCGTCCCTTGCAACTTCAATAAGTATCTTGTTTTCGGATTCTTTGAGACTGCCGCCTTTTTCGGTGAAAAGCGGTTTTTTTATGACCGAGTAAATATCTTTCATGATCCCTTGATTTCCTCTATTTTTGATAACGCATCTTTTGTTATAAGAAGCATGTTATAAGCGCAGATATCATAAGTATTCATATCAGCCGCTTTTGTCACGGCAACTCTGGGAATATTTCTGGCCGACAGAACAATGGCGTCATTTTTCTCGGGAGTTACTATCAAAACACTCTTATTATTAAAACCAAGAGTACCCAGGATGGCAACCATATCTTTTGTCTTAGGCTTATCGAAATTCAGGTCTTCTATTACAACAACTTCTCCGCCTGAAAGCTTTTCCTGAAAGGCCTTCATAAAAGCAAGCCGCTTTACCTGTTTCGGCAGTTTATACGAATAATCCCTTGGCTGCGGTCCAAAAACCGCTCCGCCGCCTCTCCATAAAGGAGAGCGTATACTGCCGACCCTTGCCCTTCCCGAGCTTTTTTGTTTCCAGGGCTTCCTGCCGCCGCCGCTTACAAGGCCTTTTGTCTTTGTCGCATGAGTGCCTTGCCTCTGGTTTGCAAGATAATTAACTATTGAACTGTGGACAACGCCTGCTTTAGCCTTTACGGAAAAGACTTCGTCATTCAGGTCCATTTTTCCGACGATATTATTGTTCTTATCTTTTATTTCAATTTCCGACATGTTAATATTCCTTCTTTATTTCAACAAAGACGCCCTTGGCTCCCGGTATTGCTCCTTTAACGAGCACCAGGTTTTGGTCGGGTCTGACGTCGATTACTTCAAGGTTCTTTACAGTCACCCTCTCCGACCCCATATGACCGGGCATCTTCTGATTCTTCCATACTCTTGAGGGGTATGAGCTTGCGCCAATAGATCCGGGGGCCCTGTTGAACATTGAGCCATGGGAACCTGGTCCGCCGGAAAAATTGTGCCTCTTCATAACACCCTGAAACCCCTTACCCTTGGAGACGCCGGAAACGGAAACCATGTCGCCTTTTGCAAATCTTTCGACTGTAATAAATTCTCCCACTTTTAGTCCTGCAATAGGGAATTCTTTCAACATCCTGTAAGGCTTCGTTCCCGCTTTCTTGAAAACCCCCAACCCGGGCTTGTTTATTTTTCTGTCCTTGGTCTCGATATAGCCGACCTTAACAGCCTCATATCCATCTTTTTTCGCAGTCTTAACCTGAACTACACAGCACGGTCCCGCCTCAATAACCGTTACGGGATATGCCTTGCCGTCATCTGCAAATATTTGAGTCATACCAAGCTTTTTACCTAATATGCCGATCATTAATATATCTCCAGCTATCCTTAAATTGTATATTTTCTATTAAAAAGGGCTTCTCTCATAATTTGATCTCTACATCCACCCCTGCCGCCAGTTCTAATTTCATCAGTGCGTCAACAGTCTGGGGAGTAGGATCAACGATATCCAACAGCCTCTTGTGGGTCCTGATCTCAAATTGTTCTCTTGATTTCTTGTCAACATGAGGAGACCTGAGAACCGTGACCCTGCTGATTCTGGTAGGCAAAGGAACGGGACCTGCTATTCTTGCGCCTGTTCTTTGTACCGTATCTACAATCTCCCTTACTGACCTGTCAAGTATTCTGTGGTCGTAAGCCCTTAATTTGATTCGTATCTTCTGATTCACCTTTTCCTCAATAATTCCTTAATTTTGCATTTCAGCTTTATTATTGTATTACCTCGGTAACAACACCGGCGCCTACCGTCCTGCCGCCCTCGCGGATAGCAAACCTCAGTTCCTTCTCCATCGCTATCGGCCCTATCAACT
>Ga0315283_10001784_pt1 | contig 17561 bp, 13 predicted proteins | sample YL17G09_0_MG_FD_204541 | JGI IMG/M metagenome (GOLD analysis project Ga0315283, IMG submission 204541) | Sediment microbial communities from Yellowstone Lake, YNP, Wyoming, USA - YL17G09_0 | ecosystem: Environmental > Aquatic > Freshwater > Lake > Sediment | place: USA: Wyoming | collected... | reverse complement strand
ATGCAGCACATCCCCTACCGCGGCAGCGGCCCGATGATTCCCGAGCTGCTCGGTGGCACGCTGCTGGTGGCCTTCGACAACATCACCACCGTGCTGCAACACATCAAGGCCGGCAAGCTGCGCGCGCTGGCGGTGACCACCGCACAGCGCTCGGGCGTGGCGCCCGATGTGCCGACGATGGCCGAGTCGGGTCTCACGGGCTACGAGCTCAGCTCGTGGCAGGCCGTGTTTGCGCCGGCGGGCACGCCCAAGCCGATCGTCGACCGGCTCTACACCGAGATCGGCAAGATCCTGAAGATGCCCGACGTGGCCAAGCGCCTGAACGACCTCGGCCTGGACATTTCCGGCATGCCCCCGGCCGAACTGGCCGCGCTGATCAAGGCCGATGTGCCGCGGCTGGGCAAGGTGGTCAAGGACAGCGGCGCGAAGGCAGACTGACGCAGGCTTGGGGCCGTCACTTCTTGCCCAGGCCCATCATCTTGGCGGTTTCGCCGTAGACGCGCGCGCGCTCCTTCATGAACGCGTCCATCTGGTCGACGCCGACGTTGATCAGCTCGAAGCCGCTCTTGGCGGCCAGCTCCTTCATCTCCGGGTCGGCGTTCAGCGCGGCGAACAGGTCCGACAGCTTCTTTCTCGCGTCGGCCGGCGTGGTCTTGGGCACGGCGATGCCGCGCATGGCGCCGTCGACCCAGTCGACGCCGAGCTCCTTGAAGGTCGGCACGTCGGGCAGCAGCGGGTGGCGCTGGTTCATCGCCACGGCCAGCGCACGCACGCGGGCCTTGTTGTTGATGGCGAACACGGTATAGGTGAGGGCGCCGTCGATCTGCGCGCCGAGCACGGCGTTGGCGAGGTCGCCGGTGCCCTTGTAGGGCACATAGGTGGTCTTGATCTTGAAGGCGTTGTTCATGCGCTCGTGCGCGGCGTGGTTGGCCGAATTGAGCGCCGAGCCGCCGAGGTTGAACTTGTCGGGCGTGGCCTGCGCCGCCTTGAGGAATTCGGCGAAGGTCTTGTAGGGGCTCGCTTCGGGCACCACCAGCGCATCGGGCGTGTAGTGGTACCAGAACACGGGCGTCAGATCCTCCGTCTTGTACTGCACCTGGCCTTCAAGCGGCTGCAGGATCACGTGCGGCAGGTTGATGCCGTAGATGTTGAAGCCGTCGGCAGGCAGGGTATTGGCCGAGCCCCACATCACGGCGCCGCCGCCGCCGGCCTTGTACTGCACGACCGTGTCGATCGCCGGGCACTTCTTCTTCAGCACCATCTGCTGGTGGCGCGCCGAGATGTCGGACTCACCGCCGGGCGGAAAGGCCTGCCAGTAGTTGAGGCTCTTCTCCGGGCAAGGTTGGGCTTGCAAGGCCGTCGTGGTCAGCAGCGCCAGGGCGGCGATCAGGGTGCGGTTCATCGAAGTGTCTCCGTCGGGCGAATGCAATGCGGGAATGATGGCGTCAGGCTGCATTCCCCGCCACCGGGTTGGCCAGTAGTCGGCACACCGCCATGGTCACCTGCGCGGTGGTCGCGGTGCCACCGAGGTCGCGGGTGTGCAGCGCCGGGTCGGCAGTGACGGACTCGATGGCGCGCATCAAGCGCGCCGCGGCCGCGCCCTCGCCCAGGTGTTCGAGCAGCATCACGCAGGACCAGAAAGTACCGATCGGGTTGGCCAGCCCCAGACCCATGATGTCGAAGGCCGAGCCGTGGATCGGCTCGAACATGCTCGGGTAGCGGCGCTCGGGGTCGAGGTTGGCGGTCGGCGCGATGCCCAGGCTGCCGGCCAGCGCGGCGGCCAGGTCTGACAGGATGTCGGCATGCAGGTTGGTGGCCACCACCGTGTCGATCGACGCCGGCCGGTTGACCATGCGCGCGGTCATCGCATCGACGAGTTCCTTTTCCCACGCCACGTCGGGGAACTCGCGCGCGACTTCGGCGGCGATCTCATCCCACATCACCATCGCGTGGCGCTGGGCGTTGCTCTTGGTCACCACCGTCAGCCGCTGGCGTGGCCGCGATTGCGCGAGGCGGAAGGCGAAGCTCATGATGCGTTCGACGCCAGCGCGGGTCATCATCGAGACGTCGGTCGCGACCTCGATCGGATGCCCCTGGTGGGCGCGGCCGCCAACGCCGGCGTACTCGCCCTCCGAGTTCTCGCGCACGATGACCCAGTCCAGGTCTTCGCGCTTGCAGCGCTTCAATGGCGCGTCGATGCCGGGCAGGATGCGCGTCGGCCGCACGTTGGCGTACTGGTCGAAGCCCTGGCAGATCGCGAGGCGCAGGCCCCACAGCGTGATGTGGTCGGGGATCTGCGGGTCGCCGGCCGAGCCGAACAGGATCGCGTCCTTGGCGCGCAGCGCATCGAGGCCGTCGGACGGCATCATTTCGCCATGCGCCCGGTACCAGTCGCCTCCCCAGCCGAAGTCCTCGAACACGAAGGCGAAGGGGCGGCCGGCGTCGGCCAGCGCCTGCAGCACCTGCCGCCCGGCGGGAATCACTTCCTTGCCGATGCCGTCGCCGGGGATGGTGGCGATGGTGTAGGTCTTCATGTTCGTCTCTCGCGGGAGATCGGCGGCGTGGCGCTCGAGGTTCAGGGCTGGCGCAGCATCCACTCGTGCGCAGGGTCGTTGCGAAAGACCCAGAGCCGCTGCGGGCCGGCCATCACGTTGAGGTAGTACAGGTCGTAGCCATGCGGCGCGACCACCGGGTGGTAGCCGCGCGGCACCATCACCAGGTCGTGGTCTTCGACGGCCATCGCCTCGTCGAGGCTGCGATCGTCGGTGTAGACGCGCTGGAAGGCGAAGCCCTGCGGCGGGTCGAGCCGGTGGTAGTAGGTTTCCTCGAGCTGGGTCTCGGTGGGCGGCGCCTCACTGTCGTGCTTGTGCGGCGGATAGCTCGACGAATGGCCGGCCGGCGTGCGCACTTCCACCACCAGCAGGTGCGCGGCGGTCGGGTCGTCGTGCGGCAGGATGTCGCAGATGAAGCGGGTGTTGCTGCCTCGGCCACGCACGCTGCGGCGCATCGCCGCCGGATCGAGCAGCTTGACACTGCGCGGCTGGTCGTCGCACGGCGCGCTGGCGAGTGCGACTTCGGCGGACTCGTAGGCGTGGATCATGACGTCGTGATGCGCTGGCACGTACAGCGCCGCGGGCGCCTGGTCGTCGAACACGCTGTCGCGCGTACCGAGTTCGTCGAAGATCTGCTCGCCGACGGTCACGTCGATGCTGCCGGCCAGCACCACGATGCACAGCTCGCGCGAGCCGGTAGCGATGCGTTCGCTGTCGCCGGCCACCAGCCGCAGCGCCCGAAAGCCGACATGTTTCCAGCCAGCACTCGCGGGTGTCACCGCCACGATCTCGCGGCCCTCGCGCCGCGCCTTCACCAGCAACCTGCTCGTCACTTCGAAGCCCCGCCGTTCAGCCGATCGACGATGCGGCGCAGCGTCTGGTAGCCCTTCTTGGCATAGGCGTAGCTCGGCGCCACGGCCGGGTCCTGCTCGGCCTCGACGACCAGCCAGCCCTGGTAGCCGGCCGCGTGCAGCGTGTCCAGCACGGCGTCGTAATCGATCACGCCGTCGCCCGGCACCGTGAAGGTGCCGGCGAGCACGCCGTTCAGGAAGCTCCAACCTTCGTTGCGCGCCCGGGTGATCAAGGCCGGCCGCACGTCCTTGCAGTGCACATGCACGACGCGTGCGGCGTGCCGCTGCAGCAGCGGCAGCGGGTCGGTGGCGCCGCCGAAATAGGCGTGGCCGGTGTCGAACAGCAGGCCGACGTGGGCCGGCTCGGTCAGCGCCATCAGCTTGTCGATATCGGCGGGCGATTCGACATAGGCGCCCATGTGGTGGTGATAGGCCAGCGTGATGCCGTACTGCCCCTTCAGATGCGCGCCGAAGGCATTCAGGCGCTCGGCGTAGCCGTTCCATGCGGCGTCGTTGGCAAACTGCGGCCGCTGCGACACGGGGGTGTCGATCTGGCCCTGCACCGAGCCGGCCACCTCGCCGTAGACCACCATCTTCACGCCGTTGAAGCGCAGCTTGTCCATGTGCGGATGGCAGCGTTCGATCTCGTCGTCGACACCGCCTTGTGCCAGGCCGCCCGAGTACCAACCCGACACGCAGGCCAGGCCGAACTCGGCGAGCTTGGCCTTCAGGCCCGGGCCGTCCTTGGGGAACTTGTTGCCCAGCTCGAAGCCTTCGTAGCCGATCTCCTTGCCCTCGGCGAGTGCCGTCTCGAGCGGCGTTTCGCCGCCGAGTGAGGGCAGGTCGTCGTTCATCCATGAAATCGGGTTGATGCCGATGCGCACGTTCCAGTTCATCGCCATGTCTTCCTCGTGGTTCAGCGACGCTGACGCGCCTTGTCTTGCAGGTATCTCTCGCGCGCCTCGAGCACCTCGGCGCGCGCGGACACTTCGGGGATCGCCACCTCCCACCACGCCCCGCCGTCGTCCGTCGTGCGCCACGGCGAGGTGTCGATGACGAGGACCTGTGTGCGCGTTGCCTGGCGCGCGCGTCCTAGCGCGGTCTTCAGCTCGGCCACGTTGGCCACATGCACCGCCTCGGCGCCCAGGCTCGCCGCATGCGCAGCGAAGTCGATCTTCACGTCGCTGCCGCCGTCGCGTACGCAGTCTTCGAGCAGGTTGTTGAAGCGCGGGCTGCCCGAGGCCAGCTGCAGGCGCTGGATGCAGCCGTAGCCGCGGTTGTCGAGCACGACGACGATCAGCTTGCAGCCCAGCATCACCGAGGTGGCGATCTCCGAGTTCAGCATCAGGTACGAGCCGTCGCCGACCATCACGATCACCTCGCAATCGGGCCGCGCCAGCTTGACGCCGATGCCGCCGGCGATCTCGTAGCCCATGCACGAGTAGCCGTACTCGACGTGGTAGCCGCCGGGCTGCGCCGTGCGCCAGAGTTTGTGCAGCTCGGCCGGCAGGGTGCCGGCGGCGCAGACGACGATGTCGCTACCCATGCTGTCGGGCGCCGAGTCGCGCACCGCGCCGATCACTTCGGCGTCATAGGGCAGCTCGCCGGCGGGCGGCGCTGCGCCGGTCACTTCCGTCACGCGCGCGACCCACGACGCAGCCAGCGTCTGAGCGCGCGCCGTCCAGGCGGGATCGGCCCGCCAGCTCCCTGGCCGCAGCGACGCGAGCACCACGCGCGCATCGGCCACCAGGGCCACGCCGCCGTGCTTGGCAGCATCCAGCGCCTGCACGTTGAGCCCCAGCAGCTTCGCGTCGGCGGCAAACAGGGCACGCGATCCACTGGTGAAATCTTGCAAGCGCGTGCCGATGGCGATGACCAGATCGGCCTGGGCCGCCAGCGCGTTGGCAGCCGGCGAGCCAGTGACGCCGATGGCGCCGACATTGAGCGGGTGGTCCCACGCCAGGCTGCCCTTGCCGGCTTGCGTCTCGGCCACCGGCACGCCATGCGCAGTGGCCCAGGCGGCCAGCGTGGCGCCGGCACGGCTGTACAGCACGCCGCCGCCGGCGACCACCAGTGGCCGGCGAGCCGCGCACAGAAGTTCGGTGGCGGCGGCCAACTCGCGCGCATCGGGCGCCGGCCGGCGGATGTGCAGCGGCGCCGGTTCCAGGAAGGACACCGGGCAGTCGAAAGCCATCGTCTGCACGTCCTGCGGCAGCGCCAGGCAGACCGGGCCGCAGGTGGCCGGGTCGGTCATCACCTGCACCGCGCGCGGCAGCGCGCTGAGGATCTGCTCGGGCCGGGTGATGCGGTCGAAGTAGCGCACCAGCGGGCGGAAAGCATCGTTGGCGCTGATGTCGCCGGCGGCGAAGTCTTCCACCTGCTGCAGCACGGGGTCGGGAGCGCGCGAGGCGAACACGTCGCCGGGCAGCAGCAGCACCGGCAGCCGGTTGACATGCGCCAGCGCAGCAGCCGTGAGCAGGTTGGTGGCGCCGGGGCCGATCGAGCTCGTCACGGCCATGATGCGCTGCCGGAAGTTCGCCTTGGCGAACGCGATCGCGGCATGCGCCATCGCCTGCTCGTTGTGGGCACGGTGGGTGGGAAAGGTATCGCGGTGCTGCGCCAGCGCTTCGCCCAGGCCGGCAACGTTGCCGTGGCCGAACAGCGCCCACACGCCGGCGCAGTAGGGTTCGACGCGGCCATCTTCATGTTTGACGCGCAGCGCGGCCAGGTAGGCCACCAGCGCCTGCGCCATCGTCAGGCGAACCGTGCTGTTCATCGCGGAGTCCTTCGTGTGCTGCGCCAGGCATCGACCAGTTGGCCGAAGCGCCCGGCCACCTGCCCGATCAAGGCCACGTCGTCGATCTCGCCCTGGAGCCAGGCGCGGCTGGCATCACCCCAGATCGTGCGGCCGACCATGAAGCCCTTGACGATCGGGTGCGTGGCGGCAGCGAAGCCTCGCACCAAGGCCTCGACCGGCTGGTTCAGGCCGAGGATCACCGCGCCGCGGCACTGCGGGTCGCGCTCCGCCACCAGCCCAGCGAAGGCCGCCCATGACTCGGCGGCCATCGGCGCCAGCTTCCACCACTCGGGCCTCAGGCCGAGGTTGTAGAAGCGCTTCACGGCGCGCAGCACCGCCGCGTCGTCAGCGTTGGGCGGGATCACTTCGAGCAGCAACTCGTGGCCGCTGGCACGCGTGGCTTCCCAGAGCTCGAGCAGGCGCTCTTCCTGCGCCACGCGCAGGGTCGCTTCGTCGTCCGGGTGGTAGCTGACGAGGCACTTCACGACCTGCTCGCGCGGCCACGACAGCAACGCCGTGCCGATCGAGCGCGTGCCGTCGAAGGCCAGCGGCCGCGAGCCCGGCAGCTCGACCGGGCGACCGACCCACCAGCCGCGGCCGGTCGCAGCATTCAGGGCATCACTGCCGTAGCGGCCATCGATCAACACGCCGAGCCGGCGTTGCATGGCGTGCGTGGTCTCGGTGGTCTCGGCCGCGCGCAGCAGCAGGTGCTTGAGCGCCGGGATGCGCGCCAGTGGCGCCCCGGCCTTGCGCGCCATCGCCTCGAACTGCGCGCGGTGGTCGAAGGCCATCACATTCAACTCGGGCCAGGCCGGGCGCGCGGCGGTCGTGCGGTGCAGGTGCGCGAGCACCGGGTCGGCATCGACCTTGGGCAGGCGTTGACCGCTGAACCAATGCGCCAGTTCGGCCGGCGTCGGCATCGCCGGCGCGCAGGCGTGGCGCGAGACGACGATGGCGCCGCAGGCGTTGGCGACCTTGGCAGCGCCGTGAAAGTCCTCGCCGTTGAGGAATCCGGTCATCAGGCCGGCGGCGAAGGCGTCGCCGGCACCGAGGATGTTCAGCACCTCGACGCGTTCGCCCACCGCGGTGGGCGCATCTTCCAGCCGCGCCGGGATGGTGCCTTCGATGAAGCAGCAGCCCTTGGCGCCGAGCTTGACCACCAGCGCCGCGCTGCTGACTTCACGCACGCGGTGCAGCGAAGCCAGCAAGTCACCGGGTACACCGCCGGCAATCAGAAACTCTTCCTCGGTGCCGATCAGCAGGTCGAACTGCGGCAGCACTTCCTGCAGGCGCGCGGTGACCGCGGCATCGGCGACATAGCGGTTGGCGCCCTCGCCGCGCTTGGTCAGGCCCCACAGCACCGGGCGGTAGTCGATGTCGAGCACGCGCACGACGCCATGCTTGCCGGCATGGCCCAACGCGGCCAACGAGGCCGCGCGCACGGTGGGCGTGGACAGGTGCGTGCCGGTGATCAGCAGCGCGCGACAGCCGGCGATGAAGTCCTCGGGAATGGCGGCGGCATCGATGGCCATGTCGGCGCAGTTCTCGCGCACGAAAAGCAGCGGAAAGGTGTCGCGGTCTTTCAGGCCGAGCAGTACCAGGCCTGTGAGGCGCTCGGGGTCGATCTGCACCATGCTCGTGTCGCAGCCCTCGCGCTGCAGGCACTCGACGAGGAAGCGGCCCATCTGCTCGTCGCCGACGCGCGAGATCATCGCCGCGCGCAGGCCGAGCCGCGCCGCGCCGAAGGCGATGTTGGCCGAGCTGCCGCCGAGGTACTTGGCGAAGCTGGCCACGTCCTCCAGGCGCGAGCCGACCTGTTGGGCGTACAGGTCGACCGCCAGGCGGCCTATGCAGGCCAGATCGAAACGGCGGGGGCCGGGGAATCGCAAGCTGCTCACACACGGTCCAAGAAAGAGACCAACGATCTACTTCACCGAGCCCATCGTCAAGCCTTGCACGATGAAGCGCTGGCCGAAGACCATCAGCACGAGTGCGGGAATGGTAGCCAGGATGGAGGCGGCCGCCATCTGCCCGTGCTGGATCTCGTAGTCCTGGGCGAACTTGGCCACCACCACCGGCACCGTCGCGTTCGCCTGAGACACCAGGTTCAGCGCGATCGAGAACTCGTTCCAGCTGAAGACGAAGGCGAGCACGCCGGCCGCGATCAGGCCCGGCACCACCAGCGGGAGCACCACGTACCAGAAGGCCGAGAGCGGGTGGCAGCCATCGACCAGGGCGGCCTGTTCGATCTCGGGCGGCAGATCGCGGAAGAAGGACATCATCAGCCACACCGCCATCGGCAGGTTGACGCTGACATGCGTGAGGATCAGCGCCGCTCGCGTGTCGTATAGGCTGAGCTGCTTGAACGCCAGGTACCAGGGGCCGACCAGCGTCAGCACCGGGATCATGTGGAAGGCCAGGGTCCAGCCCAGGAAGCCCAGCGTGACCCAGCGCGCCCAGGCGAAGCGGTACAGCGAGTACGCGGCCAGCGTGCCGACGACCAGCACGATGGCGGTGCTGACCGTGGCGACGATCAGGCTGTTGCGCATGCCGGCGAGGAAGTCGGAGCGCTTGCTCAGCAGCACGTCGGTGTAGTTGTCCAGCGTCGGCGTGAACGACCAGGTGCCCGACAGGATCGCGATCGGCTGCTTGAACGAGGCCACGGCGATCCACAGGAAGGGCCCGACGACGACGACCAGCGCCAGGCCCAGCATCAGCCAGCCGAGCAGCGCCGCGCGCGTGGCCGCCGACATCTTCCTGCTCATCGCAAGGCCCAGCGTTGCGTGAGCCAACGCGCCAGCACCATCAGCGACAGCACGCCCACGATCGTGAACACCGACAGCAGCGCGCCGTAACCGAGCTGGTTCTGCTCGAAGAAGACCTTGTACAGGTGCAGGCTGAGCAGCTCGCTCGAGGTGCCGGGGCCGCCCCCGGTGAGCAGGTAGACCTCGTCGAAGGTCTTGAAGGCCAGGATGGCGCGGAACAGCAGTGCCACCGTCAGCGCCGGCATCAGGAGCGGCAGGGTCACGCGGCGCAGCAGTTGCCCCCTCGTGGCGCCGTCGACGCGGGCGGCCTCGAGCACCTCTTTGGGCAGGCCCTCGACCGCCGCGAACAGGATCAGGAAGATGAACGGCACCCAGTGCCAGACGTCGACGATGATCACCGACCACAGCGCCAGCTTCGTCGAACCCAGCCAGCTCACCGGCGCGATGCCGGCGAAGCCCAGCAGCTGGTTGAAGACGCCGAAGTCGTGGTTGAACATCAGCTTGAACATGCTGCCGATGGCCACCGGTGGCACCAGGATCGGGATGATCATCAGCGTGCGCATGATGGCCTTACCGCGCGTCAGGCCGCCGATCAGCAGCGCCAGCGCGAGGCCGGCGACCATCTCGATGGCCACCGCTACGACGACGAAGACGATCGTGTTGAGCACCACGGGCGCGAGCGCACTGTCGGCCAGCAGCAGATCCCAGTTGCGCAGCGGCGTGAAGGACCAGATCTCGCGTCCTTCCCGGAACTCGATCGTCGACACCGCCATGCGCAGCAGGTTGACGATCGGGTAGGCCGTGAGCAACGCGAACACCAGCACAGCCGGCAGCAGACTCCAGTGCCGGAACGTCCGGTTGAGGGCCTCGACGATGCCGCGTCGGCGCCGCGCGGGTCGAATCATCAGCGCGGATCTCCCGCGTCGATGCGCTGCCCCGAGGCTGCGTCGAACAGGTGCAAGGCTTCCAGCGCGGGCGCCAGCGACACCGGTGCGCCGGGCGGCAGACGCAGGTGGCGCTCGGCGAGCACGCCGACGCGGCCGTCGGCGGTGTCGACGTAGACATAGGTCTCGTGGCCGAGGTTCTCGACCACGCTGACCGTGCCGTGCAAGGGGCCGTCGGCGGCGATCGCCAGGTGCTCGGGCCGCAGCGCGGCGCTGAACGCGCGGCCGGGCTCGACTTGACGGCCCGCGGGCAGCAAGAGGTGCTGGCCGCCGCGGGTGCGCAACCGTGCTTGCGCACCATCGCCTTCGACGCTGCCCTCGAAGACGTTGATTGACGGCGCACCGATGAAGCGCGCCACGTACAGCGTGGCCGGGCGGTCGTAGACCTCGAGCGGCGCGCCGATCTGCTCGATGCGGCCGTCGTTCATCACCACCATGCGGTCGGCCATCGTCATCGCCTCGACCTGGTCGTGTGTGACATAGATCGAGGTGGCGCCCAGTCGCTGGTGCAGCGCGCGGATCTCGGTGCGCATCGCGATGCGCAGCTTGGCATCGAGGTTGGACAGCGGCTCGTCGAACAGGAATACGCGCGGATTGCGCACGATGGCGCGGCCCATCGCGACACGCTGGCGCTGGCCGCCGGACAGCTGGCGCGGATAGCGTTCGAGCAGTTGGGCCAGGTCGAGCACGCCGGCCGTCTGAGCGGTCTGGGCCTCGATCTCGGCCGCTGGCGTCTTGCGCAGCTCGAGGCTGAAGGCGAGATTGCCGCGCACGTTGAGGTGCGGGTACAGCGCATAACTCTGGAACACCATCGCGATGTCGCGTTCGCGCGGCTCGAGCTCGTTGACGCGCTCGCCGCCGATGGCGATTTCGCCGGCCGTGATCGGCTCCAGCCCGGCGATCATGCGCAGCAGGGTCGACTTGCCGCAGCCCGAGGCGCCGACCAGCACCACGAACTCGCCGTCGGCGACTTCGAGGTCGATGCCCTTCATCACCGATGTCGGGCCGAAGGACTTGTCGACACGGCGGATGCTGACCGATGCCATGCTGTCTCCCACCGGCCCCAGCGCCGGCGAGCCGCGAGTATGGCCGCGCCCTGCCATAAGGGACATTGAAAACCGCTGCGCGCGCCATAATCGATCGTCATGGCAATCCTGCGCCACGCCCCCCTGCTGCGCCAGTTCCTGGCCGTCGTGCGCGAGGGCAGCCTGAGCGGCGCGGCCAACACCCTGGCGCTGACGCAGCCGGCGCTGACCAAGAGCATCCAGCGCCTGGAGGCCGAGCTGGGCGTGAAGCTGTTCGAGCGCCTGCCGCGCGGCATTGCGCTCACCAAGCACGGCCAGGCGCTGCTGCCGCACGCCCAGCGCATCGACGCCGAATGCCGCATCGCCGACATGGAGCTGCAGGCCTTCGGCGCGGGCCAGGCGGGCCGCATCAAGATCGGCGCCGGCGAGTTCTTCGGCGCCACCTTCGTGCCGCGCGCCATTGCGGCGCTGCGCGAGCGCTACCCGCAACTCGGCTTCGAGCTGCATTCGGGCCTGACCGAGTTGAACTACCCGCGCCTGCTGGCGGGCGAGCTGGACCTGCACTTCGGCACCCTGCCGCAGGTGGAGGCACTGCCCGATTTCCTGATCGCCACGCCGCTGCTCAAGGTGCGCTCGCGCGTGATCGCCGGTGCGCAGCACCCGCTCGTGCGCAAGAAGAAGAACGTGACACCGGCGGACCTGGCGTGCTACCCCTGGGCCGTACTGCACCACGATCGCGAACTGATCAAGCGCCTGTTCGCCGTGCTAGACCAGGCCGGCGAGCGCAAGGTCGGCGTGTCGGTGGAGCTGACCTCGCTGGCGGGATTGGTCCAGCTGCTTCAGGCCGGGCCCTACCTGGCCTGCTTTCCCGAGGGCCTGCCTATGCTGCAGCCACAACTGGGACTCGCGATCCTGGCCTACCCGAAGCCGATCTGGCAGCACCTGGCCGGCGTGGTGATGCACCGCTCGCTCGCGCGCTACGCGCCGGCGTGCGAGTTGGTCGAGCATGTGCAGCGGGCCGCGGCGGCGCTGGCGCGGGACGTGGCGTGAGCCCGGATCACCACCTCAAGAATGGCCAGGGGAGCCGTGGGCAACGCCTGGCCAGGATCGGCCCGCGGCCTGACGGCAGTCAACTCATCTCGGTTCTGGCGGCAGGGACAGGCGCGCCCGGCGCTCGGCACGCGCGATCGCCTGGCTCACCTCGGCATGGCGCGCGTCGCTTGCGGGTATCTCCGCCAACAAGCGTTTCCAGTAGGCGGCGGCCAGCGTGAAGTCACGCATCTCCCACGCGGCGCTGCCTGCCAGGTCCAGTGCCTGGGCGTGCCGGGCGTCGATGCCCAACGCCTTTTGCACCAGTTGCACAGGCGCACCTACCAGGGTGCCGCCCTGAGCCATGCCGCGCGCCTCCGCGTACTCCACCCACACGCCCGGGTCGTTGGCTGCTTTGGAGCGTCCGGCCACGGCCTTCTCGTAGGTCGCCACGGCCTGGTCGAAACGCTCGGCGCGCATGTCCAGCCGTGCCTTGAACACCAGCGCCCGGTAATCACGGGGCTGCTGCTGCAGGTGCCGTTCGAGGTCGGCATAGAAGCGCTCCGACACCGCGCCGTCGGCCGGAAGGCCCTGATTCAACAATTGCCCACTGAGCACGCTGGGCTCATTGCTCAGCGCCCCCAGGTCACCGCGCAGGGCATAGATACCGCTCGCCACTGCCGGCAGGCCCAGCACGAGCAGCGCCGTCGTCTGCCAGGCGCTGCGCCGCGCGCCAGGTGCAGACGGCTGCCGAAGCGCACCCCGCCAAACGCCCTGGAGCATCAAGGCAAGTGCCGCGGCCACCAAACCGGCGGCCAGCAGGAAGAACAGCGACTGCGCATTCACGTGTCGAGCCTCAAGCGGGCTGTCATCGGGCCAAGGTCACGCCTGCCGTTGTCTTGAGCGATCCGGCATCGACCACAGGCTTGGCCGCGGGTGGAGCCGAAGGCGCATCGCCGGGCGAAGCCGTCGGCTCACGACGCTTGGCCATCGCGTCGTCCAGCAGCTTGATGCCGGCCTGCGAGATGCCCATGCCCTTGTTGATGGAGGCCTCGAACTGCTGCGGATTGTGGAAGTGCGCGCCGTTGGTGGCCGACCACCATTCATAGTGAACATGCGCCTCGGAGTGCTTGGCACGGGCTTCCATCAGCACCGCTGCATCGACGCCCATGTTCTGCGCCTGCTCGAACTTGTCGATCAGCCGGGTCAGCCAGAACTCGGCCTTGCGCATCTTGCCGACCCACTTGTTCTTCAGCGAGTCGATGCTGTAGACCGCCTGCTTCTCGGTCCATTCCTTGTGACAGGTCAGGCAGGTTTCCTTGATGTAGTGCTTGGGTGAGGTTTGCCAGTGAGAGGTGTAGGTCTTGCCGGTCTTGGCGTCCTTCATCTTGGGCATGTGGCAGGCACTGCACTCGACGCCGGCTTTCTGATGCGTGCTGTTGTAGAAGGTCTCGGCATCGGCGTGCTGGCCCTTCCAGAGCGTGGCGCCGGTGATGCCATGCTTGAAGTCGCCGAACTTCAAATCCTTGTAGTGCTGCCCGATGTCATCCACCGCCTTCAGCGGGAAGTGATTGGTGCGCTGGTCAGCCATGCCGATCGGCTGGCCGGTGGTCGGGTCGGTGCCCGGGTTGCAGTTGTATTCGACGTGGCACTGCGCGCATTGCAGCTTCACGTCGTATCGGCTGAGCAGGGCGATCTTGCGCGTGAAGCCGCGCTCGCCCAGATCCTTGACGTCGATCTTGGCGCCCCTCGGATCCTTGTGCCAGAGCGTGTCGGCCTGCGGTCGCGTCAACGCCTGGATCAGGCCATCGCGAATGATGCGCGGCTTGGCAGCGTGCGGGTCATGGCAGAAGTTGCAATTCAGTGAGTGGTTGGTGTCCTTGACGAACTCGTTGACCTTGGACAGGCGACTCCACTTGGCCTGTGGCACCGGATCGCCCATGTATGCCCAGTCCAGGATGTGATCCGATGACTTGCACGACATGCACACCGGGTTGGCTGCGGCAGCGGTGCCGGGCTTGAAGGCCTTGTGCGGCTCGCCGGGGAATTCGTCGACCAGCACGTCCCAGATCTTGAAGTTGCCGCCCATGCGTGTCAGGCCGGCCTTGCCCTCCTTGTTCTGGAAGCGGCCGCCGAAGGCGCGGTCCACGACCACCTGGTCATAGAGCGCAAAGGCGTGCGAGCGGGGTTCGTTGTGCTCGCGCGTGAAGCCGTGCGGCATCAGGATCTTGTCCATCGCACCATTGGTGGCCACCGCCTTCTCCTTGTGGGCGGTCTTTTCGGTGTTCATGTTGTACAGGGTGCGGTACTGGTTCTGGTGGCAGCTCCCGCAGTTGGCCGGGTCCATGTTCGTGCTGGGCCGGCCCCGGCCCTTGGGACTGTGGGTGTCCAGGCCACCATGACAGGCATCGCAACCCACGGTCTTGTGTTGTCCGTCCACATGAAACGCCTTGACGGCTTCGTGGCAGCCGTAGCACTCGGTGGCGTCGAAGGCCTTGGCCTTGATCGCCTTGGCCATGGCCGGCGGCTTGGCCGCAGCTTGGGGCGGTGCCTGTGCCGTTGCGGTTCCCAGCCACAGCGCCAGCGCCGTCAGCAAGCCGAGCAGCGCAGTCACACCTCGTGAACCAGTTCGGCAAACCATGGGGTTGTCTCCTTGACGGCGTGACGCGGATGCCGCGATCGCCGCGATCGCGGCGCAGGGGCATGCTGACAAGAAGCCGGGCCGCTGCCTAGAGCGACAAGCCACTTCATTGCGCCAAGTCAATGAACGTCGGCCGCTGTTCGGAAGGCGACGAAACGGCCGCGGATGGGTTGCATGCGCTGAAAGGAGGTACGAGCAGGACTGCGACGAACACGGGACCGCGGCGGGCCAGGTCAACCGGCGTCGGGCCGTTGATGGGGCAACCCTGGCGTTGTAACCGTGCGGATGTCCGCATTTCGGGTGCGGAGTCGAAGTGATCGCAAATTTGTTCACGTCGAGCCCATGGGTCGCAGGGGTGGCCTGCCCCCCTTCGTGTGCCAGCATCAGTCGACTCCTTGCCTGTGCCACCCAAACGACCTCATCAACCCGATACGGAATTCGAATGATGCGCACCCTTTCCATCCTCCTGCTGGCGTTGGTCGCGATGACGACCGACGCGGCCGCACAAAGCTCGCGGCCGGCCGCGAGCGCTGCGGCGTCCAAGCCGCATCCAGCCAAGCCGCCGTTCCCGCTGCTGAACCTGGTGGAACGCAAGTCGCAAGGGCAACGCGCCATCGACCTGTTGGGCGACCGGCTGCCAGAGGTCGCGGCCTGGTACGGCAAGTCGGCGAATGAGTTCCGCGCCTTGCTGCTGAACGACCGGCGCCTCAAGATCGACCAGCGCGGCCGCATGTTCGTCGAGGACGAACTCGACGCCCCCCTGCCGGCGACGCCCTCGCCGGCAGCGGCCTCAGGCTCGATCAGCGGCGCGCTGCAGCCGCTGGACCAGACCTTTCTGCTGCACAGCCGCCCCGGCGCGCAGCGCACGATCTACTTGAACTTTCTCGGCGCGCAACTCAGCAACACCGCATGGAACGGAAGCTCGGGCACACTGACGGCACTGCCGTTCGACACCGACGGCATTCCGTACACGTTATCGAACGCGGAAAAGGAGCGCATCCAGTACATCTGGCAGCGTGTCGTCGAGGACTATGCGCCGTTCGATGTCGACGTGACGACCGAGCCGCCACCGCCTGACCGGCTGGCACGCAGCGGCACGACCGACAACGTGTTCGGCACCACGGTGCTCATCACCAGCCGCAGCGGCGTGTACAGCTGCAGTTGCGGCGGGGTCGCCTACCTCGGCATCTTCGACGACAGCTCCGACTTCTACAAACCGGCGCTGGTGTTCTACGACGCGCTGGGCCCGGGCAACGAGAAGTACGTGGCCGAGGCGATCTCGCACGAGGCCGGCCACAACATGGGCCTGCAGCACGACGGCACTGCCAGCACCGGCTACTACCAAGGCCAGGGCAGCGGCGCCACCGGCTGGGCGCCGATCATGGGCGTGGGCTACTACCAGCCGCTGGTGCAGTGGAGCAAGGGCGAGTACAGCGGCGCCAACAACGTGCAGGACGACTATGTCGTGATGGCCAGCAACGGCCTGCCGCTGCGCGCTGACGACCATGGCAACAGCATCGGCACCGCCAGCGCACTGGACGCCAGCAGCTCGGGCGGCATCACGATGCTGAGCGGCGAAGGCGTGATCGAGAGGCCGAGCGATGTCGACGTCTTCGCCTTCAGCGCCGGCGCGGGCACGCTGTCGCTCAACGTCGCCACGGCGGCGCGGTCGGCAAACCTCGACGTGCTGATCGAATTGCGTGACGGCGCTGGCGCCCTGCTGGCCAGCGCCAACCCAGTCGATGCCCTGCCTGCGGCGCTGAGCTACACGGTCTCGCTGCCCGGCACCTACTACCTGACGGTGCAAGGCGTCGGCAAGGGCGACCCGTTGACCACCGGCTACACCGACTACGGCAGCCTGGGCCAGTACGCGGTGAGCGGCAACGTGACAGCGGCCGCTGGCCAGCCGCCGGTGGCGGCGATCAGCGCCACACCGGCCAGTGGCACGGTGCCGCTGACAGTGAGCTTCTCCGGTGTCGACTCATCCGATCCCGATGGTTCGATCGTCGGCTACGAGTGGAACTTCGGCGATGGCACGCCGCTCGTCACGGGCGTATCGACGACGAACCACACCTACACGGTCGCAGTCAACCACAACGCCCAGCTCAAGGTCACCGACAGCAGCGGCTTGACCAGTACGCGCAGCGTGATCATCAGCGCCCAGTCGCCGGTGGTGCTGCCGGGCATGGGAGTCGCCGATATCGCGATGAGCCTGACGGTGAACAAGGCGCGCAATGCGCGGGCCAATGCGGCCGTGACGGTGAAAGACGCCGTCGGAGTTGCCTTGCCGGGCGCCACGGTCACGGGCACCTGGAGTGGCATCGTCGCCGGCAGCGCGAGTGCCGTGACGGGCAGCAACGGTGTCGCCACCCTGGCCTCGCCGACGACCAAGGCCAACGGCACCTTCATCTTCACCGTGACCGGCGTCACGCTGCCAAACTACAGCTACCAGTCAAGCCTGACCGTCGAGACGTCGGACTCGATCATGCGCTGAGAGCCGCCACCTTCAGGCCCCGCTCGGGGAGCGGATCGCCACAAGACCGCGCGCGACTGCCGGCGATGGTTTCTCCGTCGGGCCAATCGACACATCTCTCGAGGGCAGGAGCGAGCGCAAGCCGCTGCGCGCTTCGCAGCCGACGACCGCCAGGCGTTTGAGCAACGGCGCAGCTACATCACGCACCCGGCGCAACGAACGGCGGCAGTGCAACGCGCCGGCAAGGGAGTTGGTAGAGCATGTGCAGAGGGAGGCGGCGGCGCTGGCGCGGGGCGCGGCGTGAGCCGATTTCCGATGCAAGACTCTCCTGGGAAGTGAAGAGCAGCTCACGGCCGGAAGCGGACGATCGCCTCTGTGCTTGCCCATGCGTGCCTGCATCGGCGCGGGATCAGGCCGCGGGGGTGCCCTGCTCCGCTCATGTCCCCCGGCCTCGGCCTGCGGCCGAAGCCTCCTCCTTGACTTC
>Ga0315283_10001783_pt1 | contig 17564 bp, 10 predicted proteins | sample YL17G09_0_MG_FD_204541 | JGI IMG/M metagenome (GOLD analysis project Ga0315283, IMG submission 204541) | Sediment microbial communities from Yellowstone Lake, YNP, Wyoming, USA - YL17G09_0 | ecosystem: Environmental > Aquatic > Freshwater > Lake > Sediment | place: USA: Wyoming | collected... | reverse complement strand
CCGGTCCGGTCGCCGAGACGGTCACGATGAGCATCCGTCCGGCCCCGATGGAGCAGTCCACGTAGATCGCGGCCTTGCCGCCCTGGCGCACGACCTGCGTGATGATGCCACGGTCCACGCCAAAGACCGAATCGTGGTCGGCGAGGTAGAACACCAACCGCGAGTGGTTCCAGTCTTCGCCATAGCGGTTGAAGACCGTGGCGGTCAGGGCCGAGCGCGTGCCGTCGTTCGCGCCGGCCCACGTGATGCTCAGCGAGTCGGTGGGCACGCCCGCGCTACCGCCGGCATGGTGCATGGGCCCGGGCGTGATCACGCCGTCCTGCACGCGGAAGATGCGGAAGCTGCGGTAGGAGATGACGGACTGGAGCCCCAGGTTGAACGGCTGCGCGAAGCGATTGCCATCGGCGACGCTGTGGTTGTGGCCCCAGATCACACCGTCGAGCCCGCGCGCGGCGGGATTGGTGAACTGGCTGCCGAAATCGTAGTGGAGGAAGGCGAGCTTGCCGTGGCCCGCTGGGACCGCCGCCACGTCGGCGGCAAGCCAGTTCATCTGCTCCTGGGTCATGCTGTTCGAACCATAGATCCCCGGGAGGTAGTCGTCGTAGCCGCCGCTGTTCTGATAGCCCTCCATGCCGATGCAGTGCAGCAGGCCGTAGTCGAACGAATAGACCTGCGAATGGTACGGATAGCCGGCCGGCGGGTTCGCGAGCGCGGGCCAGCCGAAATAGCGCCACCAGTTCTTGCGCGAGGTGCCTGGCGGTGGCGGCGTCGCGTCCCAGCCGCCGATGTCGTGGTTGCCCGAGACGAAGTACACCGGGTCGCGCAGCCACTGGATCAGGCCCTGCGCGCGCCCCATCTCGTACATGCCGAGGTACTCCTCGAGTTCGCCCTCGTTCACCAGGTCGCCGGAGTGGAGCACGAACTCGGGGTGGATGAAGTTGAGATCATCGGCCACCGCCCTGAAGTCGGACTGCCCCGAGGTGTCGCTCACGCTGAAGCCCCCGTCGCTCGAGAAGACGTGCGACGGCAGATGCGTGTCGCTGATCTGGGCGAAGTAGAAGTCGCTCTTGAAGGCGGGAAGCACTTTGACCGCGTGCCGCGCGGTGTCGGGCGGACAGGTGCTGCAGGCCATCGTCAGGTCGTAGACTTCTTCCGCAAGCCCCTGGGGCACGGAGAAGCCAAGCACCCACCAGCCGTAGGAGGCATTCCAGCCGCCGCCCGCGGGCGCGAGTGGATAAGAGAGCGTGCCGAGCCGGAGCGCTGCGCTCCAGTTCGAAGCACTCGACGAAGCCCTGGCCCAGACCGTGAGCGTGTCCCCGGGCCGCAGGATGGTGGGGAGATTGGGCAGCGGCTTCCAGATCACCGTGAGCGTGTCGCCATAGGTCCACGCGGTGGTGGGGCGGTGCAGGGTGACGAGCAGGGCGAGTGCAACCGCCAGGATGGATGCGACGCGCATCGGGGATCCTCCGGATGAGATGTGAAAGGCAATTGTACTGCGGAAACGGCCAGCGCGTCAGTCCCCGGAGCCGCCGGAAGCCCGTGGGGAGGGAGGGGTGCCACGGCTGCGCCGGACGGCCGGGCAGCTCCGGCTGCCGTCGCGGCGCGCAGTTCCGCTGGGCCCCAGGCCGTTGGGTGCCGATAACCCCTCCCGACTGCTATAATGTTCCCCGTCCATCGGGCTTCCCGCGGGCGCTGCTCTCGGCGAGGTCCACGTCCAGAAACGATCGCGCCAGGCCCTCCGGCTTGTCGTGGTCAGAGCCAGGAGGACCGGTCATGCCCATGACCTCGCGCCGTGCGTCGCGCCTTGCCGTTCACCAGCGTCAACCCCGCGCCTTCGATCCGCCCCGCCTGCCCGATGGCCACCGCGCGCCGGTGAGTTCCTATTTCGGGCGCCATGTCCTCGACCTCATCAAGCTCAAGGAGCGCCTGCCGCGCGAGGCGTACCAGGCGCTGCTGGTGACCCTGCGCAACGGCTCGCCGCTCGCGCGCGAGGCTGCCGACACCATTGCCACCGTTGCGCGCGACTGGGCGATCGCTCACAGCGCCACGCACTTCACGCACTGGTTCCAGCCGATGACCGGGCTCACGGCCGAGAAGCACGACGCGTTCATCGACCTCAATGTGACCGTGCCGGGCGAACTCAAGGTGCTCGAGCGCTTCTCGGGCTCGCAGCTGATCCAGAGCGAGCCGGACGCCTCCTCGTTCCCTTCGGGCGGCATGCGTACCACCTTCGAGGCGCGCGGCTACACCGCCTGGGACCCCTCGTCGCCGATGTTCCTGATGGAGAGCGTGAACGGGCGCACGTTGTGCGTGCCCTCGGTGTTCATCTCCTACCACGGCGATTCGATGGACCACAAGACGCCGCTGCTGCGCGCGCTCGAGGCGGTGGACCAGCAGGCGGTCGCGTTCCTGAAGCTGCTGGGCGACGTGGATGTCCGCTCGGTGGGCACCACGCTCGGGATCGAGCAGGAGTACTTCCTGCTCGACCGCGATCACTGGGCGCAGCGGCCGGACCTGGCGCTCTGCGACCGCACGCTGCTGGGGGCGGCCTCGCCGCGCGGGCAGCAGTTCGAGGACCACTACTTCGGCTCGATCCCGCCGCGCGTGCTGGCGTTCATGGAGGAGATGGAGTTCGAGCTGCACCGGCTCGGCATCCCGGTCAAGACGCGCCACAACGAAGTCGCGCCGATGCAATTCGAGCTGGCGCCCATCTTCGAGGACGCCAACATCGCCAACGACCACAATGCGCTGACCATGGACGTGGCGCGGAAGGTGGCGCTGCGCCACCACCTCGTCTGCCTGTTCCACGAGAAGCCCTTCGCGGGACTGAACGGGAGCGGCAAGCACTCGAACTGGAGCCTGGTCACGGACCGGGGCGAGAACCTGCTCGAGCCGGGCCGCACACCGCACCAGAACCTGCGTTTCCTCGCCTTCATGGCGGTCTGCCTCAAGGCGGTGCACGACCACGCCGACGTGATGCGGGCCACGATCGCCAGCGCGAATAACGACCTGCGGCTGGGAGCCAACGAGGCGCCGCCCGCGATCCTGAGCGTGTTCGTGGGCGACCTGCTGACGCGCATCATCGAGCGCATCGTCGAGGGCGACACCGGCGAGGACGCCGCGGAGCTGGTCGTGGACCTGGGCGTGGGCAAGCTGCCGCAGCTTTCGCAGGACTACACCGACCGCAACCGCACCTCGCCATTCGCCTTCACCGGGAACAAGTTCGAGTTCCGCGCGGTGGGCTCGTCGATGAACTGCGCGGGCCCGATGGCGGTGCTGCTGGGCGCGGTGGCCGACTCGACCGGCAAATTGGGCGAACGGCTGAAGCAGAAGCTGGGTGGCGGCCGCGACCGCGACCAGGCGGTGCTCGAACTGCTGCGCGAGGTCTTCAAGGAGACCGCGCCGGTGCGCTTCGGGGGCAACAACTACAGCGACGAGTGGAAGGCCGAGGCCGCGCGGCGCGGCCTGCCGAACCTGGCCGACACGCCTGCGGCGCTCGAGATGCTGCGCGACCCGCAGCGGACGGCGTTCCTGCACGAGCGGGCGGTGTTCACCGAGATCGAGCTGTCGAGCCGCTACAACATTGCGATCGAGCGCTACATCAAGCACGTGACGCTCGAGGCGGAGACGCTGCTCGAGTTGCTGCGCACGTTCGTGATCCCGGCGGGAGAGAAGCAGATCGCCGGGGCGCTCGAGGTGTGGGGTGGCCTGAACGCCGCGGCGGGCGCGAAGCTCGCCGACGCGGCGCGCGGGGCGACCGAGGCGGGCGCCCGGGCGCTCACCGTCCGGGTCGCGGAGTTGTCCGCCGTGCTGGCCGGGGTGATGGGCGTGGCCGGAGAGCTCGAGACATTGCTGGAAGAGTTGGACGGTGTGCACGACGAGGCGAAGGCGGCGCGCCGCCTCGCCGACGAGATGAGGCCGCTCATGGACAAGGCGCGGGTTTCCGCCGACCGGCTCGAGCACCTGGTGGACGACGAGCTCTGGGAGCTGCCCAAGTACCGCGAGATGTTGTTCATGCGGTAGGGCCGCGCCGGGCGCCGGGCTGCGTGGCCGGCGCCCGGGCGCGGGATCCGTGGCGGGTGCATCGTCCGCCCGGGTCCGCGCCGCGGCTGGGGCGTGACGCGCCGCATCCGCCGGGCACCCACGCCTCTGCTACTATCCGCGGCGATGCGCTCCCCGGTCGTCGCATTCGCTCTCGCGCTCCTCGCCGCGGTGGTCCCCGCCGCGGTAACGTCCGCTCCCGGCCTGCCGGCGACTGCAGCCGATTCATCGGCGCGCAAGGCGCCCGCGCCCGACGAGTTCCCGGTGACGCTGGGCTCGTTCACCACGACGCTGGTCGGTTCGCTGCCCGAGCGCACGCACAACCTGCGGCTCGCGGTGCAGGCGCTCGACGGCGCGGTCCTGCGCCCTGGCGAGGAGTTCTCCTTCAACCAGCGCGTGGGCCCGCGCACGGCCGAGCGCGGCTACGGCCCGGCGCCGGTCATCCTGCGCGAGACCCGCCAGGTGCAGGTGGGCGGCGGCGTGTGCCAGGCCGCCACGACGCTGTTCGACGCCGCGTTGCTCGCGGGGCTCGGCGTGGTGGAGCGCCACCGGCACTCCTCGCCCGTGGACTACGTCGCGCCCGGCGAGGACGCCACCATCGCCTGGGGCGTGAAGGACCTGCGCCTGCGCAACGACCTCGACCAGGACGTGCGCCTGCGCGTCGAAGTGCTGGGCTCGACTCTGGTGGTGCGGATCGAGGGTGGGGAGGAGATCGGCGATTCATTCGAACTCGAGACGGTGGAGCATGAGTCACCGGCGCCCGACGACGTGGCGGGCCTGCCGGGGCGCGAGATCGAGCTCTACCGGGTGCGCATCAGGGACGGCCAGGAGTTGGAGCGCGAACTCGTGCACCGCGATCATTACCCGCCCTCGCGCTCCGGCACGGGTGCGCGCTGAGACGCGGAGGCCACGCATGACCATGCGCTGCCTCGCCGCTCGCACCGCGCTGGCCACGGGCCTGCTGCTGTCCGCGTGGGCGGCGACGGCCGCGGCGGCGCGCCCCGATCCTGCTCTCGCGCCCTACCGCGAGCTGGCGCGCTCGCCTGCGGCCGGGCGCCTGCTCGCGGTCGCGCGCGCGGCGCTGGAGCGGCATTGGAGCGGTGCTGCGCTGGACACCGTGCACGTCCCCGACTGGCCCGGCGCGCCGACCGCGCTCTACCTGAGCATGGTGCGCGGAGGCGTCACGCGTGCCTGCGTCGGGCACCCGGCGCCACCGCGCAGCACGCTGGCCGAGTGCGTGCGCGCGCTCGCGGAGGCGGCGCTGGCTTCGGACCCGCGCCACCCGCCCCTGCGGCGCGACGAACTCGCCACACTGCGCATCGTGCTCGCCTTCGCGGGCGCGGGCGAGTTGGTCGCGGACCCGATGAGCGTGGACCCGGGCAGCGAGGGCCTGCTCGTGGGCGGCGCGCGCGGGCACATCGCCTTTCTGCCCGGCGAGGCCCGCACTGTCGCCTGGGCGCTGCGCGAGGCGCGCCGCGTGGGCGTGCTCGACGCCACCCAACTTGCCGAGTTCACCCGTTTCCCCGTCGTGACGATCACCGAGCCCGAATCGCATTCCCCCAGAGGAGAGGCTCCCGATGAAGACGAATAGCGTACTGGCTGCCGCGTGTGTGGCACTCGTGTCCCTGGTCATCGCGGGAGCGTGCGGTGCTCCCGCGACGGCGGCGGAGTCGCGCCTGACCGGGCGCGTGGTGGACGCCGAGACGCAAGCGGGCATCGAAGGCGCCACGGTCGAACTGGCCAACGCCGGCGGCGGCCAGGGCTACTTCCGTTCCCGCACCGACGCGCGCGGCGGCTTCGCGCTCGAGCGCATTCCCGCCGAACGCTGGTACGCGCTCACGGTCGCGGCCGATGGCTACGCCGAGTTCGTGATCGGCTCCTGGCAGTTCCCGGCTGCGCAGCGCGGTGCTGACGTCGTCATCCCGCTGGACAGGGCGGGTGGCATCGAGGTGCGTCTCACGGGCACGGACGGTCGCACGCCGGTCGCCGGGGCCCAGGTCGCGGTGCGCTCGGAACGCTCAGCCGACTGGTGGGAGGGCTATCGGTCGCCGCCCGCGCCGCTCTTCAGCGACGCGCAGGGTGTGGCCCGCTTTGCGGACCTGACGCGCGGCGCCTGGACGGTCACGGCCGAGGCGCCGGACTTGATGCCGTTCGAGGCGCGTCGCGTCGCGGTGCGGCGCGGCGAGGTGACGCCGCTGTCCGCGAGGCTCGCGCGTCCGGCTTACCTCTCGGGCACGGTCCTGCTCGCCGATGGCACGCCGGTCGCGGGTGTGACGGTGACCGCGCGCGGGCCCGCGGAAGGCGTGGGCACCAGCGGTGCCGATGGCTCGTTCACGCTCGGTGGTCTGCCGCCCGGGCGCTTCCGGGTCGAGGTCACGCACGAGGGCTTCGAGCCCGTGGCCCTCAAGGATCCGGTGTCGCTGCGCGAGGGCGAGTCGCGCGGTGGCGTCGTTCTGACCGTGACGCCGCGCCCGGCCGAGCTGGCGTTCGTGCTCGAGCGGGAGGCGTTCGGCCTCGACCAGCCGGTCAAGGTGGGCGTGCGCTCGTACCGCGTCGGAGTCGTGGACTACGTGCTCTACGAACTCCCGGTGGCCCGGCTGACGGACCCCGCGCGCGACTTCCGTGCGCTGGCCCAGGGCTCCGACACCAGCGGCCTCGCTCGTGTGGGCCAGTGGACCAAGCCCACGCCCGACGGGCCGGCGTGGACCTGGCGCGAGGAGTTGATGCCGTTGCCCGAGACCATGCTGCCCGGCGCCTACCTGCTGGTCGGCCGCGCCGGGACGCAGGAGCGGCGCGCGCTGTTCTTCATCACCGACCTCTCGCTGCTGGTCAAGCGCTCGCCGGCGCAGGTGCTGGTCTCGGCCGCCTCGCTCAGGAGCGGCGCGCCGGTCGCGGGCGCGAGTGTCTTCGTCGTGCCATCGCCGGATCCACTGCGGCCGGGGCTGGACTGGAGTGGCGCGCTGCGCGGTCCGGGCGGCGCTGCGCAGGTCACCGACGAGCGCGGGTTGCTGCGCCTGCGGCCCGCGGGCGCGCCGCAGCGGTTGCGCATCGTGGCGGTGAGCCAATCGAATGGCATCTCGGTGGCCGAAGCACCGCTCGCACCTGCAGCCGTTCAAGGTGGCGATCAACTCCTCCTCTACACCGATCGCCCGATCTACCGCCCGGGCCAGACTCTCTTCTGGAAGGCGTTCGCGCGCCGGGCGACGCCCGCTGGCTACCAGATGCCCGAGCGGGATTCGCGGGTGAAACTCGCGTTCAGCGGTCCGGAGGGCGCGAGCCTCGAGCTGCAGCAGATGGCGCCCGTGTCGGCGCGCGGCTCGGCGGACGGCGCGGTGACGCTGCCGGCGGACGCGGCACTCGGCGACTGGACGCTCACCGCGACCGTGGGCCGCGCCACCGGCGCCGCGGTGGTGGCGGTGCAGGAATATCGCAAGCCCGAGTTCAAGGTCGAGGTCACGCCCGACCGCGAGGTCTACGTCAACGGCGACGAGGTGCGCTTCAAGGTCGCCGCCGGCTACTTCTTCGGCACGCCGGTCTTCGGCGCGCTGGTGCGCTACAACCTGTTCGAGTCGCGCCTGCGCAGCGACGAGCCGGACTGGGACGATGGGAGCGGCGAGGCCTTGTCCGGCTACGGCCGGGTGCTCAAGAGTGGCGAGGCTCGCACCGACCTCGACGGGCGTGTTGCGCTGCCGTTTGTGCCGGCGCGCGCGGCCTACGATCGTCGGCTGACGCTCGAGGTCGAGGTCCTGGACGCCGCCGGTCGCCAGGTCGCCGCGCGCGGCAGCGCCGTGATGGGCCGCGGGATGTTCGCGGTCACGGTCAGGCCGGTGAACCGGGTCATGGCGGTGGGCGAGGCCATCCCGCTCGAGGTCACGACCCGCGACCACGCCGGCCGTCCGGTGATAGCCGTTGTGAAGGTGACGCTCGACCAGGACGCCTGGAACCCGCTCGAGCGCCGCTACACGCGCTCGACCCGCCCGCTTGCCGAGGCTCCGGTGAGCACCGACAGCAGCGGCCACGCGGTGGTCACGCTGCGGCCCGCGCCCGCGCGCTCGGGCCGGCTCGAGATCCGTGCCCGCGCCGAGGACGCGCGCGGTGGCGTCATCACCGCCTCGAGCTCGGTCTGGGTCTGGGACGCGCGGGTCTCGGAATACGCCTATCGCTATCCCACGCTCGAAGCCTTCGCTGACCGCGAGCGCTACCAGCCCGGCGACACCGCCACGATCCTGGTCAACACCGACCTGCGCAACGCCACGGTGCTCGCCGCGGTCGAGGGGCGCGACGTCGAAGACGTGCAGGTGCTGGCACTCACCGGCAACACCGGGCTGGTGCACTTCGTGATGAAGCCCGAGTACGCGCCCAACGTGTTCATCACGCTCCACGTGCGCAAGGCCCGCGAGGTCCAGTCGCGCACGCTCGAGGTGCAGGTCGCGCAGGTGCGGCACGACCTGAAGATCGCGCTCGCGTTCGACCGGGCGGAGTACCGTCCGGGCGCGACCGCGAAGGTCGCCCTGCGCACCCGCGACGCGGCGGGACGCCCGGTGCCGGCGGAGTTGTCGCTGGGCGTGGTGGACGAGGCGCTCTACTCGCTGCGCGCCGATGCGACGCCGGATCCGCACGACGTCTTCTACGGCCGCCGTCCCGACTGGGTGACGACCGTGGTCTCGTTCCCGACGCTCTACTACGGCGGTGCCGACAAGGGCGGACACGGGGACGTGCGCAAGGATTTCCGCGACCTGGCCTTCTGGCAGGCCGTCGTGCTGACCGACAGCGCGGGCCGTGGCCAGGTCTCGTTCGAGTGGCCCGACAACCTCACCACCTGGCGGCTCACCGGCCGCGGCGCGACCGAAAGCCATCTGGTCGGCAAGGCCGTCGAGCAGGCACTGGTGACGAAGGCGCTGGTGGCCCGGCTCGCCGGCCCGCGCGCCTTCGTCACGGGCGACGAGGCGACGCTGGTCTCGGTGGTGACCAACCGCACCGACGCGCCGCTGACCGGCGTGGACGAGGCGGTCGAGGTGAAGGCGGGCCCGCTCCGGCTGGCCGGCAAGGCCACGCTGCGCGCCGACCTGCCCGCGGGCGGCGAGTCGCGCGCCGACTGGCTGGTGGTGGCGGGTGCTGCGCCCGCCGGTGCCGACACGGTGCCGGTGGCCACACTCGTCTTCCGCGCCGGCTCGAAGGTGGACGCGGACGCGCTCGAAGTGCCGGTGCCGGTGCTGCCGCGCGCCGTGCCGCTGCGTCCGCACGGCGCGGGCGTGCTCTCGGGGGCGGAGCAGGTGGTCGCGGTTTCCCTGCCCGCCGACCTGGTGCGCCCGGGCAGCGAGTTGGCGCTCGAGTTGTCGCCGTCGCCCGCCGCGATGGCGCTCGGCGCGCTCGACTACCTAGGGTCCTACCCGTGGGGCTGCACCGAGCAGACCGCGAACGTGTTGCGACCCGCGCTGAGTGCGCTCCGCGTGGCGAAGGGCCTGGGCATCACGCTGCCGGGCTGGCAGGCGCCGGAGAAGAACCTCGAGCCTGCGCTCGCGCGTCTGATCGCGCTACAGGGCGGCGAGGGCGGCTGGGGTTGGTGGCGCGAGGGCGAGGCCGATCCGTACCTCACCGCGCTCGCGCTCGACGCGCTGGCGCGAGCCCGCGCCGCGGGGCTGGGCGGCGATGCGGCAGAGATGGCGATCGGGCGCGGGGCGAACGCGGTGCCGCGACTGCTGGCCGCGGTGCGCAGCGAGGATGGCGAGGCCTACATGCTGGCGCACCTCTCGTGGCTGCTCGCGTTGCTGGACGCGAACACGCGCTTCGGCGATCTGCGCTCGCGGCTCGAGGCGCTGGCGCAGGCGACCTACGGTGCGCGCGACAAACTGGGCGACCAGGGTCTGGCGCACGCCGCGCTCGGGCATCTGGGACTGGGACGCGCAGCGGAGGCGAAAACCCTGGTCGAGTTGCTCATGACCCGCGTGCAGCAGGATGGCGCGGGTCCGCACTGGCGCGGGCGCGACGAGGGCTGGCTCGGCGATGAGATCGAGGTCACCGGCAATGCGCTCTCGGCCCTGCTCGCGGTCGCGCCGGCTGATCCGCGCGCGGCGGACGTGCTGCGCTGGCTGGCGGCGCAGCGGCGCGGCGACCACTGGCGCTCGACGCGCGCCACCGCACCTGTGGCCATCGCGCTGTTCGACTGGCTCCACACGCACCCGGCCGACGCGCAGCCCGAGTACCGGCTCACGGCGGAGTGGAACAGTGCGCCCCTGCTCGACCGCGCGGTGGGAGCTGCGGACCTGCTCGGCCGCGGCGAGCGGGTGCGCGTGCCGGGCGCCAGGCTCAAGCCCGGCGAGAACCGGCTGACGCTGAAGAAGTCAGGCGCGGGCACCCTGTTCTGGTCGTGGGCGGCGCGCGCGCTGGTACCGAGTCCCGGGCCCGCGACCGACGGGAAGCGGCTCGCCGTGACGCGCGAGTACTTCCACGCCGAGCGCACCGCGGACCGTCGCGGACGCCCGCGCTGGCTGGTCACGCCCGTGGTTCCGCAGGAGGGCTTCCGCACCGGCGAGGCGGTGCTCGTGCGGCTGACGCTGCGCGCGCCACTCGCGCTCGATCACCTGATGGTCGAAGACCCGCGCCCGGCGGGTTTCGAAGTGGACGACCTCACGCCCGAGGGGGCCGAGCACCCGTGGGACCTGCACGCCGAGGCGCGTGACACGCGCGCGGTGTTCTTTCTCGAGTACGTGCCCGAGGGCGACACGGTCATCGAGTACCTGGTACGCCCCGAGTTGGTGGGCCGCCTGGTGGCGCTCCCGGCAAGCGCCGGAGCGATGTACGATCCGGACCTCGTGGCGCGGACCGGGGAGACGGTGGTCCAGGTGAAGGGGAAATAGGGCGCCTTCCGCGCTTGTCCCCGGTGGCAGCCCGGCTGTCGCGCGGAGTACCCTGTCGGCCAGACGGCGCATCCAGCGACACCGCGAAGTTACCTGCGGCGGCCTGTTGCTCGCTTGACGATACGGAATCCGGCGCAGTGGTTCGCCTGCGCTGTGCCGACCACGCCGGAGCGGATATCCGGTTACCTGGGATCGTCTGCCTTGCGTTGGGCGGACAAACGGAAGGAGGTGTAGAAATGAGCATGGAAGAACCCACAGTATGCTGCCCCAGATTTGAGCCTGCACCGTGGGATGACAAGGTAATCACCTGGGAAGCGAAGCTGTTCCTGCAGGATCGCGTCGTGAGCTTCCTCCGCATTCCCCTGAACTTCGGGGCAGTAATGAAGCGGAGCATGGCGACCATCGAGGCGGCCGGCGCCATTCCTGATCAGATGATCGTCCTGTCCGATGAAAATTCTCTCTGGGGCGCGGATGTGTATATCGCGATCGCCAAGGATATCCCCGGGGCGAGAACGACAACGGTGTCAGGAACGTTTCTCGCGAAGGTGTTCGAAGGATCCTATGGGAACATGGGGAAGTGGATCGAGGAGATGAGATCATTCGTGAAGGGCAGGGGAAAGCCGCTACGGAAGCTGCTCTTCTTCTACACGACCTGTCCGAAGTGTTCGAAGAAGTACGGCAGTAACCACGTTGTCATCCTGGCTCAGACTTGAACGTGGCTAACCAGCAACTCCAGCGGGTGGTTTTCGGCCGCCGCTGGTCCGCGGGTTGGCCCAGAGCACATTGGAGGCGGGAGGATCTGCGTTGTCCGATATCCCGGCACTCGAAGAGCTCGGCTATTCCCCGCGCTGGCAGGCGCTCTTCGAGCCCCATCGTGCGCGGAGTCTGACGCCCGCCCGCGTCATCCGTAGCGACCGTGGCAGCGCGCTGATCGCCACGCCCGCCGGTGTGGTTCGCGCGAAGCTCTCCGCCCGCCTCCTGAAGTCCGCCAGAGGTTCGGCGGACCTGCCTGCGGTTGGCGACTGGGTCGCCGCGCTTGCTCCAGAGGGGATCGATGCCCCGCTCATCGAGGCCGTGCTCGAGCGCGCGAATGCCATCACGCGCGGGGATCCGAGCAGGATCTCCGGCGTCCAGGTGCTGGCCGCCAACATCGACACCGTGTTTGTCGTTCACCCGATCGCCGGGCCGCCCAACCTGCGCCGCATTGAGCGCGAGCTCTCCGTGGCGTGGGAATCAGGGGCCGTCCCGGTGGTGGTGCTCACGAAGGCAGACCTGTCCGCCGACCCGGAGGCAGCGCGCGTGGCAGTCGAGGCCGTCGCGCCCGGGGCTGACGTGCTCGCGATGAATGCGCTCACCGGCGCGGGCGTTGCGCCGCTCCTCGCGTACGTCTCAGGTCATCGCACCGCCGTTCTGATCGGGCCGTCGGGCGCCGGGAAGTCCACGCTCGTCAACGCGCTGCTCGGCGAGCAGCGGCAGGCGACGCGAGAGGTGCGCGTGAGCGACGGCCGAGGGCGCCACGCGACCGTGGCGCGCGAGCTGATCCAGATGCCGGGCGGTGGCGTGCTCATCGACACGCCGGGGCTTCGAGAGCTCGGCCTGACGGGATCGGAGGAGGGCATCACCGCGACCTTCCCGGATATCGAGTTGGCCTCTCGGTCGTGCCGTTTCCGCGACTGCGCGCACACGGATGAGCCGGGCTGTGCGGTCCGGACTGCCGTCGAGTCGGGAGCGTTGCCGCCCGAGCGGCTGGCCAGCTACCACAAGCTCGTGCGCGAGGCACACGTCGCGACAAAGAAGACGGACGTGCGTGTCCGTGCGGAGGAGAACCGAAAGTGGAAGATCATCCGCAAGGCGGCCAGGGAATTCTACAAGCAAACCGGCCGAAGCTGAGCGACCCTGAGAGCCGCCTCAGAGTGCGTTGCTGCTCTCGGTCGCGTGGTGGCAAGGTGAGGCTGACCAGGGCGTGCACCTGTCAGCCGCTTCGCGCCTGCAGGTGATGCACGGCGTCAGGCGGCAGGCGCTGCGCAGCGCCGGGGTGCGGTGGAAGGTGGTAAGGTAGAAAGGTGTCTCCAACGGTCCTGCAATCCCGCCCATGCCGGTTGTTCTTCCTCAGCAACGAGGCGGGCGAGCCGCCCCAGCGTTCCGCTCGTCTGGTTCCCTCGTCTTCTCCGCGCGACCGCCGCGGCGCGAAGCAAATGGGAACTTCTTGGGACGGCGATGGCATCCACTGGCCTGAAGCGGACGAGGACTTGAGCGTAGAGGGATTGCTCGGAGGGAACCGGGCCGGAGGTGCGGCCTGACATCGCGATTCAGCGGTCGGCCCGCTCCGCGCCGGGCCGTCCCGCTCGCGAAGCCCCGGAGCACGACGGGGGTAAAGCCCGGGTCGGCGCGCATGCGCTGCCCCTGGTGCGAGAGCACGCCGCTCTATCGTGCCTATCACGACCGCGAGTGGGGTGTGCCGGTGCACTCGGACCGCCGCTGGTTCGAGATGCTGGTGCTGGACGGCGCGCAGGCAGGGCTCTCGTGGCGCACCATCCTCGAGAAGCGCGCAGGCTATCGGCGGGCCTTCGAACGCTTCGACCCGCGCAGGGTCGCGCGCTACGACGCGCGCAAGGTGCGCTCACTGCTGCGCGACCCGGGCATCGTGCGTAACCGGCTGAAGGTCGCCTCGGCAGTCACGAACGCGCGCGCCTTCCTTGAGGTGCAGCGGGAGTTCGAGAGCTTCGACCGTTTCATCTGGGCCTTCAGCTCGGGTCGTCCGCTCCAGAACCGCCGCCGGACCGTTCGACAGATCCCCGCCCGCACGCCGCTCTCTGACGCGGTGAGCGCGGAACTGCGGCGGTGCGGATTCAAGTTTGTGGGCTCGACCATCGTCTACGCCCTGATGCAGGCGGCGGGGATGGTGAACGACCACCTCGTCTCCTGCTTCCGCCACCACGAGGTACAGGCGCTGGCGAAGGCGTCCGGTGCCCCGCGCGGTGGCCGCCGCGTGGCGCGGCGAGGTTGAACCTCGTGCCCTCGCTCCTCGGCTGGCCCGATCACCTGCTCTTTCTGGTCCTCGCCGTGGTGTTCCCGGTACGGGCGGCGCTCTTTGGCCTCCGTCCGCTCCAGCGCGCTTCGGACGCGGACCTGCCGCGCGTGAAGCGCGCCGTCTACCGGCGCGCGATCGTGCTCCAGTGGACGGTCGTCGCGATGGTCGCAACGCTGTGGCTCGTGACGCATCGGTCGTGGAGCGCACTCGGCCTGGTGCCGCGCCTGAACGGCGGGCTGCTGGGTGTGGTCGGGGGACTCGCCGTCTTCGTGCTCGTCCTGCTGCGGCAGGGCTATCTCAAGCCGGCCGACGACGACTCGCTCGAGCACCTGCGCCAGCGCACGCGGCACCTCGAGCGCATGCTGCCCACGACGCTGCGTGAGCGTTCGTGGTTCTTCGCGCTCGCCGGGACCGCGGGTGTCTGCGAGGAGGTGCTCTACCGCGGCTACTTGATCTGGTACCTGGTCGCCTGGAGCTGGCTCTTCGCGCCGCACTCGTCGTTCCTGGTGGCTGCGTTAGTCTCGTCGCTGGTCTTCGGCGTGGGGCACGCCTACCAGGGCGCGCGCGGCATCCTGCTCACCGCGGTGGTGGCGGGCTTTCTCGCGGCGGTCTACTGGATCACACGCTCACTCTTTGCCGGCATGCTCATCCATGCGCTGATGGATCTGCACGCGGGCTACCTCTCGCAACTCGCCTACCGCCGCACCTCCGGGTCACCGGAGAGCGGATCGCAAGGAGTGTGACGCCATGCGCCACAAGTACGTGATCGTCGGCGGCGGGCTTGCGGGCGCCTCGGCCATCGAGGGCATCCGTGAGCACGACCGCGAGGGCAGCATCCTGATGCTCGCGCGCGAGAACTTTGCGCCCTACCACCGGCCGCCGCTGTCGAAGGGGCTGTGGTTCGGCAAGTCCACGAAAGACGATCTGTCGGTCCACCCGGACGCCTTCTACCGCGAGCACGGCGTCGAGTTGCTGCTGCGCCGCGAGGTGGTCGAGTTGGATCCCGCGCGGCACCGGCTCTGGGACGAACGCGGGATCGAGCACGGCTACGAGCGCCTGCTGCTGGCCACGGGTGGCAAGCCGCGCCGGCTGGTGGTGAGCGGGGCCGAGGTGGAGGGCGTGCACTATTCCCGCAGTCTCGAGGACTACCTCCACCTGGAGAGCAGGCTCGACCGTTTCGAGCACGCGCTGGTCGTGGGCGGTGGCTTCGTGGGTGCCGAGCTGGCCGCGGCGCTGCGGCACGCTGGCAAGGAAGTGACGTTCCTCTACGACCGCGAGTACCCGCTCTTCCGCGTGCTGTCGCGCGAGCTGGGCCTGTTCGTGGCGGACCACTACCGCCAGCAGGGCGTCGAGACGGTCTCCGAGGACAAGGTCGTGGGGCTCGAGGCGGCGCAGGGACTCATCCATGTCCGCCTGGCGAGCGGCAGCAGCATCTCCACCCAGACGGTGCTGGTGGGCATCGGCATCGAACCCGAGGTGGACCTGGCGGAGGCAGCCGGCCTCGACGTGGACGACGGCATCGTGGTGGACGAGTTCGCGCGCACCACGGACCCCGATATCTTCGCCGCAGGCGACGTGACGCGCTTCCCCTGCGTGGCGCTGCAGCGCAGCCTGCACGTCGAGCACTGGGACCACGCCCGCGGACAGGGCCGCTGCGCCGGGGCCAACATGGCCGGGGCCGATCAGCCCTACGAGGGGATCCCATATTTCTTTTCGGACCTGTTCGATCTGGGCTTCGAGGCCGTGGGAGATCTGGATCCCACGCTGCGCATCGAGGCAGTGTGGCGCGAGCCCATGCGCGAAGGCGTCATCTTCTATCTACGGGATGACGTCGTGCGCGGCGTGCTGCTCTGGAACGTGTGGGGCGCCGTGGACTGGGCGCGAGACCTGGTGCGCGCGGCGAAGCCCAGGTCGGTCGCGGAACGGGCGGCGGTCATCCCGTCGCGGGAGGCGGCCGGGGGGCGGTAGAAGGGCTGGCCGGCCGCAGCACAGAGGGCACCCGTATCTCGAACCTCTCAACCGGAGGCTCAACCGGAGGCCGGTCCGCCCGACGGACTCTCAGCGCAGGATCAGCCGGACGAGAAGCCGTTCCGCGAGAAGATCAGCGGGTGCCGCGCCACGAAGAGCCCGGCCTGGAGCCGGTCCTGCACGCTCAGTTTCTTCAGGATCTGGCCGACGTGCTTCTTCACCGTCGGCTCGCTGATCGTGAGCAGGCGTGAGATCTCCTTGTTGGACTGACCCTCGGCCAGCAGCACCGCCACGTCCATCTCGCGCACCGAGAGGCCGAGGTTGGCGCTGGCCCCGGCGCCGATGCCGCCGTGGCTGAGCATCATTCCGGTGCGCGGCTCGTAGCATGTCTGACCGGCCGCCACCGCGCGCACCGTCCGGAACAGCGCCTCTGGATCGGCGCTGCGCCGCACCGTGCCGAGTGCGCCATGGGCCATCGCCATTTGCAGACAGTCGGTGCCGGTCTCGCAGCGGGGCACGTGCGAGTACGCAGCCAGGCGCGAGCGCGTGGGCGGGTTCAGGATGAGGCAGTTGGCCACCCCGCGCTCGGAGATCGCGAGGATGCGCAGCCCCGGCAGCGCGGCGTGGATCACCGGCAGCGCGGTGTCGCCCGAGTCGCTGGGCAGGTTGAGGGTCAGCACCAGTACGGCGGGCCGCAGGCTGGCGCAGCGTTCGATCGCCTCGCCCGAGTTGGCAGCCTCGCCCACGCACTCGAAGTCCGGCTGCGCGCGCAGCAGGCTCAGGAGCCCCTGGCGATCGATGGCCTGGCCGTCGGCGACGACGATGCGGATGCGGGGCGGACGGGCTGGCGCCGGGCGTGCGGCGGCCCGTGGCTTCGGGCGCGTGCGGGAGCGAGTCATCGGTGGTTTCCTTCGGTCGGTGCGGGTCGATCGGAGCGAAGCCGGTTCCCTCACCTGGGACTGCGCATCGGGTCAGGTACTCCGGTCCAGGAGAATCAGGTGCCCAAGCATACTACCTTTGGCCACCACCGGGCCACCGAAGGGACCAGGCGAATTGACCGGGGGCCAAGGGGCCGGTGAGGGCGAGCGTTCCCCCTGGGTGCGGCACGGCGGGCTCGACCGGACCCTCGAGGGAGGGCGCGCTCCGCCCCGCCGCTCACCGCCCCTGCTGCTTGTCCTGCGGGTCCAGCGCGTCGCGCAGGCCGTCGCCCAGGAAGTTGAACGCCAGCAGGGTGAGCGAGAGCGCCAGCCCGGGGAAGACCACGAGCCAGGGGAAGAGCGCCATCACCCGCGCTCCGTCGGCGATGAGCGTGCCCCACGAGGCGGCCGGCGGCTGCACGCCGAGGCCGAGGAAGGAGAGGAACGCCTCCTGCAGGATCACGGCCGGCACGGTGAGCGTGGCGTAGACGAACACCGGGCCCAGCGTGTTGGGCACGATGTGGCGGAAGACGATGCTGCGGTCGCTTGCCCCCAGCGCCCGCGCGGCCTCAACGAAGGTCTGGCGCTTCAGCGTGAGCACCTGCCCGCGCACGATCCGCGCCATGGTCAGCCACTGCACCAGCCCGAGCGCGACGAAGAGCATCAGCAGGCTGCGGCTGAAGAAGACCATCAGCAGGATGACCAGGAAGATGTTGGGCAGGGCGTAGAGCACGTCCACGGTGCGCATCA
>Ga0315283_10001782_pt1 | contig 17569 bp, 18 predicted proteins | sample YL17G09_0_MG_FD_204541 | JGI IMG/M metagenome (GOLD analysis project Ga0315283, IMG submission 204541) | Sediment microbial communities from Yellowstone Lake, YNP, Wyoming, USA - YL17G09_0 | ecosystem: Environmental > Aquatic > Freshwater > Lake > Sediment | place: USA: Wyoming | collected... | reverse complement strand
CAGAAGACGCCCGCTCGTCGTTGCCAATGCTCGCCATAGCCCGAGCTATGGCTGCGCTTTGCGCCTCGATCGGCCGCCTTCTGGCGCGCTGCTCGGGCACGCTCGAAAAACTCTCAGCCTCTGAGGCCGACCCGCCTCAACGGGGCGGGTCGGACAGCAGACGAAACGCACCGCGGATCGGCGGCGCCTCGCTGGCGGCGCCGTGCCAGCTCAGGTCCGCGATCAACGGCGCCGGCAGCGACCGGGCAAGCGTATCGACGCTGGCCTCACCGTCCGCCATCGAGGGATCGATCCGGTTCGCCACCCACCCGGCGAGCCGCAGGCCGCGGCCGTCGATCGCGAGGGCGGTGAGCAGCGCGTGATTGAGACAACCGAGCCGGACGCCCACGACCAGCAGCACGGGCAGGCCGAGGCGCGCGGCAATGTCGAGCATGTCGGAGCGCCGCGACAGCGGCACCAGCGCGCCGCCGGCGCCTTCGACGACGACCGCGTCGGCACGCGCCGCGAGGCGCCCGTACGCGGCGGCGATCCGCTCGAGATCGATGACGGTGCCCGACCGCGCAGCGGCGAGATGCGGCGCGATCGGCGCGTCAAACGCATACGGATTGACGTCGGCCAGCGGCGCGGCGACGCTGCCGGCCGCCACGAGCGCGTCGACATCGGCGTTGCGCGAGCGCCCCGGCTCGATTCCCGCGGCGACCGGTTTCATGCCCAACGCGCGCACGCCGTCCGCGACCAGCCCGCGCAGCAGCGCCGCCGCAACGACGGTCTTGCCGACGCCGGTGTCGGTGCCGGTGACGAAGATGCCGCGGCCCGGGGTCAGTTCTTCGGCACGAACAGAAAGTCTCCCGAGTCGCCCCCGGCGAAGCGGATCGCGCCGTACTCGGGCCGCTGTTCGAATTTCTGCCGCAGCGCGATGTTGACCACGCGCGCGGAAATCTCCCGGTACAGGCGCATGCCTTCGAGCACGTCCTGATTCTGCGCCAGGATGTCGATGAAGATCGAAGCGAAGATCGAGTACTTGCCGCCGCCGCCGTCAAGGACCGGCTTCAGCCCGCCGCTGGTGAGGGCCGTCCGCGAGCGCGCTTCGGCGATCTGCTTCAGCCAGTCGTTGCGCGCTTCGTCGGTCAGGCCCGTCTGGAGCTGACCGATCGACGAGCGGGTCAGCGCCCCCGAGTAGCAGGAATCGGCGACGACCAGGATGTGCTTGGCCGCCATGGCGTTCAGGATCTCGGTGAGATTGGAACTCGAAATCCAGTTGGCGTTGCTGGTCGGTTCCGCGTCGATCGGCAGCCAGTTCGCGATGCCGTTGGCGCGGTCCAGCTCGCCGTGACCGGCGTAGTAGATGAGCAGATTGTCCTTTTCCGTCAGCGTGTCGCGCATCTTGTTCAATTCGGTCAGCATCTCGTAGCGCGTGGCGTTGACGAGCAGCTTGACCTTGAAGCCATAGCGGTCGCGCAGGATCGGCGCGATGTCCGTGACGTCCGCTTCCGGCGTGCTCAACCGCTGCAGTTTTTCGTACTTCTGGTTGCCGATGACGAGCGCGTAGTAGTTGCCGGCGTTGAGGTCGGGCAGCTTCGGCGGCGCGACCACGGCGGCCTTCGCGATGCCCGCGTCCTCTTCGAGAAAGAATTCGAGCCGGGAGACCTTGCCCTGACGATCCACCGCCAGCATCGCCACCCTGGTCTTGCCCGCGCCCAGGTCGACTTGCGTCTTGAACATCCCGTTGGCATCGACCTGCTGTGCGACGTCGTTCGCCGTCAGCGACATCAGCCCGCCCGGCGCTGCCACGCGCCCGACGATGTCGCGGGTCTTGATGCCGGAGCGCACCTTCACCGTGGCGGTGTCGCGCGTGACGACGAACTGCGGATCGATGATCTGGATCGAGGGCGGCGCGACGGCAGCGGCCGCCTTGACCGGCTCCGGCGCGGTCTCCAGCCTGGCGACCTTGGTCTTGTAGCCGGTGACCTCGCTCTCGAGGCGCGCGATGTCCTGCTTCTGCCGCGCCAGCTCCGCGTTGCGCTTGTCCAGCTCGGCCTCGATCGCCTTCTGCCGCGCCGGATCGTACGATCCCCCAAGCGTCCTCCCCGCTGCCTGCATCGCTTCGAGTCGCCGCTCGGACTCGGCGACCGCCTTTTTCTTCTCGTCAATCTGGGCCTGACTTTGCGCGAGCTGCTGCCGCGCGTCCCCGAGCTCCTTCCGCAGCGCGACGCTTTCGCCTTCCAGTCCGGCGAGCTTTGCCTTGTAGCTCTCCGCGCTCTGTTCGGCCTGCGCCACCTGCTGGCGCCGTTTTTCCAGCTCGGCTTCGCGGTCCTTGAGCAGCGTTTCGAGCCGGCGCGTTTCATCGGTGTTGCCGGCGGCGGCCGCCTGCTGCTTCTGCGTCAGCAGGCGCTCGATTTCCCGGCTCGATTTGAGCCGGTCCTCGTCGAGCAGGCGCCGGGCCTTGTCGAGCTCCTGCCGCGTGCGCTCGAGTTCCTTGCGCAGTGCGTCGATATCCTCCTTCGACGCCGTGGACGATGACCCTTCGAGGCTGATCGTGCCTTCGATGCCGGTTGCCTTGCGATAGAGCTTCAGCGCGGCGACCGGGTCCTTGGCGACGCCGAGCCCCTGCTCGTACAGGAAGCCCAGGTTGGTCAGGGCGCGACGATACCCTTGATCCGCCGCCTTCTGATACCACTTCGCGGCGTTCGCGTAATCGGGCGCCGTGCCGAGTCCCTTCTCGTAGATCTCGCCGACGTTGGTCTGCGCCACCTTGTCGCCCGCTTCGGCCTGCGGCAGCCAGACCTTGAGCGCCGTGGCGAGGTTGGCCCGGTCGTAGGCGACATACTCGCCGCCGCGGATCGCGCAATCCGACGCGGACGTCTTGATCGCCCGGCGCGGCGCCAGGTAGGAAATGGCGGTGCCGAGTTGATGCACCTGTGCCGGGAGCGCGCAATCGACGATCAGCAGCGCGTCGGCGTTCTGCCGGGGGTCGACGGCCGCGGTCCTGGTGTCCGTCGCGGCGACGGCGGTCGCGCTGCAGAGCACGAAGCCGGCGGCGGCCCATGCGGACGACCGCAATGCCCGCGCCCCGCGCAAACCGAATGTCCAATGGATCCTGCTCATACGCATGCCCTCGAGGCGAGCGCCGGGCGGCGCCTTGCCTGTGCTTCCACCCACCCGCGTTCCGCCGTCACCAGTTCGCTGCCAAAGCGCTTTCCCGGGGCGCACCCGGCGTCGGCGCAGCGCGCCGGGCCGCATACTGTAGTCTCAGGCAGGCCCCGTGCGCAATGGTTGCTGCGTGCGACCGATCGACGGCATCCGGCGCTCCCCAATGAAACCGATTGACATTCTCAGTCGTACTCTGCGATTCTCTCGCGCGGGGACAACGGGCGCGGCCAGCGGTGTGTCTTGTCGTCGACGGCGTGCCGAAAGCACGATCCTCTTGGCAACGCTGCGCGGCGCCGGTCTGTGCTGTTTTTGGGGAATGGCTCTGCGCGCAGCATCCGCCAGGATCCGCGATCGCGAATTACATCACTGGCTGGGGAGGCCCGATGAAGCGCACGAAACGATTCCCGCTGTTCAACCGGCCGGCGCTCGCCGCCGCGGGCAGTGCGTTGCTCGCGAGCTACGCCGCGACGGTCGGCGGTCAAGGGCTGCCCAGCGTTCCCGGACTCACCGAGCTGCAGCAACCCGTCGCCACCACGCTGCAGAACGTCTGCATCAAGCTGAACGGCCTGGACGGCGGGCCCGTGCTCGCGCCACCGGACCCCAACGGCACGCCGGCGCAGCGGCTCTCCGATTCGTGCTCGAAGATGGTGGTGAGCGCGTTCAACAACCAGGGCGCGACGGGAACCCCGCCGCAATTCAGCCTCAACATCTCCAACGAACAGCTGGCGACCGGGGTCCAGGCGATCGCGCCCGTCCAGGCCAACGCGCAGAAGCAGATCAGCACCGAGGCGTCCAAGATGAACGGCATCGGCGCGCGGCTGCTGACCGTGCGCGGCGGGGCGCGGGGGATCGTGCTCGGCCTCAACGGCCAGAACGTGCAGGTGGCGGGCGCATCGCCGCCGGCGCGCGCGGGCCTCGACGGCGCCACCGGCGGCGGAGCCGCCGCCGACGACGTGCTGGGCGGCAAGCTGGGAGGGTTCGTCAACGTCGCCTACAGCTGGGGCAATGTCGACCAGACGACGCTGCAGGATGCCTACAAGTACGGCAGCTTCAGCATCCTCGCCGGCGCCGACTACCGGGTCAGCGATTCGGTCGTGATCGGCGGCGCGATCAGCTACAGCGACACCCATTCGGATTACGAGCAGTCGCTCGGCGACGTCAAGGCCGCGACGACCGGCGTCATCGGCTACGGCACCTGGTACAAGGACGACTGGTACGTCGACGGCTTCCTCGCGTACGGGAACGTCGACTACGACTCGACGCGCAACATCAACATTCCGTCGAACAACCCCGCGGCGAAGGCGATCGTCACCTCGGCAACGTCCAACCCGAAAGGCGAGCAGTGGTCGGCATCGATCGGCGTCGGCAAGAGCTTCACGTCGGGGACGTTCATCATCACGCCCACCGCGCGCCTCGGGTACATCCACGTGAAGAACAAGGCCTTCTCGGAGAATGAGCCCAACAACGGCCTCGCGCTCGCCGTCAGCGCGCGCACCGTCAAGTCGCTGCAGTCGGCGCTTGGCGCCAGGTTCAGCACGACGGTGAATACGTCGACGGCCGTGTTCGTGCCCTATTTCAACGCGCAGTGGCTGCACGAGTTCGAGAATGACAGCTCGTCGATCGTCGCCAAGTACGTCGCCGGCCCCGCTCCGGGCCCGACCTTCGACCCGTTCTTCGCGATCCCGACGGCGAGCCCGACCCGCGACTACGCGTTCCTGGCGATCGGCACCGCCGCGACGCTCCCGGACAACTTCTCGGCGTTCGCGCAGTTCAGCGCCGCGGTGGGGCTGCAGAACGAGACCAATTATTCGGTCGTGCTGGGCCTGCGCAAGCAGTTCTGACGTCCGGGTGGCCGGCGGAAGGCTCGTTGCCCTGGTCGCGGCGCTGGCGCTGGCGGCGTGCGCGACGCCGTCCGAACGCTTCGAGCGCCGCGCAACAGCGCTGGGCCTCACGTCGATCCTCCTGCCAGGGGAAGGTTTCGATCACCGCGCCTACTCCGCCGGCCTCAGGCAAGGCTCCGCGGCGCTGCACGTCTACATCGAGCACGACGGCACGCCCTGGATCGGGCTCGACCGCGTCGCGGCGGACCCGACGCCGCGCACGCCGTTCGCCCTCGAACTGATGGCGAAGGATTCCGGCCCGCGTCTCCTGCTGGGCCGGCCGTGCCACTTCGAGCCGCGCCCGGATCCGCCGTGCAATCCTCTGCTGTGGACGCACGGACGGTACTCGTCCGCGGTGGTGACGAGCATGGTCGCGGCCCTGAGCGGCTTCCTGATGGCGCATCCGCACGAGCACGTCGTGCTCATCGGTTACAGCGGGGGCGGCACCCTCGCGTGGCTGATGGCCGCGCAAATCCCCGGGACGACGGGTGTCGTGACGATCGCCGCCAACCTCGACATCGACGAGTGGGCGCGCATCCACGGTTACAGCCAGCTCGCCGGCTCGCTCAATCCCGCGCGTGCGCCACCGCTCGCGCCGGCGATCGATCAGCGCCACTACGTCGGCGGCCGCGACGCCAATGTCCCGCCGTCGGTCGTGCGGTCGTTTGCGCGCCGCCACCCCGAGGCGCGCGTGATCGAGATCGCCGAGTTCGATCACCTGTGCTGCTGGATCGAGCGCTGGCCGCAGCTGCTGCCCGGAACGCCCGACGCGGCGAAGGCCGAGGATGATCGCGGCGGGACTGCGAGCGCGCTGGCGGCACCCTGGCGCCAATAGCGGGAGTGGAGCGGCGCGCTACCGCCGGTCGAGCCTCACGATCGGCAGCCCCTCCGCCGTGCGCTTCGGCGCCGCTTTCCAGGCGTGGCCGTAGATCACTTCGAAGGTCGCGGCAATCTTGCCGTCGCGGCGCGTCGCCTCGAGCGCAGCCCGTGCGCGCTCGAACCGGCCGCGGCCCATGAGCCCGCGCGGCCGGCCCAGCGTAGCATTGGTCGCACCGATCGCGCGGAGATCGCGCATCATCATTGCGGCATCCGCGTACGTGAGCGTCACGTACTCCATGTCCATCACCGGGTCGGCAAATCCCGCCTGCGCAAGCAGGTCGCCGATGTCGTGCATGTCGACGAAGCGGCTGACATGGGTGTGGCGGTCGACCCCGGCGAAGGCCGCGCGGATTTCCTTCAGCGTGTCCGGGCCGAGCGTCGTGAACGACACGAGCCCGCCGACGGCGAGGACGCGGCGAAATTCGGCGAGCGCGCGCGGGAGGTCGTTGACCCACTGCAGCGCGAGGTTGCTCCAGACGAGGCCGAACGCCCCGGCCGCGAAGGGCAGGCGCGCGATGTCGGCGCAGACGTAAGCGGGCCGGCGCGCCGGTTCGTGGCCGCGTACCGTCCCGACGAGCCGGGCGAGGCGCGAGCCCGGTCCGCCATCGCGGACGCGTGCCGCTGCGAGCATCGGCAGCGCGAGATCGAGGCCCACGCGAGCCGCCGCGGGGTACCGCGCGCCGAGCAGGCCAAGCGCCTCGCCGGTGCCGCAGCCGGCGTCCAGCACCGCGAGAGGCGCGAGCTTGACGACGTCGAGGCGCGCGGCCATGCGCCGCCCGACTTCGCGCTGCAGGACCGCGGCGGCATCGTAGGTCGCTGCGGCCCGCGCAAACGACCGGCGCACCGCGCGCGCGTCGACGGCGCCGGCATCGGCCGCGGTTGGGTCAGCCGGCACGGGCGGAAGCTGCGCGCTCATCCAGAAATCCGTTGAGCGCTACCCCGAACTCCGCCGGATGCGACAGGTGCGGGGCATGCGCGGCACCGGCGATCGCCGTGAAGCGCGCATGGGGCAGCGCCCGCGCGAGCCATTCCCCGGCGGCGCACGGCGTCAGCGCGTCGCGCTCGCCGGCGACCACGAGCGCGGGCTGGCGAATCTCCGGCGCGCCGGCGCGAAGGTCGGTCGCGGCCAGCGCGCAGAGCGCCTCCGCCAATACCGCAGGCGCGGGATCGGGGCGTGCGAACAGATGGCCGCGCATCGTGGCGAGCGCTGCCCTGCCGCCGTCGCTGCCGCGGAGCTGCAGCGAGAGGAAGCGCAGCAGCGTCAGCCGGTACGCGACGCGCAACTCGTCGCCGAACTGCGCCAGCGCCGCAGCGGCCATCGCGTGCGGCCAATCGTGGCGCGCGACGAAACACGGCGTCGTGCAGATGAGCGCCAGCCTGCCGACGCGTTCGGGCGAGGCGAGAGCCCAGCGCAGCGCCACGACGCCGCCGAGCGACCAGCCGACGACGGCGAGCGGCTCGTCGTGCCCGGCAAACGCGGCGGCCACTTCGGCGACGACGGCATCGAGCGTCCACGGCGCCACCGCCACGCTGTGCCCGTGCCCCGGCAGGTCGACCGCGTGCACGCGAAACCGCGGCGCGAGGTCCGCCACCACCGAGCCCCACATCCCCGAGTGCATCGCCCAGCCGTGCAGCAGGACCAGCGGGGGTCCCGCGCCCACGGATTCGACGTGCAAACGGGCGCTCATCGGGGAGCGGAGGATGGAGGAGCAAGCTGCAGGAGCGCGTCGGCCAGCGCGTCGATGTCGCCGAAGGTGTGCGCCGCGGTCAGCGTGATGCGCAGGCGGGCGGTCCCGGCGGGGACCGTCGGCGGCCTGATCGCCGGCACCCAGAAGCCGCGCCGCCAGAGTTCCCGCGACAGCGCGAGCGCCGCGGCATTGTCGCCGACCAGCAGCGGCTGGATCGGCGTCGCCGACGGCAGGAGCTGCCACGACAGCGGGCGCATCCGGTCGCGGAAGCGCCCGACCAGCGCCGCGAGGTGCGCGTGCCGCGCGCGGTCGCCGCGGATGACGGCAAGGCTCGCCCGCAGCGCCTCGGCCAGCAGCGGCGGCGCGGCCGTGGTGAAAACGTACATCCGCGCGGTCTCGACCAGCGTCGCCACGACGGCGGAGTGCGCCGCGACGAACGCGCCGGCGACACCGGCTGCCTTGCCGAGCGTGCCCATGTACACGATCCGCTCCGACACGAGCCCGAAGTGGGCGAGCGCGCCGCGACCCGCGTCGGCGCCCCCGCCCAGCACGCCGAAGCCGTGCGCATCGTCGACCACGAGCCAGGCATCGAATTCGTCGGCCAGCGCGAGCAACCCGGGCAGCGGGGCGAGATCGCCGTCCATGCTGAACACCGCGTCGGTCGCGATCAGCTTGCGGCGGGCGGACGACGCCGCGAGCCGCGACCGCAGGTTCGCGAGGTCGCGATGCGGATAGCGAACGAATTGCGCGCGCGACAGCAGCGCGCCGTCGTTGAGGCACGCGTGATTGAGCCGGTCGGCGAAGATGGCGTCGCCGCGCCCCGCGAGCGCCGTCAGGATCGCGAGGTTGGCGAGGTAGCCGCTGGAAAAGGTCAGCGCCCGCGCGCCGGCGCAGGGGCCGACCCACGCGGCGAGTTCCTCCTCCAGCGCCGCGTGCGGCGCGTAGTGGCCGCAGACGAGGTGCGACGCGGCGGCGCCCACGCCCCAGCGGCTCGCGGCGGCGCGGGCCGCCGCGACGACGTCCGGATGGTTCGCGAGGCCGAGATAGTCGTTGCTGGCGAAGGCGATCAGGCGGCGGCCGTCGATGTCGACCCGCGTCCCCGCGGGCGAATCGATCGTCCGGCGCGCACGCCGCAGCCCCGCGGCCGCGCGCTCGGCAAGGCCGCGTTCAAGCGCTTCGATCAGCTTCATTCCGCGCGTCGCGCAGGCATCGCCCTCGCTCGCGTCACGCGGCCGTCGCGATGCCCAGCTTCGCCAGCAGCGCGCGGTCGGCTTCGGCGTCCGGGTTGCCGGTCGTCAGCAGCTTGTCGCCGTAGAAAATGGAATTGGCGCCGGCGAGGAAGCACAGCGCCTGCACCGCCTCGCCCATCTCGCGCCGGCCGGCGGACAGCCGCACCATCGCCACCGGCATCGCGATCCGCGCCACGGCGATCGTGCGCACGAACTCGAACGGGTCGAGCGCGGCACCGCCCCCCAGCTCTCCGTGCAGCGGCGTGCCCTCGACCTGCACGAGGTGGTTGATCGGCACGGACTCCGGGTAAGGATCCATGTTCGCGAGCTGCGCGACGAGCCCGGCCCGCTGCCGCCGCGACTCGCCCATCCCGACGATCCCGCCGCAGCAGACGTTGATGCCGGCGTCGCGCACCCGCTGCAGCGTGTCGAGGCGATCCTGGTAATCGCGGGTGGTGATGATCTCGCCGTAGAACTCGGGCGCCGAGTCGATGTTGTGGTTGTAGTAGTCGAGGCCCGCCGACTTCAACTGCTCGGCCTGCCCGTCCTTCAGCATGCCGAGCGTCGCGCAGGTTTCGAGTCCGAGCGCGCGCACTTCGCGCACCATGGCGAGCACCGGGTCGAGATCGCGCTGCTTCGGGCCCCGCCAGGCCGCGCCCATGCAGAAGCGGGTCGCGCCGTTCGCCTTCGCCGCGCGCGCGGTGGCAACGACGGTGTCGAGGTCGAGCAGCGCCTCGTCGGCAACGCCGGTAGCGTAGCGCTTCGCCTGCGGGCAGTAGCCGCAGTCCTCCGGGCAGCCGCCGGTCTTGATCGACAGCAGCGTGGACAGCTGCACGGTGTTGGCCGCGTGATGCGCGCGGTGCACGTTCTGCGCGCGATGGATGAGATCGGCGAACGGCAGGTCGAACAGCGCCTCGATCGCCGCGACGGTCCACCGTTCCCGCTCCCCGGCCCCGGGCGCCGCGCGGCGGGAGACCTCCGTGGCGTCGAGAACAGCAATCATGCGTTCGGCGGATGGCATCGCAACGACCTCGCGGATAGGGTGAACCGCCTCAACCGGCAGCGCCCGATTACAATCGAGACCCAGTGTCGAGGGAGGTCCCGTCCTTGTCAAATCGAATCACGCGAGCATTTGACAGCCGTGCATACGACGCGGGCAGCGGCGCGGCGGCCGGCGCGCGTCCCTGGATGCAGCGGCTGGCCGGGCGCGTCGCCCGCACCTGCCGGGCCGCCCTGCCCCAGGCGTGCGCGCTGTGCGTCGCGCCCGCCGGCGATGCGCTCGTCTGCCCGGCGTGCGCCGCGGCCCTGCCGCGCCTGCCGCAGGCGTGCCCGGTGTGCGCGCTGCCGGGCGCGGGGGCCCTCGTTTGCGGCCGCTGCCTGCAGCATCCACCGCCGTTCGCCGCAACCGTCGCCGCGTTCGTCTATGCCTTTCCCGTCGACCGCCTGCTGCAGCAGTTGAAGTACGGAGGACGGCTCGCGCTGGCCGACTGGGCCGCGGCGCAACTCGCCGTCGCCGTCGCCGCCGCCACCGCGCTCCACGCGCGCGGCGACGGGGCCTGGCCGGATCGCGTCATCGCCGTGCCGCTGTCCGCCACCCGCCAGCGCGAGCGCGGCTTCAACCAGGCGCACGAGATCGCCGCGCGCGCGGCGGCGAGCCTCGGCCTCCCCGTCGCACATTCGCTGGAGCGGGTCGAGGGCGGCGTTCCGCAGGCGGCGCTGCCGTGGTCCGCGCGCGCGCAAAACGTGCGCGGTGCGTTCGCGTGTCGCCGCAACCTGGGCGGCGCGCGCATCGCGCTCGTCGACGACGTGATGACCACCGGCGCGACGCTCGCCGCGGCCACCGCGGCGTTGCGCGGCGCGGGGGCGGCGCGCGTCGAGTGCTGGGTCGTCGCGCGCACGCTGCCACCGGCGGCCGCCTGATGGCAACCACCCCGGGCGCTTCCGCGGATTTCGCCGCGCATTTCGCGGTCGTCCTCGTCCATCCCGAAATTCCGGGCAATACCGGCAACGTGATCCGCCTCACCGCCAACACCGCGACCGAACTGCATCTGGTGCAGCCGCTGGGCTTCCGCCTGGACGACCGCGACCTGAAGCGCGCCGGCCTCGATTATCACGAGTACGCGCGCGTCCGGGTCCATGCCGACTTCGCCGCCTGCCGCGCGGAGCTCGAGCGGGACCACCGGCGCCGCTGGTTCGCGTTGACGACAGGAGGCGAGCGAATGCTCCACGACGCGCGATTCGCGGCGGGCGACGTGCTGGTGTTCGGCTGCGAGACCGCGGGTCTGCCGGAGGCGATCCTCGGAGAGTTCGCCGCCGACGCGCGGCTCCGGATCCCGATGCGGCCCGGGGTGAGGAGCCTCAATCTGTCGAACGCAGTCGCGGTCGCCGTCTACGAGGCCTGGCGGCAGGCCGGATTTCCCGGCGCCGGCTGACCGGCCGCTCGTCCGGGGGGCCCAGAGTCGGCCGGCGCGCCCGATGCCCGGGGGCTGGCGTCACCGGCTCTCGGCGCGCGGTTCGCGCTGCAGCAGGCCCAGGACCGCCTGCCGCGGCGGCAGCGCTTCGTACAGCACGCGATACACGGCGTCGCAGATCGGCATCTCGACCTTGTGGTGCCGCGCCAGCAGGCGCACGGCGGTGGCCGCGCCGACACCTTCGGCGACGTGACCCAGCTCGGCGAGTATTCCGGGCAACGCCTTGCCTTGCGCAAGTGCCAGGCCCACGCGGCGATTGCGGGACAGGTCGCCGGTGCAGGTCAACACGAGATCGCCCAGCCCGGCGAGGCCCATCAGCGTCTCGCGCTGCCCGCCCAGCGCCGCCAGCAGGCGCCCCGTTTCGGCCAGTCCGCGGGTGATGAGCGCCGCGCGGGCGTTGTGGCCGAAATGCAGGCCGTCGCTGGCGCCGGCGGCGATCGCCAGAACGTTCTTGACCGCGCCGCCGACCTCGACGCCAACAATGTCGTCGCTTGCGTACACGCGCAGCGTATCACCCCGCAGCAGCGCCGCGACCCGCTCGGCGAGCGCCCGGTCCGTCGCCGCGACGGCGATGGCCGTCGGCAGCCCGCGGGCGACCTCTTCGGCAAAGCTCGGGCCCGATATGACGCCGACGGGTGACGGCCAGCGCGGCCCCAGCACCTGATGCGCAAGCGCCACGCCCGCGGGCACGGCAGCGTCGGCGGGGACCGTCAGGAATCCTTTCGCCAGCCAGACGAGCGGCGCCCGCGCGCCCGCGGCGGCGAGGCGCGAGGCGAGCGCCGGCACCGCCGCCATCGGCGTGCCGATGACGAGCAAATCGGCCGCGCTGACGGCGGCAAGGTCGCCGGTGACCGCCAGCGCGGCCGGCAGTTCGATCCCGGGCAGATATTTCGCGTTGACGCGGTCGGCGGCGATGGCGCGAGCCGCTTCGGGGTCGCGCGCCCAGAGCGTCACCCGGACATCGCCGCGCCGCGCGAGGTGGGCCGCGACCGCGGTACCCCAGGCGCCGGCACCCAGAACGGCGGCGCGGGTTCTCATTGGACCACCTTCGTGCTGCGCACTCCGGGATTTGCCCCTGGGAGCCTGTCGGGCGGCGCTACAGGCCGAACACCTGCGCGATCCGGACGAAACCCGCCTGGCCGTCGCGGTGTCTCACCTTCACCCAGCCGGGACTGGCCGTCGCTCCCGCCGAGGGCGCGGGCTCCGCCAACTCGAGCAGCACGCCCGACTCGGCGCGAAAGACCAGCGGCGCCGCCGGGTCGGCACTTGCGAGCACATCGGCGAGCGGAACGCGGACCACCAGCGAGCGCTTGTCGGTCAGCGCCTTGCGCTCGATCCAGCCGATCGTGCCGCCGACGTCGCGCACCTTGATCCATCCTTCCAGCGGGACGATGACCTCGAGCGGCGTATCGCGGCCCAGCACGAACAGCGGTTTCGCCTTGATCGACGGCGCGTCATAGAGCACCGTTGCCGGGTCTCCGATCGCGCGGTACTCCGCGGCCCCGGCGCCGGGTGCCTGCGCCGCACACAACACGGCGGCCGCGAAGGCCCCCGCGGCGGCCCACGGCTTCGGCGCGGAATCGCGACGGCGCATCGGGCGGGCAGGTCAGTTGGCGGTGGCCGGCGCCGCCTGCCCGGCCTGCTGGGCGTACAGCGCCTCGAAGTTGATCGGCGCGAGGTGCACGGGCGGGAAGCCCGCGCGCGCGACAGCGTCGGCGATGGTTTCGCGGACGTACGGGAAGAGCACGGTCGGACAATGGACGGCGAGCACGCCCTGCAGCTGCTCGGCCGGGACGCCCTTGATCGTGAATATCCCCGCCTGCGCGGCCTCGACGAGAAACAGGGTCTTGTCGGCCACCTTCGCCGTCAGCGTGATGGTGAGCACGCTCTCGTAGGTGTCGGGTTCGATCTGGTCGCCGCTCGTGCGGAGGCCGATCTCGATCTGCGGACTCGCCTGCTGGCGGAACGACTGCGGGGCGCCGGGGTTCTCCAGCGAGAGGTCCTTGACGTAGATCTTTTCGATCGAGAACGAGGCGGTGCCGGGCGGCGGGCCGCCAGCTTGTGGTGTGTCAGCCATCGGGCAATCCTTCGGTAGGGGTAAAACAGATTATTTTACTCTACCGGCCGCTGCTCTCGCGTTTGCCACGCAGGGAATCCTGCCGCGCGCCGGCACGGCAGCGCGGCGGCGGGGGCAGGTCAACCCCCGAGCAACCGGTCGAGCTCGCCCTTGCGATCGAGCGCCACCAGGTCTTCGTAACCGCCGACGTGGAAGTCGGCGATATAGATCTGCGGCACCGTGCGCCGGCCGGTCTTCTCCATCATGGTCTGGCGCATCACCGGGTCGAGGTCGACGCGTACCTTCGCGATCTCGGCAACGCCCTTGGCGCGAAGGAGGCGTTCGGCCTGGATGCAATAGGGGCAGACGGCGGTCGAGTACATGGTGACCGGGGCCGTCATCGGTGCCCGCCCGGCCGGCCGAAGGGCGCCGTGCGCCCCCTTGGGGGGAGGCGAACGCAGTGAGCTTCGGGGGCAGTCCGGTGCCCGCCCGGCCGGCCGAAGGGCGCCGTGCGCCCCCTTGGGGGGAGGCGAACGCAGTGAGCTTCGGGGGCAGTCATCTCACTTCTCCACCGGGAGCCCGGCGCTCTGCCACGCGCGGAAACCGCCGGCCAGGTTGTAGAGATCGGCGAATCCCTGCTTGGCGAGCGGGCCGCCGGCCATGCGGCTCCGGTTGCCGCGTTCGCAGTAGACGACGACGGGGCGACCGGCCAGCTTGGCGAGTTCCTGCCCCCGGCCAGCCAGCTGCGAAAGCGGAATGTGGATCGCGTTCGGCAGTCGCCCGCCCTCGTACTCCTTCGGCTCGCGGACGTCGAGCAGCACCGCGTTGCCGGCGTTGATGAGTTGTGTGGCCTCGAGCGTGCCGATGTCCTTCATCGCCGACAAGCGGCGCTGGACCATCGGCCAGAGCAGCATCCCGCCCGAGAGGAACAGAACAATGAACAGCATCCAGTTTTCCTGGATGAACGACGTGTAGGGAAGCATGGCCCTCGGCGCAAAAAACCGAAATGATAACGTATCCGGCGCAGCGCCTTGCGGCCGCAACCCTTCGCGCGACGTGCGGTGCGCCCCCCGCTCGCGGGAAGCGGGGAACTCCGGCGCTGATTCGGCGTCCGATATCAGTACGCAGGGCGACCTGCAATCAGGGTTATACTTTCCGCTTCGTACGCGGGGCATGGCCGCGGGCCCGGCACGTCCGGGCCGGCTGGCAGGGGGAACAGGCGATGAGCAACGGCTGGAAGAAGGCAGGATTGATCGGATTGGGCGCCCTCCTGGGCATCCTGCTGTCACTCAATTTCTCGGCGGTGGCGCAGCGAGAGACGAAGCTGCCGATCCCGTACGAGGACCTGCAGCTGCTCTCGGCCGTTTTCGGCAGGATCAAGAGCGACTACGTCGAGCCCGTTTCGGACGAAAAGCTGATCAAGGAAGCCATCAACGGGATGGTGCACGGGCTCGACCCGCATTCCGACTTCCTCGATGCCGAAGCATTCAAGGAATTGCAGGTTTCGACGCAGGGCAAGTTCGGCGGCCTCGGCATCGAGGTGGGCGTCGAGGACGGCTTCGTGCGCGTCGTGTCGCCGATCGAGGACACGCCCGCGTTCCGCGCCGGCATCAAGTCCGGCGACCTGATCGTCAAGATCGACGACACCGCGACGCGCGGCATGCCGCTGAGCAAGGCGGTCGAGAAGATGCGCGGCAAACCCGGCACCCAGATCGTGCTGACGGTCGTGCGCAAGGATGCGGAGGCGCCGCTCACGTTCACGCTGACACGCGAAGAGATCAACGTGAAGAGCGTCCGCGCAAAGATGCTCGAGCCGGGCTACGGCTACGTCCGCGTCCGCAACTTCCAGGACCGGACCGGCGAGGACCTCGCCAAGGCGCTGAAGGACCTGTACAAGCAGGGCGACCTCAAGGGCCTGGTGCTCGACCTGCGCAGCGATCCCGGCGGGCTCCTCAACCAGGCGGTCGCGGTGTCGGCCGCGTTCCTGCCCAAGGATGCGCTCGTCGTCTACACCGACGGCCGCACGCCCGACGCCAAGATGCGCCTGTCCGCCACCAAGGACAACTACGCGCGGCGCGGCGAGGACTACCTCAAGGACCTCCCGCCCGCGGTGAAGAAGGTTCCGCTCGCGGTGCTCGTCGATGGCGGCACGGCGTCGGCGTCGGAGATCGTCGCCGGTGCGCTGCAGGATCACAAGCGCGCGACGGTGCTCGGCACCCAGACGTTCGGCAAGGGCTCGGTGCAGACGATCCTGCCGCTCGGCAACAACGCGGGGCTGAAGCTCACGACCGCGCGCTACTACACGCCGGCGGGCCGCTCGATCCAGGCCAAGGGCATCGAGCCCGACATCGTCGTCGACGACGGCCGCGATTCGGCGAATCGCATCCGCGAGGCGAATCTCGAGCGCCATCTCGAAACGCCCGCCGACACGGCGCGGGCGAAGGCCGCCGAGCTGCTGAAAGCCAGCGAGAAGGGTGCGGCGAAAGCAGGCGACAAGCCGGCGACCGAAACCAACACGCAGACGACCGCCGGACCCCAGCCGCCGCGCTTCGAGTTCGGCGCGCCCGACGACTTCCAGCTGACGCAGGCGATGAACCACCTCAAGGGCCAGCCGGTCGTCGCATCGACGAAATCCCTCGCGGCGCAGGCGAAGCCGCAATAACGCCGCGCGCCGGCATGCCGCAGCCGGCAATGCAGGCCGGGATGGACGACGCGCAACTCCTTCGGTACAGCCGCCACATCCTGCTGCCCGAGTTGGGGATCGATGCGCAGCGCAAGTTCGCGGCGGCGCACGCGCTGATCGTCGGCGCCGGAGGACTGGGGGCGCCCGCGGCGCATTTTCTCGCGGCGGCCGGGGTGGGCACCCTGACGATCTGCGACGCCGATACGGTCGACCTCACCAACCTGCAGCGGCAGATCCTCTACGCCACCGGCGACATCGGCAAGGCCAAGGTTGCCGCCGCGAAGGATCGGCTGTTCGCGATCAACCCGGAAGTCCGCGTCGAAGCGGTGGCCGCGCGCGTCGGCGCCGGCGAGCTCGCGCCGCTCGTCGCCCGCGCGGACGTGGTCGTCGACTGCTGCGACAACTTCGCGACGCGGCATGCGGTCAACCGCGCCTGCGTGGCCGCGGTCAAGCCGCTGGTGTCCGGTGCGGCGATCCGCTTCGACGGGCAGATCGCCGTCTTCGACCCGCGCGACTGCGCGAGCCCGTGTTACCACTGCCTGTTCGGCGAAGGCGAAGAGATCGAGGAGACGCGATGCGCAACGATGGGGGTTTTCGCGCCGCTGGTGGGGATCGTCGGCGCGACGCAGGCCGCCGAGGCGTTGAAGCTGATTGCCGGCGTGGGGGAACCCGTGACCGGGCGGCTGCTGCTGATCGACGCGTTCTCGATGCGCTGGCGCGACCTCGCCATTGCCCGCGACCCGCAATGCCTGGTTTGTTCGGCCACCTGACGCGCGCGCGGCGAACGCTGGCGCGGTTCGCCGCGGCAGCGTTCCTGGCGGTGCTGATCGCTCCCCCCGCGCTTGCCGCCGGCACGCCGCCTCGCGCCGCCGCCGCCACGACGATCCCCGCCGCGGAATGGCCGGCGATCAAGCAGGTGATCGACGCCCAGTTGCGCGCGCTGCGCGCGGGCGACGCGAGTCAGGCGTTTTCATTCGCGGCACCGGCGATCCGCGAGCAGTTCGGCACCGCCGAGAACTTCATCCACACGGTACGCCTCGGCTACGCTCCGCTGCTCCTCGCACGCCGCACCGAGTTCCTCGTCGGTGCCGTCATCGACGGCAGCGTGATTCAGCCGCTGCGGCTCATCGCCGCCGACGACACCGTGCAGGTTGCCCTCTACACGATGGAGAAGCAACGGGATGGCGGATGGAAGATCACCGGCTGCGTGCTCGCACCCTCGACCGTGCAATCGGTCTAGTACCGCGACCCACAAGTTTGCGTACATGCCGAGAATCGATTCCGCCGGCCGAGCGCGCGAAGCGAACCGCAGCCATAGCCCAAGCTATGGCGAGGATGAGCGACAAAGCGATCGGCATGCGGAATCGATTCGAACATGGCGAAACTTGTGGGTCGCGGTACCAGGAGCCTAGGAGCCTGTCGGACTTAGGGGTTCGAAAGCGAAACGGTGGGAGAGCGAGGACAGATTTTGACGATTTCGACGCACCTATCGGGAATAGGTAAGGAGAAATCGGCGAAATATGGACCGCTCTC
>Ga0315283_10001780_pt1 | contig 17587 bp, 16 predicted proteins | sample YL17G09_0_MG_FD_204541 | JGI IMG/M metagenome (GOLD analysis project Ga0315283, IMG submission 204541) | Sediment microbial communities from Yellowstone Lake, YNP, Wyoming, USA - YL17G09_0 | ecosystem: Environmental > Aquatic > Freshwater > Lake > Sediment | place: USA: Wyoming | collected... | reverse complement strand
AAAAGGTCGAAGGGGGCGGGCGCGCTGTTGTCACCGCCGGAGTCCACGGGCTGGTCTGTCTCGACGACGAAACCCTTATACCGGGCGTGGACCTTCTTGTTACCCGGGAAATAGACCTCCATGTCCATGCCTGCTCCTTGCCGTGGCTTCCGCGTATCGAGTCAGGATAGCGCAGCGGCGCAGGTCGGCGGGAGGCCAAGAGGCTGCTAGCTAGGGTTCCGTCCCCGTTTTCTGCTGGGCTCGGTCGTGACGATCGTTTCGAGGCCCTCGAACGTCTCGAGTACGGTGGCGAAACCTTCTTCGACTGCCAGGGAAAGGTAGGCCGCTTGCGCACTATCGAGCACTACCATCTGTTCGTGCCAACATTCCGGGCACCACAGCCGCACCTTCCAGCCCGACTCGTCCGCCTTCGTCCAATCGGATGCCTGGACGAGCGGAGACGAGCAGTGGCGGCAGAAGACCGCGAGAGCCGCAGCGGCATGTGGATGGTTTTCGCTTCTACTGGTCACACCACAGGTATCGGCTAGAGGGGGCCTGCGGTTTAGTAGTCTGCGCCCCGGTGCCTACTCGGGGACGAACTTGAGCGCGCCGGAGTTCATGCAGTAGCGCAGTCCCGCGGGTGCGGGGCCGTCGCCGAACACGTGGCCCAGGTGCCCGCCGCACCGGGCGCAGACGACGGCGGTGCGCGTCATGAAGAACGACCGGTCCTTGTGCTCCTCGACCGCATCCGGCGAGACCGGTTGGCCGAAGCTCGGCCAGCCCGTGCCCGAGTGGAACTTCGAGCTAGAGCTGAACAGGGGCAGGTCGCAGGCGTAGCAGCGGTACGTGCCTGCTTCCCAGAAATCGTCGTACTCGTTGCGGAAAGCCGGCTCGGTCCCGTCCTCGAACAGTATGCGGAAATGGTCGAGTGGCAGTAGCCGGCGCCAGTCGTCTTTGCTGCGGATCAGTTTCTCCACCGTCGGTGCCTCCCGCGCGAGTTGGCAGTACTCCGATTATTTCCCTGAATGCTCTATTCATACGCGCGGAGGAGCGATGTTGACCGGCCGCCGCCCGCGCGGGCTATGAGCCGCCCGCGGCATCCCCCAGATAGTAGAGGGTGCCGTCGGAGGAGCCGCCGTACTCGGCGGCGTCGATGACCTTTCCACGGGTCGACACCCAATCGGCGACCGCTTGCAGGGTTTCCCGCGTGCTCGCCACGGAGCCGGAGGCATGCGAACTCGCTCCGGGCCCCGAACCGCCCGTGAGGAAGACATAGCGGAGGTCTCCGGCGGCTACCAGGCTCTCCAATTCGGTCACCGTCGGGAAGGGGTCGCGGCTCTTGTAGCCGCCGATGGTCACGACAGGCTGCCCCGTAGCCAGGATGATGGGCACGGACTGCGAGGTAGCCTGCACTGCCACGAGGTACTTGGCGGCCCCCCGGTTCTGCTCCAGGTAGGCGAGCAGGCCCGCGTCTACGCTCAGGTCCGATCCGCCCGAACTGCCCGAGTTGGGGCCGGCCGTTCGCGGCCCGGCGGCCGCTGTGTTCCCGGTCACCGTGCGGCCGATGGTGCTAGCGGAGTAGGCAAAGGGACCGGCGAGCAGCGCCACCAGCGAGAGAGCCGCGGCCACACCGGCTGAGGCCCGCCAGACGTGCCGCCGGGAGGGTCGAGTGCCCGGCGGTAGGAGCAGGACGAGAAGGAGGCCCGCGGCGCCGCACAGGCCTATCACCAGGACGGCCGTGGCGAGGCCGGGGGCATAGCCTGAGGCCCGGCCGAGCAGGACGGCCGACCAGACCGCGGTGCCGGCGATGATCAGTGGGAGCAGCCACGCGAGAGACCGGCGCTGCCTCCCAATAGCCCAGAGTTCCATCGAACCCGCTCCCGCGAGAGCGGCGATGCCGGGTGCAAGCACCACAGTGTAGTAGGAGTGAAGCGTGCCGGATGCAGCGTCGAACACCGCGATCGTCACCAGGCTCCACAATCCCCAGAGAAGGTAGCCGGCGCGAAGCTTGTCAGTCCGCGGCGCTCGGAGGGTGACGGCCAGACCGGCCACCAGGCCTGCCAGCGCCAGGGGGAGGAGCCAGGCGACCTGGCCCCCCAGCTGCTCGTTGACTATCCGCAGCCAACCGGGCTCGCCGCTCAGGTTGGCGCCCTGAGTGGTTGTCTCGAGGATGCCCGCGCTCCGGTTGAGGATGAGAGCGATCCAGGAGTCGCTGGTCGTACCGCCCACGTGAGGCCTGGTCGCGGCGGGCCAGAGCTCGACTATCGCTATCCACCAGCCGGCCGACAGCACCAAGGCGCCGAAAGCGGCCAGTAGCTGCAGGACGCGGCGCCCCAGCCGAGGCGGTCCGCACAGCAGGTACACAAGGGCGAAGGCGGGCAGCACCATGAGCCCCATGAGCATCTTGGTCAGGAAGGCGAACCCGAGAGCCACTCCGGTGAGCGCGAGCTTCCAGGTGGACCCTTTCTCGAGCGCCGACCAGAACGCCCAGGCGGCAAGAAGAAGCAACAATGTCAGAAACGCGTCAGGGTTGTCATAGCGGAAGATGAGTACCGCGACAGGAGTGAGCGCCAGCGCAAGGGCGGCAAGAAGGGCGGCGCCGTTTCCGCGCCAGCGTCGCACGAGGCGATGAAGGACGAGAACCGAGGCCACGCCGGCCAAGGCCTGCGGCGCCAGCATGCTCCAACTGGAGAAGCCGAATATGCGCGCGAACAGCGCCATCACCCAGATGGCTACGGGCGGTTTGTCCACGGTGATGAACGAGCCCGGGTCCAGCGACCCGAAGAAGAAGGCCTTCCAACTGACCGTCGCGCTCTTGACCGCGGCGGCGTAGTAGCTGTTGGCCATGCCGTTCCGGGAGAGGGACCAGGTGTAGAGGACGAGCGCGAGGATGGCGATCGCGGCCAGGCCGGCGATCGCCCACCACGGTCGGTCTCGGGTGAGGCCGGCCCACCACCGGCCCGCGATGGAGGGCGCGCTCGTGGCACGGGCGCGGCCGGGCGCGGCCGTCTGCGCTTCCTCGAGGGGAGCCGCCTCGTCAGGCTTGGGATCCACGGTGACCGGATCCGGCATTCGCTGCTAGTCGACGAAGAGGATGTCGCTGACGGCGCGCTCGCCGCTCCTCTCGGACGGGGCGTTCACGACGTTCCCCATGAAATACAGGGTTGCAGAGCCGCCGCCGTCCAGATTGTAGGCCGTGGTGCAGCCGAGGCCCTTGAAGATCTGAGCGAACTCCTCCAGGGTGACTCCCCTGCTATGTCCGGGGCTCCTGCCGTCCACGACCACGAACACGAAATGATTCGCATCGATCATGCCCACGCCCGTCCGCGGATTCCGCCCATCGATGGCATGCCTTGCGTTTACTTCGGCCTCATAAGTGCTGATGTTCTCGACCGAGGCCCCGTCTATCAGCAGGCCCGGCCCGAAGGAGAACGTGTTCCATACCCCTTCGAGCAGCAACTGCCCGACCGAGGTAGCCGTCTCGTCGTAGATCTTCATCGTCCCGTCTCTGTAGATGGCGAGTCCAGTCCGGGCCGGGACGTTCTGGTAGACGATGCCGTTCCGGATGACGACGCCGTCATCGCGGGCGCTGTAGTAGTCACCGTTGATGGCCACGATAGCGTCGTTGGAGTCGGCTATGGTGGACGTGTCCTGCACCCTACCGCCGTACGTGCCGCTCGAGAACGCGGATTCAAGATCGGTGCTCTCAGTGAGCTTGATATCGGCGACGTAGAACGTGATCTTGTCGTAGCCGCTGCCCGAGGCGACCTCGCTGATCGTGACGGACCTGGTCGCGCTCGTGTAGCTGTTGTCGGTCGCCGTGTATTGTCCGGCGGCGTCGCGGCTGCCACCGGTTGTGGTCGCGGCTGCGGTCGACGAGGTCGTCGCGGCGGCCGCCTGGCCGGCCGGAAGGGTCTGCCCCGTGGAGGCCGTCTGGGGGGCGGCTACCGTCTGGGTCACCGCGGTTGTCCCGCCGGAGGCGGCCGAGGCAGCCGGGAATCCGCAGCCCGGCACGGCCAGGGCGACCACAATGAGGACGCCCGCGAGGGAGATTGTGAGGTTCTTCTTCATCGAGGCACTCTTCATCATCGTTCTTCTTGATCCTTGTCTTGCTAGTATCTGCCAGTCCACGTGTCCGGTCGACTGCTGGGCTCGGCGAAAGGTAGCATACCCTCTGAACGGGGCTGGCACACCCTTGCCTGCCGCTGAACCGGCATGGCTGCCGTCTTCAGTCTTGCCCGCCGGTCGCAATGCGTCCCCGGCTGGAGACTAGTCCACTACCTGTAAGGTCGCTGTCAAGTGCACGCGTCTCGAGTGGCCGGCTTACGGTGTCTTTACCCACCTGGGACAATACTGGGGACGCTGCACAAGTCACAAAGGAGAAAGCGACCATGACCAAACGTTCTTTTCGCCGCGTCCTGCCCGCGGTCCTGCTGGTGGGCGTAGTCGCTCTTTTCGCGGTAGCATGCGGCGGCTCGCAGCAGACCACCACCTCGTCGTTAGCCGCCTCCGGCCAGACCACCACCTCGGCATCGGTAGCCTCCGGCCAGACCACCACCTCGGCATCGGTAGCGTCGAACGAGACCGGAAAGAGCGGCAGCATCGTCTTCAGCGGCCTGATCGATTTCCCGATGACGTTCAACGCTCTCGACATGGACTACATGGATTGGGTCACGGTCACCGCCGACGATCCGGAACTGGGCTCCACGAAATACGAGGGCGTCCGGTTGAGTGACATTCTCAAGTATGTCGGTGTCAAGCCTGACGCAAAGATCGTGGTTATCACGGGGGCCGACGGCACTACGGCGCAAGTGACTCTCGCGGACCTCAGCAACGACGCGTTGCTCGCGGTCGCCGACGACAACAGCTTGAATACGGTCATGCCCGGGATGGCGAGCGAGGCCTGGGTCAAGGACATAGTCAAGATGGAGTTGAAGTAACGCTGAGCGCGCGATTCGAACGGTGACGCCCATGCGCCGCACCCTTGTCAGCCTAGCGATAGCAGCCGTCATCCTCGCGGCGGGGCTCACCGCCGCCTGCAGTTCGGCTGCCACCTCGGGCACGGCCGCGACCTCCGAGACCCGCGCGTCGTCGACGACTGCGTCGGTGTCGTCGGCGAACGGCGGGCTCTTCGACGACTCGGTCGTCCACGACGTCAGCGTCTTGTTCGCTCAGGCCGACTACGACGCGATGATCCAGACCTACAAGACCAGCGGAGTCAAGGATTCGATCAAAGCGACGGTGACCATCGACGGTACGAGCTACCAGAACGTGGGGATGCGGCTGAAAGGCAATTCGTCCATACGCGGGCTGAAGGACGGCCGGACGGGCGGCCCAGGCGGTAACGTCTCGGCGGCCAAGCCCGAAGGGTTGCCCTGGCTCATCAACCTGGACAAGAACGTCGACGGGCAGAATCACGACGGCATAACCGAGTTCGTCATCCGCTCCAACAACTCGAAGACCTCGCTGAACGAGGCGGTGTCGCTGGAGTTGCTGCGGATGGCCGGGTTGGCCTCGCAGAAAGCGACCCCCGTCGCCTTCAGCGTCAATGGGAGCGGCGCAGTCCTCCGTCTGGCCACGGAGAACCCCGACGACGTGTGGATGGCGAAGCACTTCTCGGATCGCGGAGCCCTCTACAAGGCGGAGAGCACCGGCGACTACAGCTACCGGGGACCCGATCCCGACTCCTATGGGGACGTCTTCGACCAGGAAGCGGGCAAGGATAACGTCGGCCTGGCGCCCTTGATCCAGTTCCTGGACTTCGTCAACAACGCCGCCGACGCCACCTTCATGAGCACGCTCCCCGAGCGCCTGGACATCGAATCGTTCACCACCTACCTTGCCATGGAGGAGTTGATCGGCAACTTTGACGACATCGACGGGCCGGGGAACAACTCCTATCTGTACTATGATCCCGCGGCCGGCCGCTTCACGGTGGTTCCGTGGGATCACAACCTGGCCTTCGGGGGCATAAGCGGAGGCGACCGCCCAGGTCCCGGCAACTTCAACGGCGCTCCGCCGGCTGCGGGCGCCCCCCAGGGCGCCGGTGCGCCGCCCGGCGGCGGCCCGCGAGGCAAGTCCAACATCCTGGTGCAGCGGTTCCACGCCAACACCGAGTTCGAGGCGCTGTATCAGCAGCGACTATCGGAGCTTAAGACGCAGTTGTACGGAACTGGGGCTGCCGCCGATGTTCTGGCCGGATGGGTGAAGGTCTTGAAGACGCAGGCCTCCGGTCTCGTCGACCCGGCCACGGTCGATAGTGAGGCCGCAAAGATCACGGCCTACTTCCAGGCCGGGTAGAGGACTCATGAGAAGGCGATCCACCATAGGCCAGACGATCGCGGTGGTTGCGGCGCTGGCGCTTAGCGTCGTCGCTTCCGACGCGGAGGATGCATACGCCAAGGGGGTCGTGGAGATCGACCTGTCCGACCCGGCCGGTGCCGGCGCCTCAGGCGTTTCCGTCAAGGACAGCACGGTCAAGATCGGCGCGGCCGGCGTCTACAGCTTGAGCGGCACCCTGAACGGGGGACAGATAGCGGTCGACACCAAAGGCAAGGTCTATCTGGTACTGGCCGCGGACAGCACGAACTCTCTGGCCGATAGCTCCACCGGCGACGCCGATGCCGCAGCCCTTTTCAGTAACGACACGCTCGTGGTGACCGGCTCGACTGCAACGGCCCCATCTACATGACCAACGGCACGATCATCGCCAACGGCCCGACCGGTAACGGTAACGGGGCGCTCGACTATCTGGGTGGCACCTCGACCGGCACGGTCACCGACAGCGTCTATTCCGGCGGCACGTACACTCCGGGCGCCGAGTACGTGAGCCTGACCGTCGAGGGTGTCGTCACGACATCTGGCGCGACCGGGGGCATGGGGCCGGGCGGCGGACCGGGCGGGGGTGGCGCACCGCCCGGGCAATGAGCCCGGCGACCGGGCCGCGTCCGGCCACCCGTGCACCCAAAAACCCCCGCCCCCGGTCGGATGCACCGGGCGGCGGGGTATAAGAGAAGGGGGTCTGGCTGAGTACTTCCCGATATGGGTCGAGATTCCTCCTGGGCCGCCGCGTCGCGAGCAACGAAGCCGGCCGGCATCATTGCTCGATGCTCCAGGCAGCGGTTCAGGTGGCCGATCATCAACTGCCACGCCTCCATATCGCGACATTCGCTGGGCGGGCGCATGAACGCGCCGGCCACCGGGTCTCCCGATGGTTCGGCATTCCCGAAGGTATACTCTGGCCGTCAGATAAGGGACCGCTGAGAGGAGAGGCATGAAGCTGAAGGTAGTGGTCCACGAGGCGGAGGAGGGCGGGTTCTGGGCCGAGGTTCCGGCCATCCCTGGTTGTTGCACCCAGGGCCAGACCTTTGAACAACTGCTCGAGCATCTCTACGAGGCTGTGGAAGGCTGTCTTTCGGTCGACGTTGCTTCCGTCGAGACCGGTGAACATGATCGGATCGTGGAAATCGCAGTATGAAGTCCCTATCAGGGCGCGACTTCGCCAAGGCGGTCGAGCGTAAGGGTTGGATTCTTCTACGCGTTCACGGTAGCCACGACATATACGGCAGGGAGGGCAGCACCGTGCGCCTATCCATACCCGTCCACGCGAGCCACCCCCTCAAAGCCGGCCTGCTAGGCCACCTGATGAAGATGGCGGAAGTTTCCGAAGAGGATCTGTAAGGCATAGCGAGCCGGTTTCACGCAGGGCCTACCCGCTATGGCGCCCCGCTTCGCAAACTCCTCGCCAGCAACTTTCAAACCGTCCGCTGCCGCCTCCACCAGGATCTCGAGCTTCATCCTGGCGGTGGGACGGAACGCGGAAGAGACTTCCGCAGGCGTCGACAGATCGGGGTTTCGAGCCCGGAGGCTCGCACAAGGTCTGCTTTCCATCCCTTCGCCTCGCAGTTCCACCTTTAGTTGTATTCGCCCCGCCGCACTCTCCCGCTACGCTGCATCTCCCCGGCAGCGATCGCCGCCGGGGCAGGGCCGCAGCCAAGCAAGCGAGGAGGAGACCATGAACAGCGTGCATCTGATCGGCCGCCTGGCCACCGACGTGGAGGTCAAGGAGGTGAACGGGGGATCGAAGGTCAGCAGCTTTATCCTGGCCGTCGACCGCAACGCGGAAGAGGCTGATTTCTTCAGGATCAAGGCCTGGAACTCACAGGCCGAAGCGGCCGGCGAGCACCTGGGCAAGGGACGCAAGATAGGCGTCGAGGGCTCGTTGCGGCAGGACGTGTACGAGAAGGACGGCGAAGAGCGGAAGGCTGTGTCCGTCGTGGCCAGGCGGCTGGAATACCTCTAGCGCTCACGAGAACGTGGGGTCTTCGGGCCGGCGCCTGTTGCCCGGCGCCGGCCCGGATGACCGAAGGTCGGCAAAGCGTCCATCGAGAGTGGGAAGCTGATGAACTACAGCAAGGCCCTGGCCCTTATTGACACCCCGGCTCCATGTGTGGAGACTGTGCCCATCGGTCGGCTCCTCAAACAGAACTCGCGGGAGATCTTGCTGGTGGCATCCTCCGATGTCGTGGATCAACGGGCCAGGGCGGTGGCGGCGAAGCTCGGCTTGCCGCACCAGGGGTTCGTCCTCAGCCGGCCGCGTCTGCGCAAGCTGATCGAGCCGGTACGAGGCGGCGGGGTGGTGGGGCTTGTAGCAGGGCCTGGATGCGGCAAGACCGCTTTCATCGTCGACGTGCTTCGCTCAACCGAGGGCCGCACGGTCTACTACTCCCTCGACGAGGGCGACCGCGACCCGCTCCGCTTCATCACCTACCTCATGGCCGGGCTGGGGATGCAGACTCTGCGACCACTGCAGGAGGATCCGGCGCTCTGGTCGGCGGGCGGCGCGACGGAGGCAGCCGCCATGGACCTCACCGCCGATTTGATGGACTTCATCTCCGCCGACGCCGGGCGCGCGACTCTGCTGGCCATCGACGACTTCCATCTTGTCGATGCATCTTCCCACGTGGTGGACACGCTTGGTCTCATCGCCCGCGGGCTTCCTCCCGGCTGGACCATGCTCGTTTCCTCGCGGCGCCCGCTCCCGCTCGATCTCGAGGCGGTCCGGTTGGGAGGGCGCTCCGTTGTCTTGCAGGCCCGGGACCTACGGCTCACCCCTCGAGAGGTAGCTGCGTGGGCGGCTCAGAACTGGGGCCTCAACCTGGAGCCGTCCGAGGCCAGAGCCCTGTGGCGCCTCAGCGAGGGGTGGCCGGCGGCGCTGGTCCTCCTCGGGCAGCAACTCATTTCCCACGGCGGCGCCACGCATGCCGACCTTGTCGGCATCATGTCGCGCGGCCGCGATCTTCGGGCGTATCTCGAGCGGCACATCCTGTCCGGCCTGGACCCGCTGACCGCCGACGCCATGCTCACCGGCGCTCTCCTGCCTCGAGTGATCTTTCCCCGCGACGAGGCGTACCTTCCCGGGGGGCCGGGCGAAGCCGAGACCGCGCTCGAGCAGCTGGTCGCCCGGGGGTTCCTCGTGACCCGGTCCGGCCGGCGCAGCTACACAGTCCACCCGCTCGTTCGCGCCTACGCGGAACGCCAGGCCTGGGGAAGTGACGAAGGCGCGGCAGCGATCTCGCGTGCGGCCGCGCACCTGGAAATGATCGGCGAGTATCACCGGGCCGCCTCCCTTTACCTGCGGGCCGGGCGCTTTGACGACGCCGCCCGTCCCCTCCGCGCCCTTGCCCTCTCGTCTCTCAACGCAGTCGTCGACTTCGCCCACGACGGCTGGGCCGACCTATTACCGGATGATGACGATGCCTCCGCGGGCGCTTGGCTACTCGTCGCCAAAGCCCGCATGCTGCAGCAGCAGATGAGGTACGGATCGGCGGGCACTCAATACGAGCGCGCTGCCCGTCTCCTGGCAGCCGTGGGAGACAACGAGGGACTCTTGCCTGTCCTGCTCGGCTCGGTGTTCTGTCTCTTCAATCAAGGGCTGTGGGAAGAGAGCCTGGCCGTGATGAAGCGGTGCCGGTCGCTGGCCAAGCTTCCTCAGGAAAAGGTCGAGGTCCTCGTGGTGGAGGGTAACATCCTGGTCAGCCTCTGCCGCTGGGACGAGGCGGTGGAGGACTACGAACGGGCTCTGGCTCTCGCACCTGCCCCGGGCAAAGAGGTGCTCACGCGGCGGATCATGCTGCACCGGTCGCGGCTCTTCTTCACGTTGGGCCACTACCGTCTCGCCCAGCAGTGGGCGGAGAAGGCCGTCGGCCGGGGAACCGGCGGCAGAACGTCCACGCAGGCCATGGCTCTGAATGCCGTGACCACCCCCGCCGCTCTCACCGGCGATTACCAGACCGCCGGGCGCTTCGCCGACGAGTGTCTCGCTCTGGTCCGCTCGCGGGGCTACACTTTCCTGGAGATACCGGCGCTGCTGAACCAGGCGGCGGTCGCTCAGGGGAAGTGGGACTATCACAAGGCGGTCCAGCTCATCAGGGAAGCTCAGGCGCTGGCCGAGGCGGCCGGCGACAGCGAGGGCAGCTTCCGCGCTGAGGACATGTTCGGAGATCTCTCCAGGCGCAACCGCAATGCTCAGCGGGCTTTGGAGCATCACCGCCGGGCCCTTGAGATCGTCGACAAGAGCCGTCTGTCCGCATCCGAGCGGGTCCGTGCCCTGACCGGCATGGGGATGGATCTCGTTGTTCTCGGGCGCATGGGCGATGCCCAGACCCTGCTGGAGGAGACGGTGCGGCTGAGCCGCCGCTGGAGCCTCAAGAGCTCTCTGGCTCCCTCGCTGTTCTATCTGGGCTGGCTGCATGCGCTCGCGGGCCGCGAACACGACGCCGCCCGTTGCCTCACAGAGGCCATCCATATCATCGACGAGCACGGGCACGTTCACTTCTTCTGTCAGGAGGCCAAGGTGGCGGTGCCTATCCTGGCGCTGTGCGACCGGCTGGAAGCCGGGGCTTTCTTGCGCAAGGCGATCATCCCTCTGCTTCCCACCCGCCTTGCCACCCACTTCGAGGAGCTGGCCAAGGGCAAGACATATCCTACCGACGTCCCCCTCGGTTCGCCCCCGCGCCGCGGCCTCGCGGCAGGACTACCCGCTCCCTCCGCCAGCGACCAAGTCGACGCGGCCACGCTAGAAGGCATCGAAGCGCTCACCGACCGCGAGCGCGAGGTGCTCAAGATGATCGCGCTTGGCATGTCGAACAAGCAGATCGGCTCGAAGCTTTACATATCCGAGAAGACGGTCAAGACCCACGCCAACCACGTGTTCCGAAAGCTGGGAGTTGCGAGCAGGCTGCAGGCGACGCTGGCTTTCCAGAGCTACCAACGCGCCCGCAGAGCGGGAGGCGCGGGGCGCCACAAACAGAAGTAGGGCGGCGCCGAGCAGAAGCGGGCCCGCCACCCGGCGGCCGGTGGCTGCACCCACCCTCGCGGCTACTTGAGAACGATTGGGATCTCGACCACGTTTATCGGAGACCCGTCTTTGGCCGAGTTCTCGAAGACGATCAAGGAGCCTTGCCCGGCATGGCCCGAGGGGTACTTCACCGTCACATCGAAGATACCCCTGGTACCGGTGCCGGAACTGGCCTGGACCCTCTCATCGGCGATGATCAGACCATCCCCGTCCACGATGTTGATCCGGAACACGGCCTCGAAGACGTTCGCCGTGCCGGTGACCCGGACCGGGCTGCTCACCGTGGCTCCCAGGGTCGGCGATTCCACGAGAATGGCGGGCGACATGTCCTCGTAGTCCGCGCGGGTCATGGGGTGGTCGATGATGATCCCCTCCCCCCCCAAAACGTCGATCGGCTTGCCGTCGAGCATGAAGCTCACGCCCTGGACCGACGGGAACTGCGTCAGCGTGAAGACTACCTGGGCGAGGCGCATCATCATCGAGAGGCTGCCGCCCCCGGATGCGTACTCCTTGGAGAGGTCGACCGTCGCGATCCCGTTCTTGATGTCGAGGCCCAGCAGGGTGGTGCCCTCCGGGATCGCGCTGGTCATGCCGGCGCTTCGTTCCTGGTCCGTAGGGCCCGCGAGCAGTGCCCGCATCGAGGTCGCTCCCACGCCCTGAGTCTGCGGGATCACCCGGCCGGCAGCGGACATCTTCTCGTCACGGGCGAAATAGACATTTACCGTCATCTCCTGGCCGCCCGTCGTTGGGGTGACGGAGTCGCTGCCGGAGATCGAGGTGGAAGTCGTTGTGGCCCGTTGCTCGGTCGTCGTGCTGTCCTGTCCCGCCGGCTCCGTGGCCGTCGTGTCGGAACTGGCCGTCGTGCCGACCGCGCCTCCGTCACCGACCGCGCCGGCCACCCCACAGGCTGCGACAAGGAGCGCGAGGCCGAGTACGAGCAGGACTGCTACGACGATGGTGCAGGCCCGACGTGGTGGGCCTGCAGGTGAAGTGGTCATCATTTCTGCCTCCTCCGGACGAGAACCGTGCACTTCCATCATTGGCAGCGCATTTCAAGAACCTACCGCGATCGGGTAACGATCCTGTTACAGAGGCGCGGCGGCCGCGCGATTCCCCCCGGCGCCCCGGCGCTAACCCGCCGCGGGCAGCGTGAATATGAAGCGCACGCCTCGGTCGGGCAGGTTTTCCGCGACCAGGTCGCCACCGAGGAGCCGGGCGTTCTCGCGGGCTATCGCGAGGCCCAGACCGCTGCCTCGGGCGAACGAGCGGCTCGGATCGGCCTTGTAGAAGCGATCGAAGATATGCGGCAGGTGCTCGGCGGGAACACCCGGGCCGTTGTCCGAGACCGCCACCTGGACGAAGGCAGCCTCTATCTGCTCCTCTTTGTCGGCGTCGAACACCACCGGCACGGAATCCGGCACGGAACGGATCTCGACCACGACGGGCGGCGCGCCATGGTGCAGAGCGTTCTGGACGAGGTTGACGATGATGCGCTCGATCAGCCGCTTGTCGGTCTCGGCCAGTATGTTCGCTTCCCTTCCCGTCACCTGGACCGCGTCGCTCCAGCCGTGGGCACGCACGAGGTGGCCGACGAACTGGACGAGGTCGATCGGCTCGATGACGGTCTCCACCGCGCTGGCGTCCAGGCGGCTGATCTCGAGAAGGTCGTCGACGAGCTGGCGGAGCCGGCCGATATCTCGCTCGAGCAACACGCTCAGCCGGGTGATCTCCGGAGAAGCAGCGGCGTCTGCCTGCGTCCGATTGCGCAACAGAGAGGCTTCGCCCACCAGCGCGGAGACCGGGGTGCGCAGTTCGTGGGCCACGTCGGCGACGAAACGGCGCTCGCGAGCCCGACCGGACTCGAGGTCGAGCATCTTGGCCTGAAGGTTCTCCGCCATGCGGTTGAACGAGGACCCGAGCACCCCGAACTCGTCGGTCCCTTCGGGAAGGCGGACGTCGAGGTCGCCGCGGGCCATGGCCGCCGCGGCCTTGCTGGCCGTACTCACCGGCCGCAGGAGTCCTCCCGCTACCCAGTACCCGGCGAGCGCGCCCAGGACGGCGAGGATGACGCCCACTGCGATAAGCACGTTCCGCAGTTGTGTGAGCTGGGCCAACCTGTGGCCCTGCGGGTAGAAGAAGTACAGGGTCGGTCCGTCCTGCCGCGCCCGCCCGCCGACGGCGAGCGTCGGTTCGCCCGCCATGGTCACCATCTGGTAGCCGATCCGGCCCTCGTCCACCTTGGCCGCCAGCTCCGGGGTGATGAGGTCGGCGGTCACCTGGGGGCCGGAGACGTAGGTATCTGCTCCGGCGATCATCAGCGCAGAGAAGTCGCCTCTGATGGCGTAGGCGTCGAGGAGGCGGTTGTAGTTGGCGGCCGCTGGGTCGGCGGGTAGCATCGAGTCGGCCAGGAACAGGTTGAAACGGGTCTGGGCGACGGCCTTGTCGACGGCGTCGTTCTCCTGGGCGCTCCTGGTTATGAAGTAGGCCGAGAAGGTCAGCGCCAGTGCTGTGAGCGCGACCGCGGCCGCGAACAGCAGCGCGATGCGCCTTCGCAGCGACCGAGGGGCTCGGGGCACAGCCCGGTCGGTCATCGGGGCGCCGGTCTCGCCCCGGTCATGGCGCCGCCTGCCGCTCGGCCCGGTAGCCCACCCCGCGCACGGTAACTATCAGGACGGGGTGCGCCGGGTCCTCTTCGATCTTGGCCCGCAACCTCTGCACGTGTACGTCCACCAGGCGGCTGTCGCCGAGATAGGAATAGCCCCAGACGAGCTCGAGCAGTTGCTCGCGGGTGAGGACCTGACCGGCGTGCCGGGCAAGCTCGTACAAGAGCCGGAACTCGGTGACCGTCAGCGCCACCTCCTGCGAGCCGCGGCTTGCCGCGTGGGCCGCGGTGTCGATGGTCACCGGGCCAAGCGTGAGCAGCGCGGGCCCGGGTGCCGGGGTGGGCCTGACTGCCGCTCGGCGGAGGACCGAGCGGACCCTGGCCACGAGTTCCGAAAAGTCGAACGGCTTGGTGACGTAGTCGTCGGCCCCCGATTCGAGGCCGCGGATCACGTCGTCGGTCGACGCCCGAGCCGTCAGCATGATGATGGGTACCAGTGAAACCTTCCGAAGTTCGCGGCACACCGAGAAGCCGTCGAGTCCGGGAAGCATCACGTCGAGGAGCACCAGATCAGGTGTCTGGGAGGCGAACGCCAGCAGGGCGGACGGGCCGTCTTCCGCCAGGGCTACGTGAAAGCCCTCGCCCTCCAGTCCGATGCCGATGACTTCCCGGAGAGAGGGATCGTCCTCCACGACAAGCAGCAAGTCCATGCCGGGATTATCCTCCCGGGACGCACCGCGGTCTACCGGGGGGTCTTGGGGCCTCGGCCAACTGTCTCGCCGGATCGATCCCGTCCGCCTTTGGCGTACGCCTTGGGGTATCTGACATCTTATCTTTCAAGCAAATAGCGCCCTTTTCTCCTTTGACACTGCCATATATGGGGTGCTAGCATCCCCTCTGGCACTATATGTGGTGTAAGGCGCGTGCCGTTGGGGTATGGGGCTGCCGCGGGGGTCGGTACGCTTGAGGTGCCATGGGGGCCGGTTATTCGCCGGTATGGGAAACCAGAAGAGAGCGGGGAAAGCAGTTGAACTGTCCCTATTGCGGGCATTCAGAAAGCCGGGTCGTCGATTCCCGGGAGACGGAGAGCAAGGAAGCCATCCGCCGGCGCAGGGAGTGCATCGCGTGCAGCCAACGCTTCACTACCTACGAGATGATCGAGCAGATCCCGATCACCGTGGTCAAGCGGGACGGGTCCACGGAGCTCTTCTATCCCGAGAAGCTGCTACGTGGTCTCATGCGGGCGTGCGCGAAGCGGAACGTGCCGCTGGAGCGCCTGCAGGGAGTGGTGGCCGACATCGAGCGGGAGTTGCGGGACGAGTCGGCATACCAGGTCTCGTCCGAGCGCGTCGGTAAGATGGCTTTGGAGCGCCTTCAGTCGGTGGATCTTGTCGCGTACATCCGCTTCGCCTCGGTCTACCGCCAGTTCGACAGCATCGAGGGGTTCAAACGCGAATTGGAACAACTTGCGAAAGAGGGGATCAGATGACCGTTGCCGAGCTTGGAGCCCTGGTGGCCGAGTTGGACAAAAGGCTCTCCCCCAGCGCCAAGAAGGTGCTCGAAAAGCGGTACCTCAAGCGCACTGCCGAGGGCGTTCCTACCGAGACACCTGCCGACATGTTCGCCCGGGTGGCGGAGAACATCGCCCAGGCGGACCGGCTGTATCATCCTGAGGTCTCGCTCGATCCAGTTATCGCCGAGTTCTTCGCGGTCATGGCGACGCTCGAGTTCTTGCCCAACACCCCGACCCTCATGAACGCCGGGCGGGAACTGCAGCAACTGTCCGCCTGCTTTGTGCTGCCGGTCGAGGACAGCATGGAGTCGATCTTCGGGGCGATCCGGGATGCCGCGCTGGTGCACCAATCGGGCGGCGGCACCGGGTTCAGCTTCAGCCGGCTGCGTCCCAAGAACGACCTTGTGAAGTCCACTATGGGCGTGGCCAGCGGCCCGGTATCGTTCATGCGCGTGTTCGACATGGCCACCGAGACCATCAAGCAGGGCGGCACGCGGCGGGGCGCCAACATGGGCATCCTGCGCGTGGACCATCCCGACATCCTCGAGTTCATCCGGGCCAAGGAAGACGAGCACATCCTCAACAACTTCAACATCTCGGTGGGGGTCACCGAGGAGTTCATGGCGGCGGTGCTCACCGGGGGCGACTATGCGCTGCGCAACCCGCGCGGCCACGCCGAGGTGGGCCGGCTGAACGCCCGGGAGGTGTTCGACCTCATCGTCGACCTCGCCTGGAAGAACGGGGAGCCCGGCATCGTCTTCCTGGACCGCCTGAACCGTGACAACCCGACGCCCAAGCAGGGCGAGATCGAGTCGACGAACCCCTGCGTCACGGGCGACACGCTGGTCTACACCGACCGGGGGCTGGCGCGGGCGATGGACCTGCTCTTCGAGCAGGAGCCCTTCCGGGTGGCGGTCGACGGCCGTATGGCCGGCGCTCCGTCCGAGAGTTCGCTGGTCGACTCACTGCCGGTATTCTACAGCGGCTTCAAGCACGTGGTGCGGATCACGACCAAGGAAGGCTACGAGATTCGGGTCACGCCGGACCACCGGATCATGACCGAGCGCGGTTGGGTGCCGGCGGGAGAGTTGCAGCCCGGCGACGAGGTGCACGTCCTGAACCGCAAGGGCGGCTTCGGGCGCGAGGGTTCGCTGGAACTGGGGCGCGTCCTCGGCTGGTTGGTCGGCGACGGGACGATCAAGGCGGACCGAGCGGTGCTTTCGTTCTGGGGAGAGGAACGGGAACTGGCGCCGCTGCTTGCCGAGTCGGTCGCCGCGGTGGTCAGGCCGCCCCTACTGAACCGGGCCTACGGCAACGGCATGGTGGCCGTGGCCGAGCGGAACGAGACCCGGGTGCAGTCGGCGCGGCTGAGGGAGATCGCCGAGGAATACGGGCTGGTCGACGAGAAGCTGATGGTGCCCGAGCCGGTGCTCCGCGGGTCCGAGGATATGCAGCGGGGGTTCCTGCAGGCGCTGTTCACCGCCGATGGGACGGTACTCAATCAGCGAACCGGATTGCGTCAGGCCAGGTTGACTTCGGTCAGCCTAGATCTACTCCAAGATGTCCAACGACTTCTACTCAACTTCGGCATCTTCAGCCGCGTCTATCGCGACCGCAAGCGCGGGCAGACGACGGCGATGATGCCCGACGGTAGGGGTGGTCTCAAGGAATACCCGGTCCGCCCGTGGCACGACCTCTGCGTCGGCAGCGAGAGCCTGTTCAGATTCGCCGGGGAGATTGGATTCCTCAGCACGGCAAAGAAGGCGGCGCTGCGGCGGGCAATCGACAGCTACACGCGCGGTCACCATCGCGAGAGGTTCGTCGCGCGGGTCGAAGCTGTCCTGTCCGAAGGAGTGGAGCCGGTCTTCGATCTGACCGAACCGCTGACCCATTCCTTTGTGGCAAATGGTATGACCATTGCAAACTGTGGAGAACAGCCTTTATTGCCCTACGAGAGCTGCAACCTTGGGTCCATCAATCTGGCCATCATGATCAAGGATGGCGGCATCGATTGGGAGCGGTTGCGCCGGGTCACCCGGACTGCCGTCCATTTCCTCGACAACGTCATCGACATGAACCGTTACCCGCTGCCCGAGATCGGGACGATGACCAAGAGCAACCGCAAGGTCGGACT
>Ga0315283_10001779_pt1 | contig 17588 bp, 12 predicted proteins | sample YL17G09_0_MG_FD_204541 | JGI IMG/M metagenome (GOLD analysis project Ga0315283, IMG submission 204541) | Sediment microbial communities from Yellowstone Lake, YNP, Wyoming, USA - YL17G09_0 | ecosystem: Environmental > Aquatic > Freshwater > Lake > Sediment | place: USA: Wyoming | collected... | reverse complement strand
TGCTCGCCATGTCGCCGCCGCTCACGATGGGACTCACCGGATGGTGCTCGCACCTCGTGCGTCGCGGGCCGCTGGTGTTCAACATCCAGGATGTGTTCCCCGACGCTGCGGTCGAGACCGGGGCCATCACCGACCGTCGCATCATCGCTCTCGCGCGCTGGCTGGAGCGGCTCTCATATCAACGCGCTGCCGCGGTCACCGTGCTCAGTGACGATCTGCGCGACAACGTCGTGGCGAAGATGCGCCCCGAGCGGCGGCTCGACGTGCACGTCATCCCGAACTTCGTCGACACTGAATTCATCACCCCGTTGCCCCGCACCACGGCGTTCCGGCGCGAGCTGGGGATCGGTGATGAGCCGGTGGTGATGTACGCGGGCAACGTCGGCTTCTCCCAATCCCTCGAGATGGTGATCGATGCGGCGCGAGAAGTGCCTGACGCGATCTTCGTGCTCAACGGCGACGGCGCCGCGCGCGAGTCGCTCGAGCGTCGCGCCGCCGGACTGGCCAACGTGCGCTTCAGCGGCTATCAACCCAAGGAGCGGGTGCCCGAGGTCCTGGCCACCGGCGATCTCCACCTGGTGCCGCTGCGCGCTGGATTGGGGCGGGTGAGCGTGCCGTCGAAGACGTATTCGATCCTGGCTGCGGGTCGGCCCGTGCTGGCGGCCATCGACCCGGATACCGAGGTTCCGCGCATGCTGGCAGCATCGGGCGGGGGCATCGCCGTGGCCCCCGACGACCCGGCCGCGTTGGTCGCGGGTCTCCGGCTGTTGATCGACGAGCCTGCCCGGCGCGAGGCGATGGGTGCAGCGGGTCGGCAGTGGGTGGAGGGCGCAGCGAGTCCTCACGCGGTGGCGTTGGCCTACGAGTCGTTGTTCCGCCAACTCGTGATCCCGCGACCGCGACGGCATTTCCGCCGGATCAGCCTGTAACCTCGCACACTCGTGGCCACGTCATCGTCTGCCAATAAAGTCGCCAAGCTCGCCTCGAAGGGCAAGGGCAAGAAGGTCCGCTTCCAGGGCGGCACCGTTTTCCCTATCATCGTGGCCGTCGTGGTCGTGCTGGGTCTGCTCGTCATCTCCTATGCGCGCCAGTCCCAACCCACCGATGGTTCGGGTCCGCCGCGGTTGGGCGACCACTGGCACGCTGCGTACGGCATGTATGTGTGTGACGAATGGTTACCCAAGCTCACCGGCACCAAAGAAGAGCAGAGCATCGATCCCGTCACCGGCCAGCAGGTGTACACCAACAAGAGCTTCCGCCTCACCGGTGTGCACAGCCACGGCGACGGCGTCATCCACTACCACCCGTACACCAGCCTGGCCACCGGTACCCGGGCCCGGTTGGGCCTGTTCCTCGACGTCTACGACGTGAAGGTCAGCGACACGGCGCTGCAGCTGCCGGCCGATCAGGGTGGCGAGACCTACGACTCGGAGGGTGCGGCTGTCTTCCAGGGCACGTCGTGCGAGGGCCAGGATGCGCAGATGAAGGTGCGGGTGTGGAAGAGCTACGCCAAGCCGGATGACTTCCAGGACTTCATCACCGACTTCAACAGCATTCGCATCACCAACAACGGCATGGTGTTCGTGATCGCCATCGTGCCGAAGGGCGCGGACATCCCGATGCCACCGTGGGCTGCCGAACTGCCCGATCTCGGCGCTGCCGATGGCGGTGACGTGATCGAGGTGCCCGGTACCGGCCCGGTCGACACCGGCGGTTCAACCACCACCAGCGGCGCTACCACCACTACCGGGGGCTGATGCGCGCCGTCGTCCTCGTGGGCGGCTTCGGGACGCGGCTGCGTCCGCTGACTGCCACGGTGCCCAAGCCGATGCTGCCGGTCGGCCATGTGCCCATCATCCAGCGACTGACCGCCAACCTCGCCAGAGGCGGCGTCACGGAGGTCACCCTGGCCCTCGGGTTCAAGCCCGAGCCGTTCCTCGAGGCCTTCCCCGACGGTGTCTGCGAGGGTGTCCAGTTGCACTACGCGGTCGAGCCCGAGCCACTCGACACTGCCGGTGCCATCCGGTTCGCGGTCGAGTCCGCCGGGATCGACTCCACCTTCGTCGTGGCCAACGGCGATGTGCTCACCGACCTCGACATCGGTCGACTGGTGGCCTTCCATCGCAAGCGCGGTGCCGAGGGCACGCTGCACCTCATCGATGTCGACGATCCGTCTGCATTCGGTGTGGTGGCCCTCGATGCGAACGGACGGGTCGAACGGTTCGTCGAGAAGCCGGCACCGGGCACAGCGCCCAGCCATCTCATCAACGCGGGCACCTATGTGCTCGAACCCTCGGTCGTTGCCCGTATCCCAGCAGGTCGGAAAGTATCGATCGAGCGCGCCACGTTCCCATTGGTGGTGGCCGACGGCGGCCTGTACGCGCTGGCCACCGACGACTACTGGATCGACACCGGTCGACCCGAGCTGTACCTGGAGGCCAACCTCGATCTACTCGCTGGGCTGCGCGCCTACGACACCTGCACAGCCGTGCATCCCACCGCTCGCGTCCACCACACGGCGGCGGTCATCGGGTCGATCATCGGCCACGATGTCGAGGTCGGCGCCGGGGCACTCGTCAATCGCTCGGTGCTCCTGCCCCGTGCGGTCGTCGAGGCCGGCGCATTGGTGGAAGACTCCGTGGTGATGGGCCGAGTCGGCGAGGGCGCACACGTGCGCCGCAGTGTGCTGGGGGCAGTGGGCGTCGTGGCACCCGGAGAGCAGCTCGAGGATGTGCGCCGCCCCGATTCCGACGTCACGTGAAGGTGCTCGTGGTGGGTGGGGCCGGGTTCATCGGTTCGCACCTGGTGGAGCGGCTGCTCGCCGAAGGTCACTCGGTCGACGTGGTCGACGATCTGTCGACGGGGTCGCTCGCCAACCTTGCCGATGCCCGTGCGTTGGGAGGCGAGCTGACGATCCACACGCTCGACGCCACCGCGCACGAGTTCGCCGCGCTGGTCGCGTTGCGTGCGCCAGAGGTGGTGTACCACCTGGGCTGGATGCCACCCGGCACGAGCGCCGCTCGCTCGGCCACCGCTGCGTTGAAGGCGATGCTCGAGGTGCTCGAGGCCGTCCGACAGCTCGGCCCGGCGAAGGTGGTCACGGCGGTTCCTGCGGTTGCGCTCTACGGCGATGTGGCTACCAGCGACCTCCCGGTCAAGGAGGGCGTTGCCTGGTCACCGATGGGCGTGCGTGGGGTGATGGCGCGAGCCATCGTCGATCTGCTCGGGGTGTACCGAGCCGAACACGCAGTGGAGTTCACCGTCCTCGCGCTCGGCAACGTCTACGGTCCGCGCCAACGAGCCGACGGCGGTGTGGTGGCGGCATTCGCTGCCGCACTTCGCGACCGCGTCTCGCCGATGATGCACGGCGACGGTCGCCAAACCCGCGACTTCATCTTCATCGATGACGCTGTCGATGCGCTCGTGCGCGCTGCTCACCGCGGCGGGGGGCTGGTTGTCAACATCGGCACGGGCACGGCAACGTCCATCCGCGACCTGTGGGCGATGATGGCCGGGCCTGATGGCAAGCAGCCGGTGCCCGCGCCGCGTCGCCCCAACGATGTCACCCGCTTCTCGCTGTCGCCCACTCGGGCTCGCATCCACCTCGCGTGGGCGCCCTGGACGGAGCTGTCGTTCGGGCTGCGCTCGCTGCGCCCATAGGAACGCTGCGTCGGGACGGCTACTCGAACGAGCGACGCAGACCCGCCGCACGGAGCGTCTGGCGAGCCAACTCGTGTCCGATGTCGGGTGTGGTCATCACCGACGGGGTGACCACCACGCGCATGCCCTCGGCCTCGACGAGCCGGCCCAGGTGAGCATCGAGCGGATCGATCACCAGCGTCGACGCGATCGGCGCGTACAGCCGTGCCACGCCCACCACCGAGGCCTCGTGGCCGAGCTCCACGAGCATGTGATCGGCTGGTCCCTTCAGCGCCGCGCCGCCAACGATCGGTGAGATCGCGACGACGGACTCGCGTCGTCGGGCCAGCAGGGCATCGATACCGGCAAGGGCACGGATGGGGCCGATGGAGACGATCGGGTTGGAGGGAGCGATCACCACGGCATCGGCACCACGGAGCGCCTCGTCTGCATCCGGCGCCGGCACGGCGCTGTCCGCGCCGTCGAAGCGCACCTGCGACACCGGAACTGCGTGGTGGCGTTGCACGAAGTACTCCTGGAACGAAACTTCCGCTCCGTCGTCGCGGAGGCGCACCCTTGTCGACACCCGTTGATTGCTCATCGGCACCAGCCGCTGACCGAGGCCCCACGCAGCCGCGATCTCGGCGGTGACGGCGCTGAGGGTCGCGCCCTCGGCGAGTCGCGCTGTGCGGTAGAAGTGCGTGGCGAGGTCCTGATCGCCGAGGTTGAACCATGTGGGGGCAGCAGACGAACCGTCAGGTCGCACCTCGGCATATCGCGCCAGCGCCCCCATCGCCCGCCAGGTCTCGTCTCGGAGACCCCAACCTCGCTCAGGGTCGATCGCCCCGGCCAAGGTGTAGATGATCGTGTCGATGTCGGGCGAGATCGACAGGCCGTGGAGCACGGTGTCGTCGCCGGTGTTCACCACGCCCACCGTGTCGGAAGCCGGCACCACCCCGGCGAGCGCACGCAGGAACCTGGCCGCACCCACTCCACCACACAGCACGGCGATCATCGCGCCTCCCCATCTGCAAGCCGACCGTAGAGCCCGGCCATCCCTGCCGCACAGCGCTGCCACGTGAACTGTCTCCAGCGCACCGAGCCGGCTGCGACCAGCCGGCTGCGCACTTCGGTGTCGCCCAGCGCCGCGAGCAGGTTGGCAGCCATGCCGGCGGCATCGTCCGGCGCGCCGAGAAGCGCGGCGTCGCCGGCGATCTCGGGGATGCTGCCGGCAGTACTGGCCACGATGGGCACACCGACCTGCATCGCGTCGAGCAACGGGAACCCGAACCCTTCGTCGAGCGACGGGTAGGCGAGCACGGCCGCGTGGTGCAGCAGCCACGACCGGGCACCGTCGTCGACGCGTCCCGTGAGCAACACCCGGCGGGCGACAGCAGGGCCGAGGGCGTCGATCGCCTTGTCGATGGCGGCGCGGTCGTCGCCGTCGGATCCGGCGAGCACCAGAGCAACGTCGGGTTGCTCGCTCGCGGCGAGACCGAATGCCTCGACCAGGCGCGGCAGGTTCTTGCGGCGTTCGAGGGTGCCGATGGCCAGCACGAACGAGCGACCCTCCAGCTCGGGAATGGGTGGGCGAGGAGGGGGAGCGGCGACGGGGAGCGCTCCGAGCGGCACCACCTCCACCACTGCGCCGGGGAGGTGCTCGGCGATCGACGTAGCGGTGGCCTGTGAGCAGGCGTGCACCGCAACGCCACCGGCCACGGCCCGGGCGAGCACCCTGCCGGCCCGGCGAACATCGCCTCCTGCCGCCGACGGGTGTCGCAAGAACCAGCAGTCGTAGACCGAGACGACTCGGGGCAGGCGGCTGGGTGGCACGACGTAGTTGGTGCCATGCACGACCTGGGCATCGCCCATCCATCGATCGGCTCGGGGGTGATCGAAGTGCGACCACAGTCGGTGAGCCACGAGTGCGGGCAGCGGAAGACGGCGCACGCCTTCTTCGGGCCGGGCGCGAAAGGAGATGAGGTAGTCGGTCAGCTCCACATCGTCGCGAGCACCGAGTTCGGCGTGCATCGCGGCCACGGCATGACCGATGCCGGTGCGGGGCGCCGCGAGGGGACCGACATCGAAAGCGACACGCACGGCAGCCATGGAGGTAGCTGAGGCTATCCGTCGGTGGGCGAAGCATCGGATCCTCACCTAGAATCCCCTCCTCACCGCATCCACTGCTCACCGACGAAAAGACTGCACCCATGCCGCGCGCGTTCATCACTGGTATCACCGGGCAAGACGGACAACACCTCGCCGAGTTCCTTCACAGCAAGGGCTACGAGGTGTTCGGCATGGTGAAGGGCCAGAACAACCCGAAGATGACCATGATGCGCGACGAGTTCCCCTACGTCGAGCCCGTGCCCGGCGATCTCGCCGACCTGCCCTCACTGGTGAAGGCGCTCGAGCAGTCGCAACCCGACGAGGTCTACAACCTGGGCGCGATCTCGTTCGTCGCGCTCAGCTTCAACCAGGCCGAGCTCACTGCCAACATCACCGGTCTCGGCGTGCTGCGCATGCTCGAGGCGATCCGCATGGTGGGTGGGGCGCAGAACAACCCCATCCGCTTCTACCAGGCGAGCAGCAGCGAGATGTTCGGTCAGGTGCGCGAGACCCCGCAGACCGAGCGCACCCCGTTCCATCCCCGCTCGCCATATGGCTGCGCAAAGGTGTTCGGCCACGACATCGTGGTCAACTACCGCGAGAGCTACGACCTGTTCGCCTGCAGTGGCATCCTGTTCAACCACGAGGGCCCGCGTCGCGGCCTCGAGTTCGTCACCCGCAAGGTCACCAACGCTGCGGCGCGCATCAAGCTGGGGCTTCAGCAGGAGGTCGTGCTCGGCAACCTCGACTCCAAGCGCGACTGGGGTTATGCAGGCGACTACGTGAAGGCGATGTGGCTGATGCTGCAGCAGTCCGAGCCCGACGACTACGTCGTTGCCACCGGCGAGACCCACAGCATCGAAGAGCTCGTCGAGCTGGCCTTCGCCGAGGTGGGTATCAGCGACTGGCGTGACCACGTGCGCCAGGACCCGAAGTTCTACCGGCCGGCCGAGGTCGATCTGCTCATCGGCGATGCCTCGAAGGCACGCGAGAAGTTGGGTTGGCAGCCCGAGGTCGACTTCCCGTCGTTGGTGAAGGTGATGGTGGCGAACGATCTGGCCATCGAGACAGAGAAGCTGCGCCGCGCCTGAGGCGTACCGCAGCGCGGCCCGTGGATCCAGCGGGTGTCAGGACTCGAGGGGCATGTCGGTCATGGCTTCCAGCAACGACCCGTGCGTCGGCACCACACCACTGCGCAGGCGGCTGCGCAGCGCGAACGCGAAGAACGCGAGCGCAGTCATCGACGATGACACCAGACCCAACTCCACTCGGAAGTACAGGTCGTCGCTGGAGAGCCAGGTGACCACGAGGAATGTGGCCATGCCGACTGCCCAGCCCATCGACACCAGCGCGTGGCCTTTCAGGGCGATCACTGCCTGAGCGATGGCCAGGGCGAGCATGTATGTGGCGCTGCCGAGCGCCAGCATGGTGAGCGTTTGGCGGCTCAGATCCGCGCCATAGACCCGTTCGATCACCGGTGGGCCCAGCAGGAACGCGCCAACGACGCCCACCACGCCGACGGCGAGGACCAACATCATCAGCCGCTTGAGCCCCGACCGGAACTCGTCGAGTTCGTTGCGGGCGGCGAGTCGTGACAGACGAGGGAGCAGCGCGGCTTGAACGGCCTGGAACAAGAAGAGCGGCACGCGGGCCAACAGCACGCCGTAGGCGAACGCGGTGACGAGGTCGGCCTGACTGGTGTCGGCGAGCAGGTTGACGGCCACCGGGCCGGCGTTCACCAGGCTGGCGGCGAAGACCGAGCCCAGCAGCAGCCAGCCGAGGTTGGGGGTGACCTCGTTCCACTCGGCATCGGGACCGGCCTCGGTGCGCAGCTGCCTGCGCGACCAGACGTACAGCACGCCGGGCAACGGCGCCAACGCGACGGCGAATCCGAAGGGCCCGGCGGTCTTGACCCCGACGACGGCCAGCATCACGCACAACGCGATCCGCACGACCCCGTCGGCGCCCATCACGACCGCGTAGGAGTGGAATCGACCGTTACCCGACGAGATGCCCCGAGCGATGTGGGCAGGCGCGTAGGCCGCGAACGCCACCAGCAGAGCGATGACCATCACCCAGTCACCGTCGAAGTAGGCGCGGGTGATGACCGGGCTGGCGAAGATGATCACCAGGCCGACGATCGACGCCAGCACGGCACCGAGCGTCGCTACCTTGCGCACCACGGGTCGCCCACCCTGACCGAGGGCCCGGCGGTGGGCGAGTGCCCGCCCCAGCTCCTGCTCGAGGGGTAGGAAGAAGCCCGGGGCCAGAGCGAACGTCGCGAACCAGAGGGCCGAGACGGGCGCGAACGCTGCGTCGCTGCCGAGGGCCCAGGTGCCGACCTTGAAGAAGGCGTAACTGGCGACTCCGGCGATGAGCAGACCGATACCGACGGAGATGGTGCCTTCGGGGAGGGGTACGCGCGGGGAGGGCTGGTCGGAGGGTTCCACCAAGACTGCGAGGCTACTGGTCGGGGCGAACCTTTGCTGAGACCGCTCAGCGCGGTGCTGCGGCACGGGAGTGACGCGCGACGCCGTCGAGCGCGGTCAAGGCTGCCTGCGTATGTGCCGATACTCACCGTATGCGTCGACTCGTCGCCCTCCTTGCCCTCGCCGGCGTGCTTCCCGCAGTGCCGGTGTCGGCTGCATCGCCCGCGCCTGCGGCTGTCGCCGCCACGATGCTGGAACTGGATGGGCACGGATATGGCCACGGGGTGGGTCTGAGCCAATGGGGTGCGTACGGCTACGCCGTCGACTTCGGGTGGAGTGCAGCCGAGATCCTCGACCACTACTACGGCGGCACGGTGGCGGGCACGACCGATGCGACCACCGTGACGGTGCGCATGTCGTTGCACGATGATCGCCAGACGGCTGTCGTGAACGACCGCGGCACCCTGGTGGTGGAGGGACTCGAGGCGGTCGGGGGTCCGTGGAAGTCGGTGGTCGCCCGCGAGACCGGTCCCAGTAGCTACACGGTATGGGGGCGCGCCGACCAGACGATGTGCCCCGCCGGGACGACGTCGCTGTCCGAGGCCGGTGGATGGACAGTCGTGGGCTCAGGTGTGACCCCGAGCGTCACCATCCGCACCCAGACCGACACCTCGGCCACGACCAGCTTCGCCGACCTCGCCGCGCTCTGCGAGCCCGATGGCAAGGTGCGCTCCTACCGCGGCATCATTCGCGCCGCCAACGGCACCGATGGCGAGAATCGCACCATCAACGTCGTGCCGCTCGAGCAGTACCTGCGCTCGGTCGTGGCCAAGGAGATGTCTCCGTCATGGGCCACCGCTGGTGGTGGTCGCGGCGTTCAGGCGCTTCAGGCGCAAGCCGTTGCGGCGCGCAGCTACGTCTTGGCCGAGAACCGTTACTCGTACGCCCGAACGTGCGACCTGTCCTGCCAGACGTACCTGGGAGCCGCGCTGCGGTCGAGCGTGAGCAGCCCGTATGTCGCGGTCGAACACCCGCTCGTCGACGGTGCCGTCAGTGCCACTGCCGGCCAGGTGCGGCGCGTCGGTTCTGCGACCGGGCCGATCGCCTATGCGATGTTCTCCGCCGCCTCGGGTGGCTACACGGCGCCCACCTCGTTGGGGTTCCCGGCCGTGCCCGACCTCGGTGATGCAACGGCGGGCAACCCCAACTACCGCTGGTCGGCCTCGATCCCCGCGGCCGTCGTCCAGGCGGCCTTCCCATCGATCGGAGAGTTCGTCGGCGTGACGGTGCTGGCCCGAAATGGCTACGGCGACTGGGGTGGCCGGGTGACCTCCGTCCGCGTCGATGGGTCGGCGGGTTCGGTGACGGTGACCGGCGACCAGCTGCGCAGCAAGCTCGCGCTGAAGTCGAATTGGTTCAACGTCAAGGGCTCCCAGCCGTCGTCGCCGGCCTCCACTCCGCCCCAGGCGGCGCCCACGCCGTCTGACGGGTGCGCGGGACGGGCCGCGCCCGCCGCCGGAGCCACCGCCGCGGTTGCCCCGGCGGCCCGTTTCACGGCGCTCGCGCCTTCGCGTCTCGTCGATACCAGGGTCGGCATCGGCACCACGCAACAGCCCTTGGGACCCGGGTGCACGCTCGTCGTCGATCCGCAGGTCGATGCCTCGGTCACGGCTGTGGCGGTCAACCTCACCGCTGTCGACCCGAAGGTGAGTGGGTACCTCACCGCGTACCCGTGCGGGGTGAGCCGGCCGATCACGTCGGTGGTGCAGGCCATCGCCGGCCGGGTGGTGGCAGGTATGGCCATCGTTCCACTGAGCCTCGATGGCACCTTCTGCGTGTACAGCAACTCTGGCGCAGATCTGGTCATCGACCTGTTCGGCACCTATGCCCCGGGGGTGGGGCAGCGCTTCGAACCCATCGCGCCGGTGCGGCGCTACGACTCGCGGCCCAGGTCGACGCTTCTGCCGGCCGGCACGGTGGTGAGGGTGCCGATCGTCGCGCCCGGCGCCGCGCCTGCGGGCGCAACAGCGGCGGCGCTGACGATCCATGCGATGAACGCCGGGGCGTCCGGCTTCGCCACCGTGTACCCGTGTTCGGCCTCGGTGCCGGTGGTGAGCTCGGTCAACGTGGTGAGCGGCGGCAGCGTGACCAACCACGTCGAGGTCGCCCTCAACGGAGCAGGGGAGGTGTGCGTCTACGTCGACCGGGCGATGCACATCGCGATCGATCTGAGCGGTTGGTACGGACCCGCTGCGAGCACGGACTTCTACGCGCTCACGCCGGCCAGGGTGGTGGATACCCGGATCAATCTGGGGCTCCTCGGCGCGTCCCGCGCGTCGGTGAATCGCGCGGTCACGCTCACCGGGGTGGGAGGCGTGCCAGCCGGTGGATCGGTGCGCGCCATCGCCGCGCAGGTCACCCAGACGGAGGCCACATCGAACGGCTACCTCACCGTCCATCCCTGCGAGGCCCAGGTGCCGAGCGTCTCGATGGTGCGCTACTCCCCGTCGGGGAGTGCGGCCGGGGTGGTGACGGGGGCAGTCGACGGCGCAGGACGGTGGTGCATCCTGGCCAGCTCGACGGCCCACGTCATCGTCGACGTCAGCGGTTACTTCCGCTGAAGCCGACGATCATCGTCACGCCGCTGAGCGGATGAGACCACGGACCTGCTTGCGTGCGGCCTTGGCGACGTCGTGGGCCTGACCCAGGAGTGCGCCGGCCTGCTCGGGCAGACGGGCTTCGAGCTTCTCGACGGTCTGGTCGAGTTTGGCTTCCAGGTCGTCGAAGCGGGCGTCGAGTGCCGTGATGCTGGCCTCGAAGGACTTGAGTAGCTGGTCCATCTGGGGGGTGCTGGTGTCGAAGCGCTCGCTGAGGCCGGTGACGAGCTCGCGGCGCCGCACCTGGGCCTGCTGGAAGGCCAGCACACCGAACCCGATGGTGATGTAGGCGGCATCACGCAAGGCGTTGGTGAGCGTCTCGGCATCGATGCCTGGCAGCTCGATGTTCGGCCACTGGATCGAGCGGAGCCTGTTGAGATCGAGGCTGGACAGATCGATCGAGGGGAACTTCGGGAGTGATGCCATTGCAGTCCTTTCGATGGTGCTCCGGTCCGAGCGACCGGCACTGCAAGCAGCATACCGCAGAGTGCTAACTATTGCAAGCACTACTCGGCGAGTTCGACCGGCGCGGCCGCCAGTGACCGGCCGGTGACCGGGCGAGCGGCGACAGCGCCGCTAGCCTTGTGCCTTCGTGGAACCCGGCAGCCAACTCGTACCGCCCGTGGTGGCCGTGATGGTGGTGCACGAGCCGGGTCCCTGGTTCGAGGAGGTGCTCGACGGCCTCGCGGATCAGGATTACGGCAGCCTCAAGCTGCTGTTCCTGCTGGCCGGCGAGCCCGGAGACCTCCCCGAGCGCATCCGGGCTCGAGTGCCCGATGCCTTCGTGCGTGCCGTGGATGGCAATCCGGGCTACGGCGCCACGGCCAACGAGGTGCTGTCGCTGGTGGAGGGCGAGAGCGGGTTCTTCTGCTTCCTGCACGACGATGTCGCCCTCGAACCTGCCGCAGTGCGGCTGCTGGTGGAGGAGCTCTACCGATCGAATGCCGGCATCGTCGGTCCCAAGCTGTCGGACTGGGACGATCCGGGCGTGTTGCAGCACGTGGGTCTGGCGGTCGACCGCTTCGGTGCGATCGATTCGATGGTGGAGTCGGGCGAGGTCGACCAGGAGCAGCACGACGCCGTCCGCGACGTGTTCGCGCTCCCTTCGGCCTGCCTGCTCGTCCGCGCCGATCTGTTTCGCCTGCTCGAGGGGTTCGACCCGGCCATCGAGTTCTACGGCGACGATGTGGATCTCTGCTGGCGCGCCCATCTCGGTGGCGCGCGGGTCGTGGTCGTGCCGGCGGCGCGGGCCCGCCACCGCGAGAAGCTGCCCGAACGTCGTCCCGATCTGCGACACGACCGTCTGCGGGCTCGCCATCGCGTCCGTTCGGTTGCCACGCTCACCGGCGCGCGGCGGCTGCTGCTGGTGTCGCTCCAGCTCGTGGTGCTCACCCTCGCCGAGTTGGTCGCGGGCGTGTTCACCGGCACCCTCCGCCAGGCGTGGGCATCGCTCGTCGCACTGCTCGGTGCCATCCCGCGCACACCGACGATCCTTGCCCGCCGGCGAGAGATCGCCCCGCTGCGCCAAGTGCCCAACAGCGAGGTTGCCGGTCTGCAGCTTCGTGGCAGCGCCCGGCTGTCGTCGTACCTGCGAGCGCGCGACAGCAGACCGCTCGATCCCGATGCCTCGACCGAGCGGCGTTGGCGGCAGACGGCAGGATCGGTGCCATCGATCGCGTGGCTGTGCGTCTTGATCGCGGTGGTGATCGGTAGTAGGCAGCTGATCACGGGTGGTGTGCCGGAGGTCGGTGAGTTCCTGCGCTTCCCTTCGAGCCCTTCCGACATGCTGGCCGACTACAGGTCGGGATGGTGGGGGCATGGGCTGGGCGCCACGGTGGCGGCACCCACCGGCGTGGCCCTGGCTGCTGTGGGGAGTGTGACGTCGTTGTTCCACATGGGTCTGTGGCACACCGTCGCGATTCTCGGGCTGCTCGTAGTCGGCTACGCCGGTATGTGGCGTCTGGCATCGCTGTTCCCCACGCCGCGTGCCCGGGTCACCGCACTGGTGGTGTACGCGGCGCTGCCGCTGCCCAGCGAGCTGCTGTCGGTCGGCAGGTGGGGGGCGTTGGCGTGCTACGCCGCGATGCCCTGGGTGGTGCACCTGTTGCGCCGCGCCGCCGGCATCGAGACCATCGGGTCGACATCGTCCGACCCTGCGGATCGAGACACGGTCGAGCGGTACGCCGTCGTGGCGCCCCGAAAGCGACTTCGCCTGCTGGCGCAGTTGGCGCTCCTCACGGCGGTCGTGGCGGCGTTCGCCCCCTCGTTCCTCCTGCTCCTGGGCGCAACGGGCGTGGTGCTCGCCGTCACCACCCTGCTGGCCAGAGGGTCATGGCGCGCCGGGGTCACGATGGCGGTGTCGGCATTCGTGGTCGGCATCGTGGCGCTCGTCGCCAACCTGCCCTGGTCGGAGTCACTGTTCGGTCGTGCAGGCTGGGATCTCGTCGCCGGTGTTCCGCCGGTGACATCGAGATCGCTCGGCGTCGTGCGGCTCGCCCGCTTCGGCGTCGGCAATGGCGAGTTCGGGATCCTGGCCATCGCGTTGATGGTCCCGGTGGTGTCGGCCCTCCTGGTGGCCCGCAGCTGGCGTCTGACCTGGGCGATCAGGGCTGCCGGGCTGGTGGTGGCGTTCGGCTGGCTGGCGATCCTCGATGACGGCCGGATCGGTCGGATCGGTGGGATCCGGATGCCGGAGCCGGGTGTGCTGCTGGCCCCCGTTGCCGTGGGAGTCGCGCTCTCGGCAGCGTGCATCGCCGCAGCGTTCCAGGACGACGTGCTCAGCGGATCGTTCGGGTGGCGGCAGCCGCTCGGTGTGCTCAGTGCCTGTGCCATCGTCGTGGGCATCCTCCCTGGCGTCATCGCTGTCGGCAACGGCCGGTGGAACATGCCCAGGCTCACGCTCACCACCGTGCTCGGTCAGCTCCCCTCCGATCCGGTTGAGGGCGATTACCGGGTGCTGTGGATCGGCGATCCTCAGGTGCTGCCGGTCGCGGCATGGACGTACCATCCGGGTATCGGCTATGCCCTCACCGACGATGGCCCCCTCACCATGTACGAGACGTGGGCTGGCCGACCCACCGCCGTGGAGCGCGAGGTGGCGCAGGCCCTGGATGCCATCGGTACCCAGTCCACACTTCGCGCCGGCCGCCTGCTGGCCCCGTTCGGCGTGCGCTACATCGTGGTGCCCTTGGCCGATGGCGCGATCGGCACGACGACCGACCCGGTGCCGCCGCCGGTGGGTCTCATCGATGCGCTCGACGATCAGCTCGATCTGGCGACCCCGCTCACGCGGCCGCTCAACTACGTCGTCTACGAGAACATGGCATGGACGCCGGTGCGGAGCCAGCTCACCCCTGCGGGTGCCGCGGCCAGCCAACAGGCCGGTGACGAGGCGCTTGCCTCGGCCGACCTCAGCGGCTCCACGCCATTCGGTGTCGGCGCCCGCGACCGCGGACCTGCCACGGGCCCGGTGCAGCCCGGCGTCGTGCACGTGGCGGTTCCGGTGGACCAGCGATGGACCCTCGAGGTCGATGGGCGGCAAGCAGAGTCCCATCCTGCCTTCGGATCGACGATCGGCTTCGATGTGCCGACCGCGGGCGCGGCAACGCTGCGATACGACACATCGTTGGCGAGGCCGCTGTTCGTGATCCTGCAGCTGTTCGTGTGGGTCGCCCTGGTCCTGGCAGCGAGCCGTTTCGACCCCTCATCGATCAGACGGCGGCGTAAGCGGCCCGTCGACGAGCACATCGAGCCGGTGTTGCAGCTCACCGAGCCCATCCTGGTTCCGGGTGATGGTGGCGTGCCCTGGCAGTCCGAGGACGGGGGTGCGTCGTGAACCGCCGCCGGCTCGTTGCCGCCGTGGTTCTGGTGACGGGCCTGGTCTCGATGATCGTCGTCGGGCGTGCTCCGAGCGCGAACGCGGTGCCGGTGTTCACCACCCTGGGCAAGCCGACCATGCCGTTCGTGCCGACGGGCAACTTCATCACCTCATCGTGGTTCTGTCCGGGCGTGCCCGTCGGCGGCGAAGGCGTCGGTGGTTCCGTCATCGTCGCCAACCCTGCCGATGCACCGCTCAGCGGCCAGATCACGGTCTTCACCGATGCGCCCGATGGCGCTCCCGTGACACAGTCCTTCGAGGTGGATCCCCGCGACACGCGCACGATCGACCTCCTCGAACTGCAACAGGCGGGCACGTTCGTGTCCGCGTTGGTGGAGATGCAGGGTGGTGGCGGCTTCGTGGAGCAACGGGCCGTGTTCCCGGCCGGTAACGCGGTGGCCCCGTGTGCCAATTCCACGTCGTCGGAGTGGTACTTCGCGGACGGGTTCACCCTTGATGGCAGCACCGAGCAACTCGTGATCACCAATCCATTTCCCGACGAAGCCATTCTCAACTTCGAGTTCGCCACGAACCAGGGCTCGCGGCAGCCTTCGCGACTCCAGGGCTTTCCGGTGAAGGGCAACTCGGTGGCGGTCATCACCCAGGCGTCGCTGCCGCGCGACGAGGCGGTTCTGGCGGTGAAGATCGTGGCCAGCCGCGGTCGGGTTGTCGTCGGTCGGGCGCAGCAGTACCTCGGCGGCGGGCGGCTCGGGTACACGCTCAGCCTCGGCGCGCCTTCGCTCTCCGATCAGTACTTCTTCGCCGACGGAGAAGTGGGCGATGGCATCATCGAGCGGTACAGCATCTACAACGGCTCGGATCGGGAGGTGGCGGTTCAGGCGGTGTTCCTGGGTGTACCGCTTGCGGACGATTTTGCCAACGACACCGAGATCGTGGTGGCTCCGGGCCAGGTGGGCACGCTGGTGACTGCCGACGTGCCCGGATTGCCGGCCGGTCGTCATGGCGTGGTGTTCTCCACACTCGACGAGCGGGCGATCGTCGTCGAGCGGGCGATCACCCGTCCCGCGGGATCGAGCGTGGTCACCACGGTGGTGCTGGGGGCGCCGGCTGCGCTCGCCGGCCCGCGATGGAGCATGGCGGTCGGATCGGAACTCGCGGTCGAGAACATCCTCGTCGTGCTCAACGTCGATGGTGTCGATGCCACGGTCACGGTGAAGGCGCTCGGACCGGGCGGTGAAGTCGCGGTGCCGGGAATGGAGTCCATCGCGCTCCCGGCCGGCGGCGTGACCGCGATCGGCATCAGCGATCGTGCTGCCCTCGGCCGGCCGCTGGTGGTCGAGAGCACCTCGCGCATCTACGTCGAACGCCTGCTCCCGCGCGACGCATCGTTACGCGGCCGGTCCGGGTCGTTCGCGCTGGCAGGTTGACCCGATGCCGCAGCTGGTCGTCGCCGCCGGTGTGATCGCCGTGGCCTTGACGGTTGGTCTGATCCTCCGCGGCCGTCAGCACGTCGATGCGCCGACGCAACCCAGCCGGGGCCTGCCCAGTCAGCTCGATCGACGCGACTTCGATCGGCCGGACGCAGCGTGGCTGGTCGCGGTGTTCTCCTCGGGCACCTGCAGCTCATGCGCGGATGTGGTCCGAAAGGCGCTCGTGCTCGAATCGCCGGAGGTCGCGGTTGCCGACGTGGAGTACACGGCCGCGAGGGGACTGCACGCCAAGTACGAGATCGAGGCCGTTCCTCTCCTGGTCGTGGTCGATCGGGAAGGAGTCGTGCAAGCCGGGTTCGTCGGGCCGGTCAGTGCGACCGACCTCTGGGCAGCCGTTGCGGAAGCGCGCCAGCCGGGCAGCAGTCCCGAGCCCGACCTCGGTCGCAGCTGACCTCGGTGGTGGCGGGCAGGACCGGCGGGTAGAGATTCAGTCGATCGACGCCGACCGCGTCTCGGCGGGGGAGCCGCCGCCGATGTCGACGCCGATGTCGATGCCGCTGTCAGATTCGGCCTCGGTCTCGGGCGATCGGCGGGGTTCGCCGAGGCCGTCCTGCACCAGGTTGGCCACCTCGGCGCCGTCGATGGTCTCCCGTTCGAGAAGTGCCTCGGCCACCAGTTCCAGCGCTCGGCGGTGCTTGGTGAGCACCTCGATCGCGCGGGCCTCCTGTTCGTGGAGGATGCGGGCCACCTCGTCGTCGATCAGCCTCGCCGTGTCATCGCTGTACTCGCGGCCCTGGGTCATCAGGTCTTCACCGAGGAAGACCTGCTGATGCCCCGTCCAGGCCATCGGCCCGATGCGCTCGCTCATGCCCCATTCGCGCACCATGCGGCGGGCGATGGCGGTGGCCTGCTCGAGGTCGTTCGCCGCCCCGGAGTTGATGTGGTGGAACACGATCTTCTCGGCGACGCGGCCACCCATGGCACGGCAGATCATGTCTTCGAAGTACTCCTGTGAGTAGGTGTGCCGTTCCTCGGGCAGGCTCCAGGTGACACCCAGTGCCATGCCCCGCGGCAGGATCGTGACCTTGTGCAGCGGATCGGCGTAGGGCAGCACCACGGTGAGGATGGCGTGCCCGCTCTCGTGGATGGCGGTGGCCCGCTTCTCCTCGCCGGTGAGCACGAGGCTCTCGCGTCGGGCACCCATCACCACACGATCGCGTGCGTTCTCGAAATCGATGCGTTCGATCTGTTTGCTGCTGCGGCGCACCGCGAACAGTGCAGCCTCGTTGACCAGGTTGGCGAGATCGGCGCCGCTCATCCCAGGGGTCGCCTTCGACATCACCTCGAGATCGACATCGGAGCCCATGCGCTTGTCGCGACTGTGCACCTTCAGAATCGCCAGGCGCTCTCCGTTCTCCGGCAGGGGCACCACGATCTGGCGATCGAATCGGCCAGGCCGCAGCAGTGCTGGATCGAGGATGTCGGG
>Ga0315283_10001778_pt1 | contig 17603 bp, 9 predicted proteins | sample YL17G09_0_MG_FD_204541 | JGI IMG/M metagenome (GOLD analysis project Ga0315283, IMG submission 204541) | Sediment microbial communities from Yellowstone Lake, YNP, Wyoming, USA - YL17G09_0 | ecosystem: Environmental > Aquatic > Freshwater > Lake > Sediment | place: USA: Wyoming | collected... | reverse complement strand
ACCCTCTGGTTGACCGCTTTTCCCATCTGACGGTTTGTGGCGTTCAGATGGATTCTGCAGCGGTTGTAGATCCCCGGCAGTTCATTGTAGTAGTCCACCTGGGGGTGCAACCTGCAGGAATTGTTCAGGAGGAGCTCCCAGCCCTCGTCTCCATAGATGCAGGCGTCGAAACCTGAGAGCTTTTTGACGCAGGAGAGCCGGTACTGGACGGTCGCCTTCCAGAGGACAGCAGCTTCCAGAGCCACTTTCTCCCTGCTGCCGAGCGCGGAAAGCTGGTGAGCCTCGTCCGTTGAGAGGAATGCCGACGGATCCTCCAGAGGATGGGAGCCTCTGAGGACCTCTTCGGCCAGCCTGTCCACCAGGTGGTGCAGCGGTTCAGCGACCTTTTCCATCCGTTCCCGCAGAGGGCCGACATTCGAGTGACCCACGAAACCCACTTCGCATCCTGGGACCTTTTCGCGCCGGGCGTTCCGCGGCAAGGGGCGAAAGATCTGTTCATCCGTGGCCAGGGGAAGGTACACGACGTTCTCGAACCCGGCGGATTTCATCTCGTTCACGTACCCTCGGTCCCAGACGAAGAGGGCCGTGTAGGGAGAGACATTCTTGTCGTGGGCCCCTACGATGAGTCTGGGGCTGTCCACGTACCAGGAAGCCACCGGCATTTCGATGGACCGAAAGAAGGACGTCAGCACACCGTCCTCATCGAAGCCGAGATGATTGATGGTGAGAAAAAAGTCCGGCTTGAAGGCGAGGATCCTGTCGATCAGCCTCGAGACGATCGTGCCGCCGTCCTCGCCCTTGCGGATGGGTACCCTGAGCAGCCGGTGCCCCAGCCTCCCGACGGCGTGCTCGATTTCCCGTGAGAGGAAATAGCCGAAGTCGATCAGCCCCACCTTGGTGGAGTCCTCCTGAAACTTCGGATACTTCAGCCGATCCCAGAGCCGGAAGCTCACAGCCCTGTCCAGCGCGGCGACTAGAGGACGGTAGTAATCGGGAAACGCGGCGACCGCCGGCGAAAGGACGAACACGCAAAGGGGTGCCATCCCTCGTTCCAATTGCCAGTTCGTGATCTCCCTGAGGACCTGCTTCTCGGGCATGCCGAGCAGGAAACGGATCCGGTCCGTTGGCGGAGGGACCCTCCCATGTTTCTCGGCGAGCTCGTGGATTTCCGGGGCAGCCTCCACGACCAGGATGGCTGCCTTTTCGAACCGTCTCGCGAGTTCCGCCACGTGGTATCCGAGCCCGAGACCGAGGACCACGATCACTCCCTCTCCTGCGAAACGGAAGGCTTCTACGGTCCTTCTGGCCTCCTTCTCCGGATCGTAGAGGCTGTGAAAAGTGCGCATGGACCCGTCGCTCGACTCCAACCGCAGAGAGGGCATGCCGTTCCTGGCCACGGTCAGGCTCAAGGCATAGGGCTCACTTCTAGGCGTGCAAGCTCGCACGGTTCCACCTCCCGGAATCCAGATGGGGCTGGTCGCCGATCGAGACGTAATCAAGCCGCTCGGTGAGTGAGAGGCCGATCTTCTCCAGGATCCATCCCCGGTCCGCCGGCACGATGTTCACCTTCGTTTCCAGCATGTGCCCCTCCTCAAGTTCCTGAAAAACCTTCGGACGCAGCCCTGGAAGCGTGCGAGGTCCGGTCATGCGAACCCTGCCTCTCTTCTTCCGTTGCCTCTGTCGCGTGGGGAGGGCCGTTCGATCCACCATGATGTAGAACGTTCTCTGGTGAGGAGAGCAAGGCTTATGCCAGGGGTTTTACTCGCAAAGTCATTGAAATGGCTCCATTCTCTTGAGACCAGACTCGGCAAAACCTGCCGCCTTGGGAAGAGGATTCCCCTACGCCTCGTCAGAGCCCCCCCCGAACCCTCCTCGGAGGATGTTCATCCAAGGAAATGCAGGAAAGTTGAGGCGATGGCTTGACACGGCGCGTTAATAACATTACGATGCAACTGAACGATGATTCAGTGCGAAGACGAAAAATATCTCCATTTGAAGATGCATCAGAGAAAGGAGACCAGAAGACATGCGTACCAACGGTGATGCTCTCAAGCCTTTCGGGGGAGAAATCCTGGAGGGTTGGAAACAGATCAGATCTTGGGCAGAGAGGGTGTGGACCAGGGAGAAGACGGCCGAGGCAGGCCTCGCCGGTTTCACGTTGCTTCTCTACGGTTTAATCTTCTACTGCCTCCATCATGCCCTGAACAACCAGATCTTCGTGGGGTTTTAGCCCTGTCGTTTTGACAGCCGGCCGCAGAGCGGGATTTGCCGAAAGACAGCCCGCTGGAAGAAAGCATCTTGATTGCAGACAGCCGACCGGTCTTCCGGTCGGCTGTCCTGCTTTTGACGCCAGGTACGGTCCTTCGGGTGCTGCCGCCGGTTTCAGCTGCTCCGTTTTCTTGCTGTCTGTCGCCTCTTCGTATTTGGCGCTGCTACCGATTTTCCGGCGGGCTGCGGCCTTTCAGTAACTTCGTGCAGGCCGAGTTCTTCCTGGACGGCCAGCAGATTTTCTACAGCCTCGGAGAAGCCGGGCCGCATGGCAACCGCACGGCTGAAACAGTCAAGGGCCTTTTCCTTCAGGCCCTTACCATGGGAGATGACCCCGAGGTCATTCCATATCTCGGGGTTGTCCGGGTCAAGCTTGAGGGCCGCCAGATAGAAATCGAGGGCCTTCTCCCGGTTGCCGGTGACGCAGTGCAGCTCGCCGAGTCTCATGAACGTCCGGGCGGTTCTATGGTAAGGGTCCATCTCCAGCGAAGACTCCATATACCGGATTGCCTCTGGGAACTCATTGAGCTTGCTGTGGCATTCACCGATATATTCGAGCGCTGAGGCGGTCTTCCGGTGTCTTGCGGGCAAAAGGTCTTCGGCCTTTTTCAGGTACTCGATCGCTTCCCGAAATTCAGCACCATAATAAAGCAGAATTCCCTTGTAGAGATTCCCCTCCGGGTCGTCCGGCTTTTTCTCCAGGAACTTGTCAATGTGTTCCCGGCTCTTGCCGAGTTCCAGGAGCCGCAGGTAACAGCGCCCCAGGCAGAGATGGAGCCGCATCCGTTTCGGTGACCGGACTAGAGCTTTAAGGTAGTAGTCGACCGCCAGCGCCGGTTCCTCCTGGACCTCGTAAATTTCCGCTGCCTTAATGAGACGTATGGTCTTGGACTGGATGAGGAACAGGGAGAGAACAGCCTTCGGGATCTGCCACATCTTGTCAAGACAGAGATAGGCGCCGGCCATGCGGCCATGGAGTTTTATTGTCTTCGTTTCCCTTGGAGAGAGGTCTATGGTTGCCGAATAACTCATGGTTTCATCCTCTATTGTTGGAGTGCGTCTGACAAAGCTGATCAGGTCGGCGATATTAGCCGACCCCATGCGCGGCGGCCGGGAACGACAAGCCGACCTCGGCGGCGACGCGCTCGTATTCACTCAGTATCTGGCTGTAATTACGGGTCCGGAATGTGACGTGCGACCTGAAGTTGTTTATGTTGTTTACCCTGAATTTGATGCAATCCTTGCAATGCCTGTGTTCCTTCCGGTTGAAGAGCCCCTTGCGCAACCCCTGATACTTGAGACCGTTCCAAATCTCCTCGAAGCTGTGGCTATTCAGGTTGCCGATGTTTTCACCCGCGTAGCAGCAGGCATTCACCATACGGGCATGGGAGTCCATGTAAACAAAGTCCCAGGGATTCCGGCAGACCTCCGGCTCCGGCGCGGATGCCGGCTGTTCCCCGAAGAGCGCCGGAGCGGTGAGGCAGAAACCCTTCCTTACTTTGAAATCTCTTGCCCGCAAAAGCATCTCGTTGGTCGTTTCCTGGGCAAAGAAGCATGAATAATCCACATGTTCCGGCTCGAAGACCGTCATGTAATCGAAGCGGACCTGGTCAGCCCCGAGCCGATCGGCCAAGCGGACGAAATCGGGTGCTTCTGCTACATTATATCGATTCATAACGAAGAGCAGTGTTATGTAGAGGGGGCTTTTCATCCGCTCGCGGACCTTGACCAGATGCTCGATCTGCCTCATGATCCGGTTGAAGGCGGTGGTGCCGGTCATCCTCCTGTGCGTCTCAGGGCGGGCCGCATGGAGAGATATCTGGATGTTGTATCTGTTCTCCGCCAGGAGCTCGGCCAAGCTGTTCCGAAGGGGGATGCCGTTGGTGGTGATGGTCTTGGTTGAGAATGGGAGGCTCCTGTTTATATAACGGATGATCTCCTCGATGCGCGGGGCCAGGAGAAATTCTCCCAGGCCGCAAAAGCTGACCGTGTCGGCGAGTCGGAGGGCATTGCCGAGCTTCTTTTCGATAAAGCCCTGGTAGAGGTCGAGATCGAAAGAGCAGGGCCAGGAATTGGTCGGACAGAACGGGCACCTGGCGTTGCACCGGCAGTAGGTGCCGATATGCACGGTGGGTGGGGAGGATTCAAGGATTACGGCCCCCTGTGAATATTCCCAGCGGTTTTGCTCCAGATTCATCGTTTGTGGAAGAAAATCTAGCTTGTACTTGGCGCTGTTTTTGTCGGGAAGATGAGAGCTGCCTTTATTTTCATCCGAAGGGGTGGGGAATTCCTGCTTGTCCGCCACGGTGTCTTGGGCGATATCGGCGAGATTGGCCTCCGCGTCCGGGTAGTCCGGATTCAGCCTGCACGCCCTGGTGCAGCAGTAGGCGGCCGTATCCCGGTTGCCGATGGCGTAGCTTATGACACCCAGGTTGTTCCATGCCTCATGATTCATGGGATTGATCCCTAAAACCTTGATAAACGAATCCAGGGCGTTCTCTATCCTTCCATACACATAGTAAAGTTCGCCAAGGAGAAGATTCCCTTTTTCCTGGACTGCTTGCCGTCCGCGGTTCAGCGCTTGTTGATAGAATGAGATGGCGTCCTCAGGCATGTCGAGTCCCTGATAAGCAGCCGCAATGGCCATGAGCGCCGCGGGGCTCTTTTCTTCTGCTTTCAGAGCGAGCCCTTTGGCTGCATGCAGATATGTCAGCGCGCTTTCCACGTCCCCTTCCCCGATGGCGATCAGCGCCATGAAGAGATTGGCCTCGTCGTCATCGCCGCGGCCGGCCAGATAGAAGAGGAACTCTTCCCTGGCCTTATCGGGCTCGCCGGTCAGGAGATAGACGCGGCCGAGGCGGAGACGGATAGGGAGAGAGTCCGGGTATAAACGCTTGAGCCTGAGATAGCACCTGAGAGACTTGTCGGTCTCGCCCGCTTCCTCGAACAGCTCACCTTTCACCAGTAATGATTCAATGGTAGCTTTCTTTGCCATCTCCTTCTCCTCCACCCGTGTGGCGCCCGCGGCTGTCTAGCTCCGCGCGAAGAGTCCGGACAGGCGCTGCAAGGGAGTCCCTCGTACCGGGGCCGGTTTTTTCTCTTCCAGCGCTTCGCTGGCGTTGGGATAGATGGTGCAGTTGAGCCAGCAGTGGCAGAAGCGCCGGTCGATCTTGCGACGGAGCGCTACGGCTTCCTTGCCGAGCCAGATCTCGTCGAACGGCTTCTCCCGGAGGTCGCCGATCAGCATATGCTTGAGGCAGGGGCAGAAGTAGACCTTCCCTTCCGGGCTGATGTTTACGAACCTTCTCCCCGCCACGCAGCGGTCGAAGACGCGGCGCTGGTTACGCTGGTAGTCGGTCAGCCCGTCCAGGTAAAAGAGCTTTGCCAGTAGTCCCCGCTCGTCTATTTTTCCCGCCTCGAAGTCGGCGACGCCGTCCGCCATCATTCGTTGCAGGAGCGTCTCGATTTTGCTGAGTTGCTCCGGAGCGAATGAAAATTTTTCCGCCCCCTCCCACGGCACCGGAAACTGGACGCTCAGGTCCATCCCCTGGGTGCGGCAGAAGGCGTATGCATCGTAGATCCCTGAGTAGTTCTCGGTGGTCAGCGTGTAGTTGACGGTTACGGAGAAGGCGGGGAACTCCTCTCGGAGCGCCGCCAGGGTCCTGCAGAATTTTTGGAAGGCGTTTCCGATCCCCCTGGTATTGTTATGCAGCTCCCCGAGGCCGTCCAGAGAGGTGCCGAGCCACATCCGGTCGATGCCCGCGGCCAGTTCCTTCAGTCTGGAAATGACCAACTCCCGGTTGTAGAGATTGGAAAGGATGCCGACGGAGGCACGCGGGTAACTGTTCAGCAGATAGGCGCAGAGTGCTGTAAAGTCCTTTTTGAGGAAAGGTTCGCCGCCGGATATGACCACCCCCCCCAACTGCTTCAGTATCTGCGATTCATCGATATAATCGACGAGTTCCTCCACGGACATCTCTTTCCTCGGCATGACCGGATCATTTCTGTAGATGTTCCAGATATTGCACATCCGGCACTTGAGGTTGCAAGCGTAGGTCAGCTCGATGTGGAGTTCCCGGAACTCAGCCGTTGGCGACCCGAACGGCGGGAGTTCCTTCGCTCCAGCCAGGACCTGTTGCCGGCTTTTCTCGATCCACTGTTGCACGTTCATGGTTCAATACCTCTCTGTATACGGTTTCCATTCTGCCTGCCAGTACGCGCCAGTCAAAGCGCTGTTCCACCAGCAGCCGACCGTTGCGGGATATCTCCTGGCGCAGTTCCTTGTCCTTCAGAAGTTCCAGCACCCGGTCCGCGAATGCCTGCGGGGTGTCGCCGAGCATGAGTTCCCGGCCGTGCCGTGCCCCGAGCCCAGCGGCAGCCAGGGAGGTGGCCACCACCGGCAATCCTGCCGCCATCGCCTCCAGAAGTTTCCCCTTGATCCCGCCGCCGAGCCGGATCGGGGCGATGAAGACCGTCCCCTTGACCAGATAAGCCGACACGTCCGGGACGCTACCGGTAACAATGATGTCGTCCCGTCCCTTATAGCGGTTGATTTTCCGGGTGGGGTGGCTGCCGACCAGGTAGAGCTTGACCCCTGCATCGCGGGCCTTAATCAGCGGGAAGATCTCTTCGACGAAGTAGAGCGCCGCGTCCTCGTTCGGATAGTGTCGGTAGTGGCCGAGATAGACCAGGGTTTTTCCGTCCCCACCTGTGTATGTGCAGGGGAAGGCAGTGAGGTCGACGCCGGTCTCGACTGTGGTGACCCGGGCCTCCGGAAAGAGGGTGGTGAGGATCTGGCGGTCCTTATCGGTCACCGTGATGACCCGGTCGTAGGTGGCCAGGAAGGCCCTTTCGTAATTGATCGCCTTGAGAGGGGCGAGAAGGCCGGCGAGCCCCTTCTCCGGACGGGTGAATCCCCTGCCGTAGAACAGGTTCCCCACATCGTGCTCCACGAAGACGGTCGGGTGATTGGGGACGAAGGCGCCGTAGTAGGCCATCCAAGGGAACTCCACCTGGACGATGTCGATTGCGCGCCGGGCCAGGATTTCCCGCAGGGTCCTCTGCATCCGCACACTCAGGTAGTAACCGAAGTGGGAGGGGAGTTCGCTCGCAAGGAGTGTCTCCACCGGGGTATGCCTGCGCTCCACCAGGTCGATCTGCCGGAACAGCCCGGCCAGCTCCTGGGGAGGGGGCTGCGATTGCGCAGTGTCGATGAAAGAGAGGAGGCTGAAGTCGAAACGGTCGGCCAGGTGCCTGACCACATTGCAAACCCGGATGGCGCCGCCGTTGTTGAGGGGGAACGGCAGGAACGGGGTTACCAGGAGCACATGGGGTTTGCTGTTTCTGTGAGTTCTTTTCTGTCTCTCCATGCGGGTCAGGGTCAGCGCCTTCTTGTCGCTCAGTTTGAGGTACGGGGCCTCCGCTGCTCGCCGGCGGACCAGTTCGCCCGCTTGGAGAAAGGCGAGGAGATAGGCGGCCAGGACCACATAGTCACGGGTTTTGATGATGCTTTCCACCCGGTGCCGGATGGTGGCCAGATAGTCGTGCAGATAGGGTGGGTGGGTCAGATTCTTCCAGAGGAAGAGGAGCATGTTCTTCTCTTTAACAGCCCTTACGTATGGGGCGGGGAGGCGCGCGCTGCTCGCCGTGTTTTTATGGACCACTGCCACGGTGGGGTCATAAATGACCTGGTAGCCTCGTTTCAGGGCTCGATAGCCGAGGTCGTCGTCTTCCCAATAGAAGGGGGAGAACATGGTGTCGAGCCCGCCCATGGCCAGGTAGAGCCGCCGGTCCATGATAGCGCAGGCGCCGATCGGGTAGAGGGTGAGAGCCGGTCTGCGGACTACATCCAGCCGCGGGTCCTGACGTTCATTGTGGAAGTAGAGCATCCCATCCTGGAATTCCCCCCAGGAATGGCCCTCATTGAGGGCGCCGTTTTCCAGCACCACTTTCGGCGCCGCGGCGAAGACCCGCTCGTCGTCGAAGTGAGGAAAGAGCCGGAGGAAGGTCTCCTCCGCAAGAAAAATGTCGTTGTTGAGAAGCATGATCAGGTCTTTGCCGGCAATCTTCACCCCCGCGTTGTTGCCTCGTGAGAATCCGACATTCTTTTCGAGCGGCAGCACTTTTACCCAAGGGAATCGCTCGTGGAGCAGGGGGATGCTGTTGTCAGTGCTGTGGTTGTCGACCACAATCACCTCGTGCTCGCCCGGGACCCGCGTCAGGGCTTGCTGCAGGTGGCCCAGGCAGCGGGGGAGGAGGTCGGCGCCGTTCCAGTTGAGAATGATCACCGAAACTTCACCGCTGCGCTTGATAGGCGCGGACTCCGATGGCTGGCCGGCCTGCTTGGAACGGATTTTCGTCAAGATATTGGCGATGGCAAGTACCATGGGCAGGCAGATCGCTACCAGCCGGCAGCCCAGGATCAGCACTCGTCCGAGCAGGGGTTGCGAGCCTGTTCGATCCAGTTGGGCAATGCGGTCCAGCAGCTTGGCAAGAGGATTACGATGCGCCTCGAATGGGGTAAAAAGGTTCATAGCCGACCCTCCATGGTTAGCGGGTCTGTTCGTGGAGCAGGTGCAGATTGTCAGCAGCTGCCTGGTGATACGGCGCCACCTCCAGACACTTGTTAAATAACAATGCTGCCTTATGGAACTCATTACTGACAAAGTAACATACACCAAGGTTATTGAGAGCTTCGGGATGCTCCGGTTTCTTCTTGAGCGAGAGAGAAAAAAACCGGATAGCCCCTGCGATATCACCGGCGTTAAATCGGTCTTCACCTTTGCATACCAGTTCCTCGGGGGAGGCCTGGGAGGAACCGGCGAACATGTCCCAACAGGTACCGGCCGAATCATTCCTGCTATTTACGGATGCGGCAGCGCTCTGCCGTAATGCGTCAAGGGTTGCCCGAAGAGTCTGGTCATCCGGTTCGCGGAGAATCGCCTCCTCCAGGTGTTCGCAGGCTTTTGGAATGTCTCCCTTGTAGAGACAGTGCTGGGCCAACATTCGGTCCCTCTGCAAGAACTCCGGGTAGGGATAATTAGAGTGTATGCCATGATCGTAGAGAAACTTGACAAATCTTTCGAAGCGGGCGAGTCGGATCGGATAGGTGTTTGTGCCGTCCATGCTTTCCCAGAAACAGGGATTGGGGTTCGGTTTTATGTCGAATCGTTCCGGGTCGTCGTGGGCGTCTGTTCCAGGGCAGATATTGCAGAAGGCAAAGCTGGGTACGGCTGCATGGATAAAGGCGCGGTTGGTGCTGAGGAAGTCGATGTTTTCCATGGCATCTTCTTCTGTTTCCCCGGGCAGGCCGAACATGAAGTTTACTTCCGCAGGGATCCCTGCGCCGGCAGTAGCCCGGATGACGCCGGCAATATCGGTCTTGACTGCCATGATCTTGCCGATGTTCTTCAACACTTTCTTGGAGACCGTTTCCAGCCCGTAAATGAGCCGGACGCAACCACCTTTGGCCATGAGGTCGAGCAGTTCTGAGGTCATCTCCGGTCGCAGGACCACATTGCCCGCCCATTTGATTTGAAGAGCCGATTCTGACATGAGGCAGGCGAATTTCCTCAGGATTCTGATGTCTCCATTGATGAGTGAATCTGCAAAATCGACATAGGAGAATTCCGGATGCCGGCGCTTTGTCTCAACCACATCCTGGAAGATCTTCTCTGCACTGCGGGAGCGGAAGCCGCTCCACAGCTTTCTTTCGTCACAATAGATGCATTGATTGACACACCCCCGGCTCGTGGAGAGGGGGAGCATCCCTCTAACCCTGTATGCGCCGAGGTCGTGCAACGTGTAATCTGGTGGTGGCAACGTGTTGAGATCTACGGTCAGCAGAGAGCTGGCAAGCTTCAGGTCCGGTTGATAGGCAATGTCCGGCAGTGATGCGAGCCGTTCAAGATTCCCGGCGTGAGCGGCGACAACGGGAAGGATCAATTCCCCCTCACCGGAGATGAACAGGTCAATATTTTCCCTGTAATGATCTGCATACAATCCCTGCATCCGATGCATGCGGGTTACTTCCGGTCCTCCAAAGATAATGCGTACGGCTGGGATGAGTTTCTTGATTTCCCGGGCCAGGACAAAGCTCATGTTGGCGTTGGTGAACCAAGTGCTGAACCCGATGCAGTCAGGGGATTCCGCGATAATCATGGCGAGCTGTTGTTCAAAAAATGGAGCCATCTCCTGATAGAAATGTTCGACGCTCGCCATGTCCAGCCAGAAATTCTGGTTTTCTGCACTGTTCCACAGCCGTTGCCCGGTTTTGTCGGAATCGTTGTACAGTTTTACGTTCAGATCGACAATGGAGCATGCAAAACCGGACTGCCGTAGGGACGCGACCAAGTAGGCAGGACCTAGCGGGGGCATGTCCGGAAAGCATACGGGCGCAGTGAGCAGCACGATCTTGCCGCCGGGGGCCGAAGCCTCGGTCAGCCGGGCCGAGGGCGGTTGAATGCCGAGGGCTGTCTGCGTTGAATCATATTTTACGGATATTGTTGTCATCACTGGCCCTTTCCCGCTGGATTCCCGCCATTGCTAGATTGCTGCACGCAGAGGATAGTCCTGCACAGCGTTTTCGGACAAAGTCCTGATCGATTGAAGGCATTTGTGCCCGGCCTCGAAATCGGGGCGTTCAGTTACCAGCGTTTCCAGGACCTTCTCGGCAGCAGTTACATTGCGTCTCTGGAGGTAGAGGTTTGCAAGAAGCAGGTAGAAATCGGTATTGGCAGTATCGACCTGCAGGGCGCCTTCAAGCATCTTTTCGGCACGGTGAGGGTTGGACCGCGCAATCTGTGAGTTCACCAGCCCCTCGACGGTATCCCGGAACTGATTGACCAGGGGGCGGTCAGTTCCGGTTTTGCTGAAGGTAATCTCCCGCAAGATTGTCGGCGCGGCATCCCAGCAGCGGAGAAAATCGTTGTTGGCCCCCATGTTGCCGCTATCCTGTTCCAGAAGACGGAACAGGTGTGGTAATGCCTTGTCGCGTTGATTCCGGGATAGATGGTACTCTCTGAGATACTCGTCCCGGTTGAGAAGTCTGACATGTGGATAGGTGGTTTCGATGCCGAGTTCAGCAACACGGCTACAGAAAGCTTCGAAACGCTGCAGGCGCACTTCATAATTATTGGCGCCGTTGTCCGCCTCCCAGAAGAGGTGGGCATTGGGGGATGCTTCCTTGAAGCATATCCCGTATTTCTCCGGATGATCGTACCCTTTCGTCCCCGGAGAGAAACCGCAGAAAGCGGGGCTGGGATTGACCGTGCCGATATAATCCTTGTTCCGGGCCAGAAATCTGAGGTTTTCCTGAAAGTCCTCCTCGGTTTCACCGGGGAGCCCGAACATGAAGTTCACGGAGCATTGTACGCCGGCCAGATGTCCGTTCTCCAGAATACTGTTCGGATCTGCGCCGCGGGAAAGGTTCTTGCCGAGCTGTGCCATGAGGGCGGTCGAGGCCGATTCCAGGCCGTAGCCGAGGCTAATGCAGCCCGCCCTGTTGAGTTTTACCAGCAGTTCATAGGTCATTTCCTTTCGGATGGCTGCCTGTCCGGCCCATTGGACCTTGAGTTCATCCGCAATGATGAGGTCGCAGAGTTTTTCCAGTTCCAAGACATTTCCGTTGATCAGGCTGTCGTGGAACTCAAAGAACGAGATGTGGGAATAGAGGGCAAGCTGGTGGCGCATCTCTGCAAAAATGCTCGTGGCGCTCCGTCCCCGGAAAGTCTTCCAGAACGGGCGCTCGTTGCAAAAAATACAGCTGTTGGGGCAGCCCCGGCTCGACATAGCCGGTAGAGTGAAGGCCTTGGCGTAGAGTGAGAGGGCATAGTCGCTGAAATCGGGGAACGGGAGGCTATCAAGGTCATGAAGGAGCTCACGTTCGCCATGATCTATTACAGCGCCGTCTGGGCCTTTCTGGAAGGTCCCCGGGCATCCAGCCAGGCTTTCGCCCCGTTTCAGCCGGTTGCAGATATCCAGCAGGGTCAGTTCCCCTTCACCATCCACTACCACGTCCACAGGAGGGTGGGCGGCTGCGGTCGCGCCGACCATGAACCTGCTGACAAACGGACCGCCGAATATCACAGTCACTGCAGGATTGCGCTCTTTGATCAGATCGGCGAGGAACAAGCTCATGTAGTAGGAGGAGTTGTAGATGGTGAAGCCGATTGCCCGTGCGCCGCTGCCGACGATATAGTCGGCCCAGCGCTCCAGGTAGGGGCGGTGGCCCTCGGCGAATGCCAGAATGTCGTCGCGGCTGTTCCAGAAGACGAGCGACTCCGCCAGGTTCCAGGCGGTGTCGTATGCTTTCCCGCGCAGGTGAAACATGGTGATGTTCAGGTCCTGGGCGAGTACCCGTTCCCCTTGCTGGCGCATGAAGGCAGTCAGGGCGGCTGTTGCCATCGGCGGTGTGTTGATCCCCCATGCGGGCGCCTGGACCATAACGAGATCGTAGCCATCGGCGAGTTGCTTGATGTTGCCGGTGCTGAGGAAGGGGAAGTACTGCCTGATGACCTTTTCCGCCTGGTAACGGTGATGGCCCGACAGACCGGCTGCAACCAGTTCCCGATAGAGAACCGACAGTTGCCAGAGACAGCCGCTCTGCTCGGCGCTTGCAGCCAGATGCGCGAAGGCATCTGCGGAGAACGCCTTGCGCAGCGACTGAAGGAAGAAGGGGACGGCCCGCCGGTGATCGCCTTTAACCGCAGCGTAATATTCACCTTTTAAGCGGTCTTCATCGTCGAAGAGGGGAAAGGTAATGGTGACGCCGAGGTCTTGGAGGTGACGGCAGAACCGCTGATATTTATCTAGGCGAACCGGGTAGGTATTCGTACCGTCGAGCGATTCCCAATAACAGGCATTTTCATGAAGCTGCAATCCGAAGCTCTCCGGAGACTCGAATACGGCGCATCCCTTTGTGAAGCCGCAAAAGCCGGGGCTGGGGTTGACCGATACGCCGGTCATGTACGGGGCGTTGCGGGTGAAGAAGTCGAGGTCGGCCTGAAAGTCTTCCGGGGTCTCGCCCGGAAAGCCGAACATCCAGTTGAGGCCGGTACCAAGGCCAACGGCGTGGCAGTCGCGGATCAATTGGTCGAAGTCGGCATTGAGGCAGGTGAGCTTTCCCATCCGCTGTAGTAGCGGCTTGGATGTATGCTCCATGCCAAAGCAGAGGTGGAAACACCCCGACTGTTTGATCTTGGCGAGAAGTTCGCGGGTCATGCCGGGGTGAACTGTGGCCTGCGCCATCCACTCGATTGCCCGCCCATGACCAATGAGGAGGTCGCAGAAGGTCTCAAGCGAACGGATGTTGCCGTTGACCAGCGAATCACAGAATTCGAAGCGGCTGATGCCGTAGCGCTCCACCAGGTGGCGTACCTCGGCGAAGGCCCGCTCGCCGGAACGGGAACGGAAGCGACCCCAGAGTTTCTTCTCGTCGCAGAACACGCAGCGGTTCGGGCAGCCTCGGGCAATGGAGACCGGAAGCATCGTCAACTGCTCGTAGAGGGTCAGGTCGTAGCCGTCGTAATCGGCGAAGGGGAGAGCGTCCAGGTCGCCGATGAGGGGACGTTCGCCGCCGTAAATCACCCGGCCGTCAACCAGGCAGCTTAGCCCCCTGATGCCGGTGGTGGGGCGACCGACGGCAATGGCATCGGCAAGCTCGAGCAGGGTTTCCTCCCCTTCCCCGTGAACTGTGAAATCAACGGCCTGATCGGCCGGCAGCGACCCGCCTTCAACCTCACGACTGCACTGGGGACCTCCGAACACTGTCCGGATGGAGGGGTCTCGCTTCTTGATGAGGCGGGACAGGTGGAGCGCCGGGCGGACACTGCTCCAGAGGGTGGTAAAGCCGACCAGCCGGGCGCCGGAGGCCACCACGTCGTCGGCGAGGCGGCTGAATGTCGGCGCCATATCGATGAAAAAGCGGGCCAGTGGGTCCGGGGTTCCCCAGAACGGACTGTTGAGCCGCCACTGCTCCTGGTAGGGGGTGCCGGTGCTGGCCCGGTAGAGCTCTATGTTGGCGTCCTGCTTGTAGACCTCGTGACCGTGGCTTTTCAGGAAGGCTGCCAGCACAGCGGACGCAAAGGGTGGGCTCTTGATTCCCCAGCTCGGGGGTTGGATCAGTGCTATCTTCATGTGCATTCCTTCCCTGCTTTTTGTTCGGCGGCGCTTGGCGCCATCTTGTCAATAGTTCACGGCCCGACGGTCGGCTGAACAGTGAATATAGAGGGCCTGCCCGGTCATGAGTGCGATGGGTAACGGCAATCCGTGTGCTTCAAGAACATCATTAACGGCCTGCATACAGAGGCCGTAACCGGGCGAGCCGTAGTCGTCGAACAGAACGATCGCCCCTTCCATCAGCAAGGGGAGAAAAAATTCGAGGCAATCTCGATGTGCGCCGGCGGTATGGATATCGATGTGCAGGTAACTGACGGGGCGTGGAGCGAAGTCCCTGAAGCTCTCCGGTACCCGGCCGGGGTAATAGTTAAGCAGGTCCGCGTACTGGCGGAGATTCTCCTGTGTTCTGGCGAAACTGGCGTCCTGAAACTCATGCGCGCGACCGAGAGTGAGTTCTTCGCTGGAGAGTCCTTCGACGGGGATCCCGCAGAAGGTGTCGAAGAGATGGAAATGCGGTTGGTGACTGTTCGGGTGCCGGCGGATCACGTCGGCTGTCAGCAGGGCGGTGCCTCCGTGGTAGACACCACATTCGACAAACTCGCCCGCGCCGAGCCCGATGGCACGTTCCACCGCTTTGACGAGAATGTATGCCCGGGGCGCAACCGCCAGGTTGTGCCAGAGTGCCGGCTCGATTTCGGTGGCGCGCTGATAGAGGGCAAGGAACTCCGGTTGATGGAGCCACGGCATGTAGTGGTGGCCGGTCATGCAGTTATCATACCGGATGCCGTGCTGCACCTTGATGGCACACGTGTGATTGCCACCCGGGGTAACCACGTTTGCAGGTTGGTCCTGCGGGTCAGGAGTCGCGACAGGAGCCGAATCATCGAGGGAACAGGGCTCCGGCGGAGACAGGAAAAGGATGTCGCTGAATAGCCCACGGTCGAAACCCTTCTTGAGCGCCTCGTTCCGCAGCCTCCGCGCTTCGGTAACCTTTCCTGCCCCCAGGTAGAGGTTGATCAGGTTTCGATAGGCGAGCGGATATTCGAGGAGACAGGCGTTATTGAGGGCGTGGCGGGCCATTGCAAACTCGCTCTTGGCGCAGAGCACCACGCCAAGGTCGCTCCAGGCTTCGGCATTGGCCGGCCGGAGGCGCAGGTATTCCTTCAGGACCGTTTCCGCGGCGCCAAGGTCGCGGGAGACTTCCTTCTCGGCGAATTGCAGTGGCGTGGCGGAGAAGTGGCCAAACGGCTTGATGAAGACTTTCAGCAGTTCGACGACGTCCTCCGGAAGCGGCACGGACTGGAGGAATTTGCTGAGAAACTGCCGTAATTCGGCCAGAGAGGATTCCTTTTCGGCGCAGTCCTTAACTACGCCGGGAAGCTTATCGTAGTCGTCGTGGTAAGTGGTGCGGAGGAGGTCAACATCGTCCCGCAGAGAATTGGCGAGGCAATCGCTGAGGGAGCATGCCAGGTCTGCGTTGGGGGTCTGCCCAGAAACGTGCAGATCGGCAGATGCGAACGTTTTCTTACCGATCACTACGACCTTGCGGTAGGCTGGCGCACGGTGATCGGCTGCGTAGAGTTGCGTATGATAGAACGGGTTAAGAGAACGGCTGGTAGCCCAGTAGCCATGCTTTTCGAGATAGAAGTTGAGCATCATGAATGGTATCCATGTCGTTAACTGGCCGTTGTCGTAGGCAGCCGTATGGAGCTGCCTTTCGTCGCACCAGGCCAGTAATTCCGGCAAGCGGGGCAATCGGGCCTCTTGATGTTCGACCAGATTATGGTTGGGTTCTCCGTAGAGGAAGGTATGGAAGGCGTTGACGGCGTCTTCTGCAGCTTCGACCTCCGCGCCGGCAAAAGGACAGGCGATGATTACCTGTTCTCCGCTCACCCGCAGGGCTTCGGTGAGGAAAGTTTCGCGCTGCCCGGCGGGGATGTGTTCGAAGCAGTCGCAGGAGATCACGAAGTCGAAATAGCCGTCTTTGAAGGGGATGTCGGCAGCGTCGCCCTGGATGCAGTTGACGCCGCTGACGGCGCCCTTGTCCAGCCGGTACAAGGTGTCCTTCGGAAAGAATTCGCTGATATCACAGGGACCGCTGCCGATGTCGAGGATCCGCAGGGAGTCCCGGGGCCGCAGACCGTTAACGATGTCCGCAACCATCCGGTAGCGCTGGTACTGGTCAAATGATAATTTTGAAAGCGTATGCTCAGGGGGGGAAGCGGTAAAGCCCGGTGCAAAGGCCTTGCATGCCTGATTCTTCTGCACGATGAAATCGCCAAGCACAAGGCAATCCATGTCTGAATGCATGAGATCGTCAATGGCCTCGGCCGGGGTCAGGACAATGGGCTCACCTGGAATATACACAGATTTTCCTCACAGTAAGTCGCAATTTTGACAGGTGGGGATCCTATTTCGTCTGTGTTGCAACATCATCTCTCTCATCATGGTGAGCGGTTGCCCGTAGTAGATTTCAGCGAGCGATTGATGATTAAGATCGCCGACCAGCAGGTTCCCTTCCATATCGGCGCAGCAGGCCGAGACCTTGCCATCGTGGAGTACCGAAATACCTCCCCGCTTCACAAAATAACAGGGGCCATAGCGTCCCTCGTGGGGAGGAGGCATCTTTTCCACGAGATGATTCCCGTTCCAGCGGTGAATACCTCGATAGTAAAACTCGTCGATGCCAATAAGGCCGAAGACGGCGCTGAAACGCCGCTTGATTTCTTCCTCGGGGGGAACGAAGAATGGTACCGCCTCCTGGTGGGGGATGATGGTAGAAACGGAGAGTTTTTTCCGATTGCGGTACCGCGAAGCCGAGCGTGCTGCCGCCAGTCGCTGGATGCTGTCCCGCATCCGCTCCCAGATGGCGCCAGGCCGCATGTATTCGAAACTTTCCCGGTCACCGATGCCGTCGATGCTGAAAATGATTTCGACATTGAGAGGGGATGTGACGAGGGTCTCCACCTGCTCTTCCGAGAGAACCATGCCGTTTGTGTAAAACTCAACGACGATGTCGCTGAAGGCCGGTTTTTCTTCAATGGCAGTGAGGAGCCCCGCGATATTAGGATGAAGGAACGGTTCTCCGCTCCGGAACAGGAGAATTCGTTCATAGCCCGATCGCGCCCTCTCCAGCTCGTCTATAATCTTCTTGAACAGGTCGAGCCCCATGAACTGGTAAGGCTTCTCCTTGTCGAGGATACACCAGCGGCAGCGGA
>Ga0315283_10001777_pt1 | contig 17603 bp, 11 predicted proteins | sample YL17G09_0_MG_FD_204541 | JGI IMG/M metagenome (GOLD analysis project Ga0315283, IMG submission 204541) | Sediment microbial communities from Yellowstone Lake, YNP, Wyoming, USA - YL17G09_0 | ecosystem: Environmental > Aquatic > Freshwater > Lake > Sediment | place: USA: Wyoming | collected... | reverse complement strand
AAGCGCTCGACATGAACGCTGCGGAACTCTCGCGCCAGCTGAAGGTGCCGACCAATCGGGTGACGGAGATTCTGAACGGGCAGCGCGCCATCACCGCCGACACGGCTCTGCGTCTCGCGCACTTCTTCGGCACGAGCGCGCGGTTCTGGCTGAATCTGCAGAACCTCTACGAGTTGCGAAGAGCGGAGGAGAAGGTCGGAATAGCTATCAAGAAGCTGCCGACCTTGAAGGGCCTGGGACAGGCACAGGCATGAGCGGGGCGGCTATCGAATCTCAGCGAGCGAGTAGCTGGTACTGCGGCCGCGACCGGGATTGCGCACGAGGACTCCGCGCTCCACCAGTTCGAGGATGTCTCTGAGCGCGGTATCCGAGGAGCGCTTGGCGATCGTCGCCCACTTCGATGTCGTGGGCGCGCCTTCGAAACCCTCAGTCAGACGATTGAGCATGAGACGTTGGCGTTCATTGATCGAAACAGCCCCGATCGACTGCCAGAAGCGCGCCTTGGCAAGGACGGCGGCGAGGGTTGCCTGCGCGCCTTCGATGGCGCGGCCCAGGCACCCAAGGTTCCACTCCATCCAGGGCGTGACGTCCAAGGGACCCTTCTGAGTGCGCTCCAGGATGTCGTAGTACGCGGCGCGCTCGTGGCGAATCTGCGCCGACATGCTGTAGAAGCGCAAAGGGCTGTGTTCGGAGCGCGCGAGAGCGAGATCGGCAACCGCGCGGGCCACCCGACCGTTCCCATCGTCGAACGGGTGAATCGTCACGAACCAGAGATGGGCAAGGCCCGCTCTGAGCACCGGGTCGTGGTCAGCGCCGGCGCCTTCGAACCACTCCAGAAACGCCGCCATCTCCTGGTCGAGCCGCCCCGCGGAAGGTCTCTCATCGTGGACACGCTCGCGCCCGCTCGGCCCGGAGACGACGTGCATCGGACCTGTACCGTCATCACGCCAGGCACCCACACGGATTCTGCGCATGCCACTGCGGCCTGTCGGAAACAGCGACGCGTGCCAGGCGAAGAGCCTGTCGGCGGTGAGAGCCTGATCGTAGTTTCGCGTGGCATCCAACATCATCTCAACGACGCCTTCGACGTGACGGTCCGCGGCCGCAACACCCCAGACATCCATCCCGAGGCGGCGTGCAATGGAGGAACGCACTTGGCTGGCATCCAGATTCTCGCCCTCGATCTCGCTGCTCTTGACGACGTCCTCGGTCAGCGTTTTAAGAACGGCCTCCTGTTGGAATTGGAACCCCAGCGCCTCCATCTGGCCGAGCAGGCGACCCTGTTGATGACGGCAGGCGGACAGCGCTGGTGTCAGGATCTCGGAGTCCCATCGGAACTTCGGCCAATCCGGCAGGTCGTGAATATAGAGGATATTTCGCCGCATATTATGCGGTGATCATACGTGTCAATCACCGGATCTGGTAAGTCAATAGCCGCAAGCGGTGCGGTGAATAAGGCGACTAATCACCGCACCAGGTTGGCATCTGGCCACCGCTGGATCGGTCCCTGCCCGTACGGCCGTGGTTCACTGAGACAGCGCATCGGCGTTCTGAGCCGGGGGGCGCCAGGCCGCACGCCACGTCAGGATCCCCACCGTGCCCCTCGATGCGTTCCTCTCAACAGTCCCTCTCAATACGCTTGACGTAACGCATACATCGCTGCCACAATGTCATGGATGATCGTCAGCTACCGAGGCGGGCGGACCAGGGACTTTGTCGGCGAGAAACGGGTCAAAGCCTTTTCCGGCTTCGAACGATCGGCCGAAAACAAGCTGGCGCAGCTCGATTCCGCGACCGCTCTGGCTGACCTTCGTCGGCCGGGGACCCGGCTCGAAGCGCTGAAGGGCAACCGCAAAGGCCAGTTCAGCATCCGCACCAACGATCAGTGGCGCGCGTGCTTTGAATGGCCGGCCGGATCCCCGGGGCCCGTGAACGTTGAAATTGTCGATGACCATTAGGGAGGTCGTGAACATGGCCCGTACCCCCATCCACCCCGGCGACGTACTCGCGGACGACCTTGAGGCGCTCGACATGAGCGCTGCGGAACTCTCGCGCCAGCTGAACGTGCCGACCAATCGGGTGACGGAGATTCTGAACGGGCAGCGCGCCATCACCGCCGACACGGCTCTGCGTCTCGCGCACTTCTTCGGCACGAGCGCGCAGTTCTGGCTGAATCTGCAGAACCTCTACGAGTTGCGAAGAGCGGAGGAGAAGGTCGGAATAGCTATCAAGAAACTGCCGACCTTAGAACGCGTGGAGCAGGCACAGGCCTGAGCAGGAATGGCTGTCTCGCGCAAGGCGAGCGGTCAACTTCGACGTGACACATGAACACACAAGGTTACTTCGACACCCGGTTCGTTTCCGATCGACGCCGAGACAGGCTGTGGATCACTCTCTGCCGGCATTACTTTGACAGGCTCATCCACCGCGACTTCACGGTGCTTGAACTTGGCGCCGGTTATGGCCACTTCATCAACAATGTGGTCTGTCGAACGCGAATCGCCATTGATGCATGGGATGGGTTCCTTCGTTTCTTGAACGAAGGCGTAGAAGGTCATATCGGCGATGTCACCAGCCTCGACTTCCTGGAAGACGCCAGTGTCGATTTCGTGTTTGCCAGCAACTTGTTCGAGCATATGCCTCAGGCGTCGTTCGCGCACGTTCTCAGCACTCTACGCCGGAAACTGCGGACTGGCGGAACGCTCAATATTCTTCAGCCGAACTACCGGTTCTGCTACGACGAGTACTTTGATGATTACACTCACGTGACCGTATATTCAGATCGCAGCATCTGCGACTTCCTGCGTACGCACGGTTTCGACGTCATCCAATGCGAGGCGCGTTTCCTTCCGCTGACGGTGAAGTCGAGGCTCCCCGTGCTGCCCTGGCTTATCCGACTCTACCTGTCTTCGCCCGTGAAGCCCCTGGGAAAGCAGATGCTGATCAGGGCGCGGCCACGAACGTGCTGATGCCCCTGGTCCTGCTTCCGGTGTGTAGAACGAGGCAGCCGGTCGCCAGGCCGCAAGGCCTCGACATCGAGCGTCGCTTCCGAGGACCTGAAGACCCTCCCACTGATGCCCGGGGTCTTTCCTGGCCCGAGCGAAGTCGAAGGCAGACCCCGGGCGGCCCGTTCTCTCGTCATGCCACGGGCAGCGGCGACGCGGCGGCCGGCCGTCGCGGACGACGCGCACGCGCCCGGCGCATTCGGCGATGAAGATGCGTCCATCCTCGGCGAACGCGAGATCCGTGGGACGATCCAGGCCGGCGGCGGCGTGGTTCGAGCGGAGCCGGTAAGGGCCGCGCCGACCAGCAGGGCGATCAGGCCGCGCCATTTCACGGGATAGAGGCATGATCGCCCACACACGGACCGGATGCGCTAGGATTGGTCTATGCACATCAGCCGGGCGGTGGCCATCGGTGCGCTCCTCGTGTCGGCCGCCACGTCCGAGGTGCAGGCGCAGCTGCGAACGCGCGTGTACGCGTCGGGCTTCACCTCGCCCATCGCGTTCGTGCAGGACCCCACCAGCCGCGCGGTCCAGTTCGTGGTCGAACAGGGCGGGCGCATTCGTGTGGTGCGCGATGGTGTGGTCGCCGCGACGCTGTTCCTGGATCTCTCCGGCGCCATCGCCACCGGCGGCGAGCGCGGCCTGCTCGGGATGGCCTTCCCGCCCGATGCGGCCGCGAGCGGACGCGTGTTCGTGAACTTCACCAACCCCGACGGGCACACGGTCGTGGCGCGCTTCCGGCGGTCGGCCGACCCGCTCGTCGTCGACACGGGCTCACGCTTCGATCTGCGCTGGGGCGGCGCGGCCGGCCCGGCGTTCATCGCCCAGCCGTTTTCCAATCACAATGGCGGCCATCTCGCCTTCGGCCCGGACGGGTTCCTCTACATCGGGCTCGGCGACGGCGGCTCGGGCAACGACCCGGCCCATCGCGCGCAGAACCCGGCGGAGCTGCTCGGGAAGATGCTGCGCATCGACGTCAACGTCCCCGACCGCGATCCGTCCGGCTATCGGGTGCCGGCCGGCAACCCGTTCGCCGGGCCGACCGGCGTGCCGGCCCGGCCCGAGATCTGGAGCTTCGGCCTGAGGAACCCGTGGCGCTACGCGTTCGATGACCCCGCGCGCGGCGGTACCGGAGCGCTGCTCATCGGCGACGTGGGGCAGAACAGCTGGGAAGAGATCGACTACGAGCCGCCGGGCCGCGGCGGGCGCAACTACGGCTGGCGCAACCGCGAGGGCGGCCACGACAACATCACGTCGTTGCCGCCTGCGTATCAGCCGCTCACCGAGCCGATTCACGAGTACGACCACGACCCCGTGACGGGCCAGTCGATCACCGGCGGCTATGTGTATCGGGGACGCAGCCTCGGGCCGTTGTATGGGGGCCGGTACTTCTTCGCCGATTTCATCCAGGCGCGCATCTGGTCGATCGCGCTTGCGGTCGATCCGGCGACCGGCGAGGCGCGCGCGTCCGATCTGATCGAGCACACCACGGAACTCGGCGGCCGCGCGGCGATCGGCAACGTGAGCGCCTTCGGGCTCGACGCGGACGGAGAGCTCTATATCGTGAGCTACTCGCTCGGGAAGATCCTGAAAGTGCTGGGCCCGCCCCCGTCGCCAACCGGTCTGCGAATCATCCGCCAGTAGCCGCGAAGGCACGACGTCCGAGGGCCGCTCGTTTCGGACAGACGAGACGATAGGCGGCATGAGCGGCTGATTGGGGCGGGCCGCATCGCGGGGTGAACATCACGATCGTTCCCGGACACCCCGGCCGCCGGCCTCGCTTCCTCGAGTCTCACAGCGCCTGTCCGCTCAACGCCTGGCCGGTGCGCACGGCGGTCGTCGCGCTGGCACGCGATCTGACGCGCGTCAACTGCCTGGTCGAGACCCCTACTTCAGCTCCGCCAGCCAGTTCGTGGCAAACGCGCGCGCGGCGCCGCACGCCTCGCGTCCCCCGCGGTAGCACCTCTTCCACGCTTTGGGCTTCGACTCGTAGTCGGCCTTCACGAATCGGCGCATGCCGAACTCCGCCGTGGTCTGTGCGGCGAAATCCACGCCCGCGGTGTCGTCGAGGAATGCCTTCAGCGACTTCTTCAGCGATACCTTCGGATCGGGCGACAGCGGATCGGGATCGGGCGGACCGTTCTTCGCTTCTTCGTACCGGGCCTTCTCTTCCGCCGCCTGCTGCGCGGCGGCTTCATCGACCGTCTTGAGCTGTTCCTTCACCTGCGCGCGCATCTCGGCCAGCGCGGCCTCGTTCTGCTTGCGGGTGTCGCCCTGAGAGCTCTTGACGGCCTCTTCCATCTCGGCCAGGCCCTGCTGCATCTCTGCCCGCATTCCGGCCGCGATTTCCTTGGCCGAACGAGGCGGCCGCAGATCGTCCGGCCGCTTGGCCTCGTACTCTGTCTTGTACTGCGCCTTGAACTCCGGCGTGTCGAAGAAACTCTTTGCTGCCGCGCCAAGCGCGTTGACGACAGCGGCTCGCTGAGCCGGAGGCACGCTCTTCAACTTCGGCGGCAGACTCGGCGCGTAGAGACTCCCGTCCGTCAGTGAGTTCACGAAGGCATCCGCCCACGCCTGCCGATCCAACCCGTAGTCCTGAAACACATCGGCCGCGGCGGCCGCACCGGCGACCAATGCCGCCAACGTCAACGCGCCAAGCGACTTCACAGCCCGCGTTCTCGAGCCCATGTAGATCCTCCGGGGACTTGCGGTGTACCGATGTCCGAGGACCAACCGCAGGGTAGTCTACAGCAGTTGCGCCGCGTCAGAGAGCCTCCTCTGCCAGACCCGGGGCCGGATGCCCAGAGCACCGGACGGGTCAGACACAGCGCCGAATCGCCCCTTCTTCACTTCACGCCAGCGCGAAGGTCCTCGATGTGCGCCGCCTTGATTTTTGACACGCCGGATGTGAGGACGGGGTCGGTGTAGCTGACCGCCGGCAATCCAAGCGCCGCTAGCGCCTCGCTCAATGCCGTGCGAAGCTGCTCGATATGCAGCTTCTTGATCGCGACCGAAGCGAGGCTTCCGTCCGTGAAGGGAAATGGCGCGAGGGTGGCCAAGGCCCGGACGGCGTTCACGGCCGTCCGAAGCTCCGTGATGTGTGCCGCCTTGACGACCGTGCTTGAAGCCACCACCGGATCGTCAGTGAACAGGACCGTCGTCGCCAGGTCGGGAGTGCTATAGGCGGTCGGAGTCCCGGTGATGGCATCGACCGCGCGCACAATGTAGAGATAGGCGGTGTTTGGCGCGGCGAAGATGTCCACGTAGTTCGCGGTCGTGGTGGTTGCGAAGAACGGGAGCCCCCCGCCACCTGTTCTGAGCACCTCGTAAGACGCGGCGCCTCCGCTGCCCGTCCAACTGATCGTCACGCTTGTCAGTGACGTCGCCGTGGCAATGACGTTCACCGGCACCTCCGCGGCAAGGAGGATCTTGGCGACGAAGGCGTCGGTCCCCCCCCCGCCAAACGTCGCCTGGAAGGGGCCCACGGTGGGGAAATTGGTGGAACTGGTCAGGCCGGTGACATAGGCACGGCGGAGGCTGTCCAGGGCGATGCCGTGGCCGTGCTCACTCCCAGTGCTGCCGCCCAGATACGTGCTGTACACCAAGGCGCTGCCCGCGGCGTTGAACTGGCTGATAAACGCGTCACCACTTCCGGCGACGGTTTGCAGGGGTGCCACCGTGGGGAAGTTGCTGGAGGCGGTCCACCCAGAGACATAGGCGTTGCCAACGCCGTCCACCGCGACGGCGTAGGCATCTTCTCCGGCACTGCCACCCAGATACGTGCTGTACACGAGGGCGCTGCCCGCGGCGTTGATCTTGGACACAAAGGCGTCAAACCCGGGCCCGCCTTTGAACGTCTGCAGCGGTGAGGCGGTCGGGAAATCGTTGGGAGAATCGGTATTGCCAACGACATACGCATTCCGGGCTGTGTCTATCGCGATGCCGTTGACGGCGTCATCGGTCGTGCCACCCAGGTAGGTGCTGTAGAGGAGCGCGCTGCCCGCGGCGTTGAACTTGACGACAAAGCCGTCACTCCTCCCGGTAACGAGTCCGCCGAAGATCGGCTGGATCGTGCTTGTGCTGGCGCCGGGGAAATTGGGCGAGCGTGTCGTGCCCCCTACATACGCGTTGCCGTCGCTGTCCACGGCGATGGCGCCGCCGTCGATGCTGAATTCGCTCGCGTTGCCGCCCAGAAACGTGCTGTACACCAGGGCGCTGCCTGCAGCGTTGATCTTGGAGACAAAGGCGTCAAAGCTGCCCAGAGAAGCGTTTTGCGCCTGGAACGGGTTAGCGGTCGGGAAATCATTCGGACCAGGGACGATGCCCTGGGTGGAACTGGTCTGTCCGGTGACATAGGCATTGAAGGAACCGTCCACGGCGATGCCGTAGCCCCTCTCAGTCCCGCTACCGCCAAAGTAGGTGCTGTACACCAGGGCATTGCCTGATGCATTAATCTTCGCCACGAAGGCGTCGCCTCCGCCGGCGTACGACGCCTGAAACGCTCCTACCCTGGGAAAGGGGATATTGCCCGGGCCCGCGACGGTGGGCGAATCTGTCTCGCCCGTCGCATACGCATTGCCCAAGCTGTCCACCGCGATGGCGTAGCCAGTGTCTCCGCCGCTGCCGCCCAGATAGGTGCTGTAGACCAGGGCGCTGCCCGCGGCGTTGAGCTTGGTGACAAACACGTCACTGCTTCCTAGCCAGGTCGACTGGATCGGACTCGCGCTGGCGCCGGGGAAATTTGTGGACGTGGTCGCGCCCGTGACATACGCACTGCCGGCGCTGTCCACGGCAATGGCGTAGCCGATGTCATTGCCGTTGCCGCCCAGATACGTGGAATACGACAGCACCGGATCGATGATCAATGGCCGCGTTGTGTCGTAGCTGGCGACTTGAAAGCCCACGCGGTCGTTCGCGCGCAGCACGTAGCGCCCATCCACCGGCAGGCGCTTGCCGCCCATGTCCTGATAGACCGCCGGCTTGTGCTGTGCGATGTCGCCCTGGGACGTGTGGAGCAGCAGATTGCCTTCCCGGTCGAGCGAGATCTTTTGCACACCCTCGAAGGCGAGTGCGATGCTCCCGGGATCGGCGCCCGAGGCGACCACGATGTCGTATTCCAACTGCCGCCGGTTGCCGTAATAGATCAGATCGATGCCGGGATAGACAGCTGCGTATTTCACCCTGGCGTAGTTCGGCACGTCGCGCTGCCATCGCTGCGGGTCGTCGCCGATGAAGTAGTTGCTCTTGCCAGGCTGCGGTTCGAGCCCCGTGAGTTGCGGACGCGTGTTCCCGCCCACGAACCGCATGCGCACCACCGCGGCGCGTTTCGCTGGCTCGTCGGGGTTGTCGCGCGTGGCGGTCGCGGCGTGTCCGGCCGCAGAGGGTTTCTGCAGCGCCGGCGCGCGCAGGCTCAGTACCGCTTCGGTGGGCGTGAGGAAGAGGCTGTAGCCCGGGCCGCGCGCGAGGAATTTCACCGGCTCTTCGCTTTGACCCTGGTTGGCTTCGAAACTCAGTGGCAGGTTGCCATAGCCGACCGAGAGTCGGGGTTGCCCTGCCGCACCGGCCGGCTGCGCGGCGGGAAGTTGTGCGGGAGCCTGCGCCGCCACTGCGAGCGACGCCGCGACCAGCCACGCACGGGCGATCCCTCCGGACGAATCGAGCCGCGAGCGACCACTGGCGCCAGCGTCGATCGACGACATGATGGACATGCGCGGGCAGACCGTGTGGCGTGAAGACATGCCTCACCTTTTCGGCCAGCGCCTGGCCGTGGCTCAACGAGTGAACATCGTGCCGACTGCATCTCCGGCGGCACGGCGCCGAAGCACCAAAGGGACACGCGGACACGCTTCAGCGCAGTGCGCGGCGACCTTCGCCGGATGCTTCTCGGAAACTTCTTTGCCTTCGGAAGATGTTCGATGCTACATCAATCTCGCTGCCGGACGATAGGACGCCGGGTCTGCCGGGCCGCCCCCGCCCCGTCCGCGGCCTCTCCGCCGACGGCGCACTCCCTCGGCCGGCATCGCTCGCGGGCCGTCTTGCTCCTGGCCTGTCGAGTCGACTACACTCACCCGTCATGGCCAGGTGGTTCGGCCACGGCGGATGGAAGTGGCTCGGCGCCGTGGTCGCGACCTTGTCGGTCACGCTCGCCATCGCGACCTGCGGGAACCGCTCGGGCAGGGGCCGGGTCATCGTCCTGGGCCTGGACGGCATGGACCCCCGGGCGGTGGACCTGCTCATGTCCGAGGGCAAGCTCCCGCACTTCTCCCGGCTCCGCCAGGACGGCGCCTACGGCCGCCTCCTGAGCAGCAAGCCCCTTTTGAGTCCGGTGGTCTGGACCACGATCGCCACCGGCAAGACGCCTGAGCAGCACGGCATCGGCCACTTCGTGGCCATCGACGACAAGACCGGAGAGCAACTCCCGGTGACGAGCGAGATGCGGCGCGTCCGGGCCCTCTGGAACATCCTGTCCGAGAAGCAGCGCACGGTGGCTACGGTCGGCTGGTGGGCAACCTGGCCCTCAGAGAAGGTGAACGGCGAGGTGGTGAGTGACCACACTTGCTACCACTTCCTCTTCCAGCAAGGCCAGAGCGACGCGGGACCCGGCGCCGGCGTCACCTATCCGCCCGAGTTGTTCGCCCGTATCGCGCCCCTGGTGCGACGCCCGCGCGACGTCACCCCCTCCGAGGTGGCGTCCTTCATCACGGTGGCTCCCGAGGAGCTGACCCGGCCCTTCGACTTCAATCGCGACGTCGGCCACTTCCTGTGGGCCCTGGCCACGGCCGAGAGCTACCGCGCCATCTCGCTCGAGCTGTGGCGCAAGGATCGGCCTGACCTGCTCATGACCTACATCGAGGGAACGGACTCGATCGAACACCTCTTCGGCCACCTCTTCCGCGCCGGGAAGCTGGCGGGCGAACTGGCGGAGCAGCAGGCCAGATTCGGATTCGCCGTGGAGCAGATGTACCTGTACGCGGACCGCCTGCTGGGCGACTTCATGGACGCCATGGACCGCGATACGACTCTGGTCGTCGTCTCGGATCACGGATTCAACCTGGGCGCCACGCAGGACGATCCCAGTAAGACGCGGAACATGCGGCGGGTGAGCGAGCGCTTCCACAGCCTCGAAGGCATTATCTACCTGTACGGCAACCACGTTCGGCGCGGCCGGCTGGAGGAGCCGAAGATCCTCGACGTGACCCCGACGGTGCTTGCGCTGACCGGCGTCCCTCCGGCCCGGGACATGCCCGGGCGCGTCCTGGCCGAGGGCCTGACCCTCGCCGTGCCGGGTCCGGCGGTGGCGACGTACGAGACCGGCGCGGCCGCCGGCGCCCCCGCCGGCGCGCGGTCCGCCCGCGACGCCACGGCCGATCCGGAGATCGTCGAGCGGCTGAAGAGCCTCGGCTACCTGGGGTCGGGGACGTCGCCGCCGCCCGCCGGCGCCACCCGGCACTCGCCGCAAGGGGAAGGGAATCTGGCCGCCATCCACTTCGAAGCTGGCCGTTATGCGGAAGCGGCCGCCGCCTACGCCCGCCTGGTCGAGCAGGAACCCAACGACGCCTCGCTGCGCACGAGTCTGGCAGGTGCGCTGGGGGCGCTCGGCCGCTACGACGAGGCGGCCAGGCACCTGGACATCGCCATCCACCTCGAGCCGCTGAACGTCGAGGCGTATCACAACCGGGCCGTGATCGACGAGCGCCAGGGCAAGCGCGAGGCAGCCATCGCCCAGTACCGGCGCGCAGTCCGCTACAACCCGCAATACGAGCCCTCCGCCCAGGCGCTCATCCGCCTCACCGGCTCGGCCGACGTGCGGCCGCCCAGAACCGAAGCCGAGAAACGGGCTGCCCAACTTGCGGAGACGGCGAGCCATGCGGCGCGGCGGGGGGACTACGCCGAGGCCCTGAAAGGCCTGGCGGAAGCCGAGAAGGCGGCCCCGCGCTACGTCCTCACCTACCAGTACCGCTCCAACGTGGCCTACCTCATGGGCGACGTGCCAGGGGCCGTTCGGGCCCTCGAGAAGGCCTTACAGATCGAGCCCGGCAACGCGCTCTACAAGAGCAACCTGGCGCGTCTCCGCGATCAGGCTGCCAAACCCAAGCAGTGACAAAGGAGCGCGCTGTCGCCGGCGAGGCAGCGCTTCTGGCGGCGGCGGTCTTTACCGTGTACGCCGCCGGCGCCTGCCGGACGATCTATGCCGGAGACAGCGGCGAGTTGGTGGCCGCCGCTGCCACCTTGGGAATCCCTCACCCCTCCGGCTATCCTCTGTACGTCCTGCTCGGCAAGGCGTGGACGCTGCTGGTTCCGCTCGGCTCGGTGGCGTTCCGCATGAGCCTGTTCAGCGCGGCGTGCGCTGCCGCGGCCTGCGGCGTCGTGTTCTGGCTGAGCCGCCGCCTGGGCCTCCAGGCGTGGGCGGCCGCCACAGCCGCGCTTCTACTGGCCTTTTCCCCGAGCTTCTGGGGCGAGGCCAACATCCAGCGCGTCTACGCGCTCAACGCCTTCTTCGTGGCCCTTGCCACCGCCGCCGCCTTTGCCTGGCACCGCTCGCGGGAGCCGCGCGCCATGGTGCTGGCCTTCTTCCTCTGCGGGCTGGGAGCCGCCAATCACACCTTCATGGCCATCGTCGCTCTGGCGCTGGCGCTCTTCGCCCTCGCCACCGACCCGGCGCTGGTGAAGGAATGGCGGACACCCCTGCGCGCGGCGGGCGCCTTCGCCGCCGGCTTGCTACCGTACGCCTACCTTCCCCTGCGCTCGCGCGCCGACCCCCGCCTCGACTGGGGCAACCCCGAGACGCTCGCCAACTTCCTCGGCGTGGTCCTGCGGCAGGACTTCTGGGGCCGAGCCTTCACCCGCGGCCCCGGCGACCTGCCCGTGGTCGTCGGGGACTACCTGCGCGGGCTGGGGGTGGAGATGTGGTGGGCGGGCGCGCTGCTGGCTGTCGTGGGGGTGGTCGTAGGATGGCGGCGCCGGTGGCCGGTGCTGCTGCCGCTCCTCGTCATGGCTGGCAACCTGGCCGCCCTGGTGTTACATGGATCGCGCACCGACATCTTCATCTGGCACCGGTACTACATCCCGTCCTACCTGATGGCGGCGGTGCTGGCGGGCTTTGGCGCCCAGGCGCTCTGCGAGCGGCTCCCCCGGCGGCTCCGGCCTCTGCTGCTGGTTGTGCCGCTGGTGATGCTCGTTGCCGGCTGGCGCGACTTCGATCGAAGCCGCTACCGCATCGCTGAGGACTTCAGCCGCGCTCTCCTCTCGACGCTGCCCCCCGGGGCCCACCTCTCGGCGAGCGACGACAATATTCTCTTCGTCCTCATCTACCTCCAGTACGTGGAGGGCGCGCGTCCGGACCTGGACCTCATCCCGCAGGGCGTGGCAGACGCCCGCCTGCCGCCGTTGCGGTTCAATCCGGACACCGATCTCCTCTTCCTGACCCATCACCCCAACTGGTCGGTCGCCGGCCTCGAGGTGGCGCCGGTGGGCCTGGCGTTCCAGGCGATCCGCGCGGGCGCGCCCCTCCCTCCTCCGCCGCCGCTCCCCGAGACGCTCGACGGCGAAAGAGATCCCCGGGTGCCGAAGGACTATCTGACGCAGAACCTCATCGGGCAGTTCCACTACATGCGCGGACTGACCTTCGCGCGAACCGACTGGCCCCGTGCCTGGCGGGAATTCGAGATGGCGATCCGGGCGGCTCCCGCCAACGACGTGCTGTTCTACAATCTGGGCCTCGTTTACTGGCGGAACGGGCTGGTCGAGGAAGCGCTCGCGGCCTTCGAACGCTCCCACTCCATCAATCCCCGGCCTATCGCCAGCGTCAGCCGCGCCGACGCCACGCAGCGCGTCGCCGAGATGCGGGCCGAGCGGGACCGGGTGGAGACGGTGCAGCGCGGGTTCCCCGGCGGGCCGCCGCCGGTGTCGAAGACGGCTCGAGCGGAGTGGCACTGGCAACTGGCCCGCTGGCTCGATGGACGGGGCGAAGACGCCGGCGCCCGAGGGCACCGGCTGCGAGCCTTGGTCCTGGAGTCGGCCGGCCGCGCCCGGGCTCAGGTTCCCGAGAGTCGTTGACGCCTTGCCGCGCAGCATAGTAGTCTGCCGGCCACCCACGATCACGAGCTGCAAAGCGATGCTGAGGCACTTCGGCGACTGGTTCAGGCGTCTCACACGCGCTGCCTGGCACGCTGCGCCGCGGGTGTCAGAGCCGACGCGGCCGCAATCCGCCGAGCCGCGCACCGCCCGCCGGCCGGCACGGTGGGCGGCCGCTTCGCTGGCGATCGTTCTCCTGGTCGGGATCCTGCTGCGCGGGCTGGTTCTGCTCGACGTCTGGGACAGCCCCATCCTCTCTCTCCATCACTGGAGCGAAACGGACAACGCGTTCTACGATCTCTGGGCGCGGAAGATCGTGGCCGGCGATGTCCTCTCGGTGCACGACGTGCGCCCGTTTCATTCCTGGCACAGGTCCGTGGCTCGCGCGGCCTACGAAGCCTCTGGTGGCCGCGAGCCGATGAGCGACGCCACTGGTCGCCGGATCTGGGACCAGTGGCTCGGCCCGCGCACGTTCTATCAAGACCCGCTCTACCCCTACCTCGTCGCCGCGCTCTACGGGACCGTCGGCCGCCAGGTGCATTTCGTGTTCCTCGCGCAGGCGATGCTGGGGCTTCTGAGCATCGCGCTCCTGTGGGGGATCGCGCGCAGGCTTGGAGGCGAGACGGTCGCCCTGGTTGCCGGCCTCATAGCGGCGCTCTACGGGCCGCTCGTGCTGTATGAAGTCGTCCTGCTCCGAGCGGTCGTCATCAACACGACCGGGATCGCGACCTTGTGGCTGGCGATGCGTGCCTTCCGCCTGCCCAGCGCCAGCCGGTTCGGGCTTGCCGGGCTTGTCGCCGCGCTGGGAGTGCTCGCGACCTCGGGCGCCTGGCCGTTCGTGCTCGTGGTGGCCGCGCTCACCCCGATTGCGCTGCGCCGGAGCCCTCGGCAGGCCGCACGCGCGGTGGGCGCGCTCGGGGCGGGCCTGCTGATCGGGCTGACGCCCGTCATCGCCCGCAATCTCGAGGTCGGAGTCGCCCCCCTCTCGCTCGCCTCCAGCGGGGTCATCACCTTCGTCAATCACAATGCCGCCGACTACGAACCCATGAGCGGCACCGCCGTGAGCGCTCACGCCGCGGCGGTGATGCAGCGTAGCGGCGGCCGGATGGTGCCCGCCATCGTGGAGACCCTGCGCACCCACCCGAACCCAGAAGGCTGGTTCGCGCTGCTCGGACGTAAGTTTCTGGCCGTGTGGCACTGGTACGAGATCCCCAACAACGAGAGCTACGACTATTTCCTCCTCCTTGCGCGGGCCCCCAGAGCGGTCGGCCTTGGCTTCGGCCTGGTGGCGCCGCTGGCCCTGGCCGGACTGCTACTCGGATTCCGCCGCTCGTGGGACTACGCGCTGACCGTCGCTTACGCCGGCTGTGGCCTGATGAGCCTCGTGGTCTTGTACACCCTTGGACGGCTGCGACTGCCCATGGCTTTCGTCCTCATCGCGTTCGCGGCGGTCACGGTCGTATCCGTGGCGCGCCTTCTTGCCTCGCGCCAGTTCCGCCGAGCGCTGATCGCCGTGGCGGCGGTCTCCGTCCTCGCAACAGCGATCGGCCGACCGTTGCCGGGCGGGGTCTCGCGTGTGCGCGTCCAGGATTACGGTGTGGCCAACGAGATCGCGCTGCGCCTCGCAGAGCAGCGGGTCGCGGTAGACGATCTCCGGGGCGCCCTCAGTCTCCTCACCCGCCAGCTCGAGACAGAGCCAGACGAACTGCGGACGCTCGAGCCCGGCGGGCCGACCTCGACCATCTCGCTCTTCGCCGCCGACCTCGCCGGGTCCTTCGTCCCTCTGCACGCGATGCGCAGTGATCTGCTCGGGCACTTCGGCGAGCGGTCCGAATCCGAACGCCAGCGGCGTAGAGCGGTCATATTGGCAACGGTCGCGAAGCAACGCGCGAACGCGAGATGACACACCAGGCGGCGTGAGTAGAGCTCACTCGGTGAGGTCGAGGGTTTCGACCGCAACGGCCGCCCCGTGACCGCGCCATGGGGCACGGGCCAGACTGCGGCGCACTCTGGTGCGCGATTCGTCCTTGACCGACCGGACGAAGCAAGACAGGATCTAGAGTGAAGCCCCCATGTGCAACCGGTTTTGGCCTGTCGCGTTCGTTTTGTCGCTCGCGTGCCCGATGGCGTGGGCCCAGACCCCCGCGGGCCCAGAGTTCCAGGTCAACTCCTACACCACGGGCGCCCAACGGGCCCCGAAGGTGGCGTCGGACGCGACCGGGAACTTCGTCATCGTCTGGCATGGGTCGGGCCAGGACGGAAGCTTCTACGGTATCCTCGGCCAGCGCTTCAACGCGTCAGGGATTCCCCTCGGAAGCGAGTTCCAGGTCAACTCCTACACCACAGGCAACCAGAGCTATCCCGCGGTGGCTTCGGCTGCGACCGGCAACTTCGTCGTCGTCTGGAATGGCTCCGGCCAGGACGGAAGCAGCTACGGCGTGTTCGGCCAGCGTTTCAGCGCCTCCGGCCTTCCGCTGGGGAGCGAGTTCCAGGTCAACTCGTACACGACCGGCCTCCAAGCGACGCCAAGGGTGGCCTCGGACGCGAGCGGAAACTTCGTCGTGGTCTGGCAGAGCTACCAGGACGGGAGCGGCAGCGGCGTCTTCGGTCAGCGCTTTAACGCGTCCGGCGTCCCTCAGGGAGGCGAGTTCCAGGTCAACTCCTACACCACCAGCTATCAGGTCGGACAGGCGGTGGCCTCGGACGCGAACGGGAACTTCGTCGTCGTCTGGCAGAGTGGCTTTCAGGACGGGAGCGGCGACGGCGTCTTCGGCCAGCGCTTCAACGCGTCCGGCGTCCCTCAGGGCAGCGAGTTCCAGGTCAACTCCTACACCACCGGCAGCCAGCGTGCCCCGGCGGTGGCCTCGGGCGCGAACGGGAACTTCGTCGTGGCCTGGCAGGGCAGCTACGAGGACGGAAGCAGCGCCGGCATCTTCGGCCAGCGATTCGGCGCCTCCGGCGTTCCCCTGGGGAGCGAGTTCCAGGTCAACTCCTACACCACTGGCGACCAGCTCAATCCGGCCTTGGCGTCTGACTCGGATGGGAACTTCGTCGTCGTGTGGACGAGCACCGGCCAGGACGGAAGTAGCGACGGCGTCTTCGGCCAGGGCTTCAATGCGGCCGGGCCGCCTATGGGAAGCGAGTTCCGCGCCAATTCATTCACCGCAGGCAGTCAACAGGTCCCGGCTTTGGCGTCGGCCGCGAACGGGAGCTTCGTCGTCGTCTGGAACAGCGCCAGCCAGGACGGGAGCAGCTACGGCGTCTTCGGCCAGCGCTTCGGCGTCGACAGGCTGACGGTGTCGAAGGCGGGGACGGGGACTGGCACCGTGACGAGCATCCCTGCGGGGATCAACTGCGGGACCGACTGCGCGGAGACGTATAGCCACGGCACGAGCGTGATACTGACGGCAGCGACCGACCCGACCTCGACGTTTGCGGGCTGGTCGGGCGGCGGCTGCTCGGGCACGGGGACGTGCACGGTGTCGATGACGGTGGCCACGACGGTCACGGCGACGTTCACGCTGATTACGTCCCCGCCTCCTTCCTTCACAGACGATCCGCTGCAGCCGAGGACGACGCCCGTCAAGATGGTCCACGTCACGGAATTGCGCCAGGCGGTTAACGCCCTGCGGGCCAGGACTGGGCTAGCGGCAGCCATATGGACGGATGCGACGATGACGACGGGGGTCACTCCCGCGAAGGCGGTGCACCTGACGGAGTTGCGGACGGCGCTCGCGGCCGTGTACGTAGCGGCAGGAAGAACGGCACCCACCTACACCCACGCCACTATCACGGGCGGAGCAACGGTGATCTCCGCGGTGGACGTCGCGGAGTTGCGAGCGGCGGTCCTGTCGATCTGGTAGTAGGCACTGTTTGAGGCTCGTGGCTGCCAACAACTGTCGGTTCTCACGACGTAGGGACGTCGGCTTCTCAGGAGCATTCCGCTCCAGCCTGTCCCCACCGGCGGAACCAGAAACAACTGGTCAGCCGCGGTGGCCACCGTTCGTACTTCCCCTCAGTCGACCGTGCCCGCCGTCCTGTCGCTCGAAGAGGTGGAGCGCGTGCCGGCCGCGGCTGGATCATCTGCCGCTCCTCGCCGATGTCGGTGACGCCGTCGCGCGCTATCTCCGTGAGGACCGCCCGGGGCCGGTTTCCGGTGCCTTCCGATTTCGAAACGCCGTTCGAGGCGGACCGATGGGAAGGTGACGCGCGATTCGTGGCCGATCGTTCCGAAGCCGGCCAAGGGGCGTCCTTGCGCGTCCACATGGACACGTCGGTGTACTGCGGCGTGGCGCTGGTTCGTTTCCCAAGGAACTGGACGGTCAGGTCAACCTGAACTGCCGCTGGCAGCCACCCTGGCCAGCGAAGCCCAAAGTGCATCTATCCACCTCTACAGGGCAAGCCGATCGAATCGGCACTGAGGCACCGCGATGGATAACGGGGACAATCGAATCGTGCTGTTCGGCGCCGGCGGACATGCCAAGTCCGTCATCGCGGTGCTGCACGCGCAGGGCAAGTGGCGAG
>Ga0315283_10001774_pt1 | contig 17615 bp, 19 predicted proteins | sample YL17G09_0_MG_FD_204541 | JGI IMG/M metagenome (GOLD analysis project Ga0315283, IMG submission 204541) | Sediment microbial communities from Yellowstone Lake, YNP, Wyoming, USA - YL17G09_0 | ecosystem: Environmental > Aquatic > Freshwater > Lake > Sediment | place: USA: Wyoming | collected... | reverse complement strand
CTGCCCACCGTGTCGATTGCCACGAGCAGGAATTGCAGAATGCCTGTGTCTTTCTGCTCTTCGTCTAGGATGGTCATTACCTTATCCATAGTGGCCCACAGCAGTTCTACAGTATCGCACTGGAGAATTTCGGCGTCGAGCAGGATGCCATCGCAGAGGCGCTTGTCAAAGTCGGACAGTGAGCCCTCCTCGTCGTAGTACAGCGTGGTGACCTGGAATGTCCCTGGCTTTAGCTTTTGCAGCTTGATCCCACCGTTGGGCGTTTGTATGCGTTCGTAGACGTACCCCTCCTGGGCACGTACGAGGATGCGCACGGCCATGGTGGATTTGCCGCTCTGGGGTAGACCGACGAGTTCGCTGGCCTTTCCAAAAGGCATGCCACCCACTAGATCGTCGTAGTTGCGGATGCCCGTGGAGCAGATGTAGCGTATGGTCGTAGGGGAGGCCACGCTGGAGCGCGCGAAGGTGAAGGTTCCTCCCTCCGAGCTCTTGGGAACCATCCGCGTAAATTCAGAATGAATGCGCTCGTGAATACGAGCGCATCCTGACTTGATGACGGCTTTCATCGCTGGGCAGTTCCGCGAATGCGAGCCATAAGCTTAGCCTGCATGGCAGGATTAGCTGTGGAGGCACGCGGCTTGTTTTCGGGCAGTGGCTTGTTGGCCGGTTGGACGGGATCAACGGCTTCTTCGGCTATGCCAGGGTCTTCTTCCTCGGTTACCGTGGGCTGGGTAGCGGCTGCTGGTGGACGCCGCGTAGAAGCAGCAGGCGGAACGTCTCGGCCGGTTGCGACGGCCCTGGGTAATACGGTTTGGCGTGAGGCTGCTGCCGGTGGCGTTGGGGTGGTTCGGGGGAGAACCCGGGCTGTTGGTCTAGCAATCGACTGTGGTGCCCGTGCGGGCATCGGAACTGTTCGGGCTGGCACAGGGCTGGGTCTTGGACGGTTGGATGCTGGAGCAGGTGCTTCAGCTCCTGGTATTTGGTCTGATTCCTGGCTTTCGCCATTCACTACGTCAACCCCCGTTCCGTCTTCGTCCTGAGGCTGGGGTTCTTGTTCGTTCGTCTCTTCGGGTTGTTCGCTGGAGACTGGCTCTGCTTCGTTGCCCTCTTCCGGTGCGGGTTCAGCGTCTTGGCCTTGGACGGGGGTGTTATCCTCAATTTCTCCCGCTGCTTCTGCACCGCCGCTGCCATCCGCAACTTGTTCCTCTTCTTCGGCTGGCAACGGAGCAGGTCTGCCTGTGCTGCGCTGGGGTGCGTGGCTTATTACTCGGCCAGGACGAGCCGCAGGTTCTTCTTCTCCGTCCCCGTTGCTATCCGTTGCTACTCCGCGTCCTCCCCGCCCTCCGCGTCCACCACGTTCTTCTGCTGCTGCCGCGTTGTCGCCGTAAGCATCCGCCTCCGCTTTTTGGGCGAAGATGGCGAGCTGCTTCTCGGTTGGAATGACGATCTTAGGGTCCTGGATGGCGTTCATGACTGTAGCCACTTTCTTATTGAAGTCGGGCGTCAGCTCGAAAATGGGCGTAGGGTCATTGCGGTCGAGCCGCATGCCCTTGCTCGTCTTGGTTACCCAGAAGTCGTTGCCCGCGCGCAGGTCGAGAACGCTCAGGGGACGAGAGGCGGATCGGCCTCGGCGGAAGAAATCGGTCAGCTCCTCGAAACTCGTTTTGAAGTGGGTGAACTCCCAAGGGCGCAAGGTTTCGGCCTGGGGCAGGTTTTGGATCTCGCCTCTGCCCGATCCAGGATCGACGGCAAAAACGCAGCAATAGGTGAGGTGGACTACATTGGCGTGCAGCTTCCAGCCCTTGTCCGAAAGTTCCTCCTCGTTTTCGGCCAGTAAGCGATCGCTCATGTCACAAACGGCGCAAGAGGCATCCGGGTCTCCCCCGAAGTCGGGAGCCACATTACGAGGGCAGAAGATTGGCTTTTTGTTGAGCCAATGCTGGCCAATCCGCACGTAGAAAAGGTTGCTCGGTCCCAGCGCCACCGGCAGGAAACGCACCAGCCAGGCTTCGTTGAGCTTGTCAATCTTGACGCGTCGGACTTTAGGCCCAGAGCGCATATCGGTGAACTGGCGCTCGCTTGCTACGAGGGCCACAATGTTGGGGTTGAGTTCTCTCATAATTTGATTCAGGTTCAGCCGTGTTTAGGATCGCATCCGCGTTCCTAACCTTCCGGCAGTTTGCGTCGTGTCGCTTCTGTAGAACGGACAAGATCGAGTTTGAACTGTAACGAACGCATTAAATTTCTTAAGCGTTCCGTCCAGGCTGTCAAAATGGCCACGTTGTCTTCCAGGTCAGCAACTTTAGGATCGAGCCTTATGGCCATTTCAACCGCTTTATCTGTGGCTTTTTCGCCAAAGCCTTCTTCTTCGAAACCTCCTTGTTTGAGGTCGAAGTAGCGTTGGGCCTCAACGCGGCCCAAAACAGATTTACAGCGCATGAGCTGCTCGACGTTGGATTGGTTTTGCCAATTGAGCGTTTCGATCAGAGCTGGCAGCTCCAAAGCGGCCAGCCCTATGTCGAGGTATTCCTTGTTGAGGTAGTAAGCGATATCGAGGTTGAATCCGCCTATGTCAATGGCGGGTAAATCAGGTAGAGGAGGTGGCTGTTTCATTAGGGTGTGGCTTTAGATAATTCAAGCTGGCTGTGGTTAAAAGTGCCGAGGCTGTAGGGCACGCGGCTTTCCACTTTTTCCAACATTGAAAGGACGTCGTTGGGAACTAGGCTGCGCAGAACCTCGCACTGGGTCTGACTTTCGCCCCGTGGGCATTTGTGGGCTGGGAACGATCCGAAACAAAAGCAGGGGCAGTTTTGGCAGTACTGTTTGTTCCAAACGGCCAAGTCCATATATTCCGGGTCGTAGCCGATCCGAACTCTTGGATCATGGGTGCCCCAGAGTGATATGGCGGGCGTGTGCAGGGCTTGTGCGATGTACAGGGGGCCGCTATCAAGGGTAAATACGCAGTTGGCCTTGGCAATGAGCTGCATTATGAATCGCAGAGGCGTGGGCCTTTCCGTGCTTAACAGGTTGATTAACCCAGGCCCCATTTCGTTTAAGCGGCTGCAAAATTCGCCTAGAGGCATGTCGAGATCGGGGATGGCTTCGTGGATCTTTCCCACAACGATGACTGGTCTGTATCCCAGCAACTCCCGTATTAAGTTGAGCCAAAAAGCGTAAGGCGCACAGCGCAGCGGGGAATGCGTGGTCGGAGCGACAACGTAGTACCCTGATTTTCGTATGTCGAGGTTGTGGTTCTCCCATTGTTGGCTGGCAAATTGTATAAAGCCCTCAGCCTCACCAGGGTTCAAGGTTATGCTGGGGCGCTTAAAGCGCGGAGCAACCTGATCCGGGTTTAAGCCTATCTGGCGGTAAAGTGCATCGTAGACGTTCAACTGATCCTTTTCTTGATCCAACTCGGTCACCGCCCCCACCATCCATTGATAGTCGTACCTGGGAAAATCGTCGTAATGAGTTGGTCCGAGCATTGTTGTGCCGTAGGCTAGGTCAGGATTGCCGTTAAGAACTACTCCGCGATCCGAAAAAGCGTACACGTAAATGCTCACCCCCATGCCAGTTATGTGCTGCATGAAGGCAAAAGGACCCGTAAGAAAAAGCAGGTCACCAATACCCCTGTCCCGAAACCTCTCCACCAGTATTTTCTTTCCTGCTAGGGGTTTATCGCCGCGCAGAGGGGTGTACAGAGCCCCGCTGGCGAGATCAGACGTTCCTTCTACGTGCTGGCTGATTTTCTGGACGTGCGCAGCGTTGAGGACATAGCGCCGAATGGGGTTGAAGTACCAGGTTTCGTCCGTGCCACGGTTGAAGGCGACCGGGCTGTTAAAGGTCGTGATCAACCATTGTGCTGGAATGACCGAAATCATGGATGTAAGAACGCTAAATTGTGGCTTCCGATATGCGTATTTTTCCCCGTAATCCGATCCAGAATTTTGGTTGGCCTAAGCGGCGGCCACGTGGCCGGTTGCGCCAGTACTGCTTCACTTTGCCCTCGTGCACAAGATGTTTGAGCTGGCGCAGGTAGAATTTGCGCTCGCGCCTGTTCTCGGATCGGTCAGGGTGAGAGCACAGTTTGTTGAGCATGGGCCACATGGGAACCGCCTGGCCGCGCAAGTCGGTGAGGTAGTCCACGATCGCTGCCTGGGCTTCCTGGGCGGTTACTGAGTACCCGTCGAGGTCGATTTGATCGTCCGTTCGTAGCGGATCGGTGGTTGCCATTCGGGATTTATCGCTAAATAGGGCCATAGACTTTTTGGCATTTCGGCAATTTCATCATCCATCCAGTGGCGCACGGACGGCCAGATCTGGTACTTCTTGTAGAAGTGGAGCCCGATGTTGCCGTTGCCCCAGTTGTAAACGAATCCTGGTTTGATGTTGGGCAGAACCTTGTCCAGCCATGTTTGGAAATCGTAGTCAGGATCATCGAAGTGGCCACTGTCCTGGTGTTTTTGGATGATTTCTTCCATCGTGCGCCTGGTGCCTGTGAAGTGGATAACTAGAGGTATTACGAGGCGAATTTGGTCACCAATAGGCGTGCGGCACTCCTGGAAAGGTATGCGGGAATTGATGTAGACCACCGCGACATCGGTAGCCCCCGCGATAGGGTAGCCAGGCAGGCCAATTACAGGGACCATCAAGCAGTTTATGGCACTAGGGGAGCTTCGGTTGATAATCTGGCGCACATATTCCAGCGTGCCCCGTCGCCAAAGTTCATCGCCATCCACGATTAGGATGTGTTCGAAGCCTTTCTGGCGCATGTAAGCCAGGGCGTCATTGCGGACCCTGGTTTCTACCCTCAGCCTAGAATCGCCAGCAAAGCGGTACGTCTTCACCTTGTGGACCACGACTTCTACCTGGCCTCCGATAGCCCGCACTCTTTGGGCGATGTCACGCACCTGCTGGATGTGCTCAGGAGGGGTAGACCGACCTGACCAGTACTCGTCTGGCACACTGAAGAAGAAAACGTTTACGCCCTCTTCGATCATGCGCTGGCAGACTTCGAACAGGCAAAAGTCATCGCGGGTGGCCTGGATGTAGACGCAGAACTTCAGTGGGATGGGGCCTGCTTGTTTGGATTCGGGTGTGGCCTTGGGGCCAACGTCGATGGGGAAGCCCTTGCTTTTGCGCAGGTTGAACAGGATCTCTCCGCTGCGCCAGCGTTCAGGGGAGGCGTGAACGGCATCGACGGCATCCCGTGAGCGCTTGTGGGCATCGGGGTGCATATGCTCGAAGAGGATGTGCGGGGCACGGATGACAACTCCATCCCTGTAAGCCACTTCTGTCAATTCAGTGTCAGAAAACAAGCTTTGGTAATCCGGGAAGAAAAAGTAACCAAAGCGCTCGTAACGTTTACGAGTGATGATGGCCAAGACCATCAGGTCCTTGACGTAACCGTCGTCTACGTGGACGGCGAACTCGCGGTCGATCCAGTCCTTGGGCTCCAGATCCAGCAGCAGTTTGTCCCAGCCCTCGGGAGGGGACATGTCGTCGGTCAGCTGCATTAAGACCTTGCCGGTGGACTTGGCCGCGCCCAGGTTCCAGCCCTTAACACAGTTCCATGGATCTTCTGGCTGCACGAACCACTTGAAATTGGGTACCGTGCCGTCCAGGCCTTTGGCAACTTCCTGGCTTTGCAGGTCGTTGCCATCAACGACGAGGATGATCTCCAGCGCAGGTACGCTGCTCGCTTTGGTTAGCCATTCTTCGACGACGGACTTGATACGGGCCGCGCGCACGCTAGTGTAAATCAGCGAAAAAGTTGCCTGCATGGATGAATAGAACGGATTTTTGCGTTCTTTTTGGGTGGCTGGAAGGTGGGGGAAAAAAGGACGATGAGGCAGACGAATGGAAACGATTGATCGAGAACATCTGGAAATGAAGCTGCGGGCGCAGGCCTTGGGGCAGCGGGCGACAATGCTGATATCGGCAGCGGCGCTGCTTCAGGACTACTTAAACTTAACGGCGGCGCTCATGGCCGAAAATGATTCGCTGCGAAGAGTGCGAAATGAATACCGAGAGCAAGCGATCCGAAACAGTCCTAAGCCTGATGGTCCAGCAGTACCACCAGCGGCACAACCGTTTACCGGAGCGCATCTTTGTGACCCCGCTGGCGTTGCTTTGCCTGACGATCAAGAATAGCATTCGTCCCGTCTGGGAGGGCATTCCTGTAACCTGCCGCGAGGTGGACGAGGCCGAGGCCACGGTCAGGAACGAGGACGCGTGCAGCCTGGCCGTTTGTCTTATGCCTATGGGGAGCAAAGGGCATTTGGTGGCGTGCGATCTCAAGTCATAGCCATGAAAGTTTTTACGGTTACGCCTGAGGAGTTCGCCAACGGAACGATGTCTAGGATGGCGGCGCTGGTATTACATCCGCCTCGACCGAAGCGCCCGCGTGTCGCGCCGCTGGAACGCCAACCTCTTAAGATGGGGACAATAACACCCGAACAATTTGCCAGCGGAGAACCTTGGGTTGGCTACAGAGATAGACGAAAGCGCCACGCGGCACTGCCAGGCATTCTCAAGCCCTTGCCAGAGGCCCTGCGTTTGGTGCACTTGTTGCTCGACGCGGATGATTCAGAAGAGTGGTACGGGGTGGACCTCGATGGTACTTTAGCCCGCTATACCGGTTGGAAGGGTCTAACCCACATCGGCAAGCCCATTCCAAGGATGGTCCAGCGTGTGCGGCGCTGGGTGAGCCATGGCAAGAAGGTCAAAATATTTACGGCCAGGGCCGATGACGAAAAAAGTGTCAACGCCATAAAAAAGTGGCTTAAGGACAATGACTTGCCGGACCTACCGATCACTAATCTTAAGGATCAACACTGCGTTAAATTCTACGACGACCGCGCCGTCCACGTGGAAAGAAACACCGGCAGGATTAGGCAGTAAAACCAGTTTTAGTGCTATGAGTGAAGACCCAAATCCTTTGACATCTACGGAGCAGCCAGAGACTGCGCCCACCGATTTCGACGTGATGACGCCTGACATCCCGATGCCCGAGATGCAGGAAAAGGTGGAGATCCCCGATAGCATGCCCTCGGCATTTCGGTTTTCGTTCGTGGGCAGCGGCCAGGGTGGATCGCGGATCGCGGCCTGTTTTTACAGCCTCGGCTATCGAAGAGTCTGCGCCATCAACACAGCGGCCCAAGACTTGGCCAAGCTGGAACTTCCAGCAGCAAATAAGATGGCCATTGGCACCAGCGGGGCTGGAAAAAACCCGTCGGTGGCTCAGGCCATCTTCGATGAGCGGGCGGAGGATGTGCTTGATTTTCTGCGTACGTCGTTCGGACCAGTTTACGATCGTACGATGGTTTGCATCGGTGCGGGTGGCGGAACAGGAGCAGGCACCGTAGTCGGCCTTGTTCGTAAGGCCAAGGAACTCCAAATCGCCAACAAGTGTTCCAGCGAGAAGGTGGGCGTGATCGTGGCGCTGCCCAAGATTACTGAGGGCAAGAAGCCCAACGCGAATGCCTACTGGGTCATGAGCTACCTGCTGGCCTTGGTTAAGGAGGGCACTGTGAGCCCACTGATCACGCTAGACAACGAAAAGATCAGTGCGCTGTACCCCGGCCTGGCGATTGATCCATTCTGGCAGAAGGCCAATTTGAGCGTGTGCGCGCTGTTCAGCTTGTTCAACACGATTTGCCTACAGAACTCGACTTACACCGCTTTCGACCCCGCAGATTTCAAAACGCTTTTGGACAGCGGTATTATGGTCTTCGGAGCCACACCGGTTGCTAAGTGGCAGGAGGCAGGCGCAATCAGCTTTGCGCTGCGTGATAACCTGAAGAAAAACATCCTTTCGGGCGGCATCAGCCTAGCCACGGGCAGCGTCGGGGCCGCCATCGTCATCGCCAGCAAGGCCATTCTCAACAAGGTGCCACACGAGCACCTCGACCAGGCTTTCGACCAGTTGACGCGGCTGCTTAAACCCGGCAGCATGGTGCATCGGGGCATTTACAGTGGCAGTAAGGACAGCATGGCCGTCTACACGGCCCTGGGCGGTCTGGACAGCCCGACCGAGAAGTTGCAGGAGCTGGCGCGCCTTGGAGACATTATTGTGGCGCACAAAGAGGGTGTCGGAACTGTCCTGGGCGAGCACCGAGTTTAAATGCCCAGCTTCGTTGCGGGCTGAACTTCTAGTTTCGGATCGGCTAGGTTGAACTTGCCTCCGTTGGCTTCAAGGTGTTCCAGCACGCACAGGGGTTCTCTCCACCACGGGTGACCTTGCATCTTGTAGAGAGTGACGCGTTCGCGCATGCGGTCAGTAAACTCTCGACCTTGCCACTTGAAGTGGTGGGTCTGCCCGGTGAAGGACGCGTGCACTTCCCCACTGGTATGGTGACCGCTTACGCTGCCACCGAGGCTGTTGAGCATGATGATCTTATCGGCCCACCCATTGGAGACATTTTTCGTTATTTTTGTGGCGAGAGGAAACTGGTCGTCGAGGGACTGACTGTAATCCAAGGCTGGAATACTGCCGTCAGCCGCAATGCGGTCCACCAGGACAGAGGCGACGCAGCCAGCACCTTCCTTCTTTGCTGCGTCCCGCATCTCTACGAAATTAGGGTGTTCAGGGCAGTGGTGAAATTCATCGGTGTCAGCGATGACGAACCAGTCGTCGGGAGCCACCAATTCACGTCGGGCACGGCTGCGGGCTAAGGCATCCTGTCTACCACTGGGTGGGCCTTCGTAGGTGTGAAAGATCTGGTGCGGGTAGTCGCGCAGCTTGGCAGCGATGTCTGGATAATGTGGGCTGCCATCGGGCAAGCCGCAAAGGAAGCGGGTTATTCCACGGTCGGCATAGTAGCGTAAAAAGTATGGCAGGAGCCCAAAGTCTTCGTGCAGGCTGAATATGATGGTCATTTCTGCGAAGGGCTTGCTCTTATTTTACTTGCAGGAGGGGGCTGAGGGTCCGTGTATGGCCCTTTGCCCCGCAATCCATCGACATAGGTGTCATAGACGGTATGCCGACCGGTAAACAGCCAGATCACGTGATTGGTAAACGCACATACAGCACGATGGCCTCCGAGTAGCTTTACAGCGTAGTAGTTGTCGAATTTGCGCTGAAAGTCAAGAGAGCCTGGATTCGCTACCCAGCGGTGGTAGATTTCATGAATTTGGTCCTGAACATTTTGGGGTAAAGCGGAGAAAGTCTTGCCGAAGGATTTCGATATTTCGGAGCCCTCCGGGGGCAGTAGAACTTCGTTGAGAAGATGTGCCACCAGTTCTGCTGCTTTTTGGTGAATATTGACGGACATAGATCTAGGCCTGGTGCGGCAAGGGTTTGTCGGAGCGTTCAAGAGCACGTTTACGCGCATATCCGGCAAAGAACTCGGTGGCAGAAATACGCGGCTGGCCTGCGTCATTTTCTTCGATGGCTGTTACGAGCAACAAGAGGTCCGCATTGTCAGAAGGAATTTCGAGAACGTAATGGTCCTCATTGATCTTTTTCTTGAGGCACTCAATTTTGGTGCGTTGTTTGGCAGTAAAGACTGGTTTCACAGTTTTCGTTTTCATGCCGTAAGCATCGCAGATTGCGTGAAATGGTCAACAACAATTTTCACTAATCGAGACTAACCGGTGTAGTTGTTTGCATGCCAACGAGTTTCGCTTTTAGTTTTTCCAGGCGGGCTTCGGCCAGCGTACGCTTTTGAACGTCCAATTGCAGGTTCTGCACCGGGCCAGGAATGGCCCCGCTGAACTTAGACCAGATCTCGCCGAGCAGAAATCGGGCGGCTTCGAGCGAGTACTCTTTGACCCATTGCGCGCCATAAACGGGCAGGCTCTGGGTTTTGGTGTATGACGAGTAAAAGAAAATGGCGGCCTGGTAACGCTCGATGGGGTTGCTTATCATGAGGCACTTGTTGCCTTCGTCATAGTACCAGTCGGGTCGAACGCTGGTGACGCGCATCCAGGTTTTGCGCCAGCGCAGGAAAATGTCGTACTCATCTAGGCCGAGGCGAAAGAGGGGAGCGGGATTGATGAGGTTGCCATAAAATATCTCTGTTGGCACAGGGTTTGGCTCGACAAAGTGGATATCCACGATGCCTTGGTCCACGTCCCAGTTTTCCAGATATTTGAACTGGCCCTTGATGAGCACAACATTGCCCACGCGAATTAACGGACAGTAAATGGAGAATAACTGGAGAGCGTCGTTGACGCAGTCGGAAACCTGTTGTCGGGTTAGCTCAACTTCCCACGTCGGCGCACCCAGCTGCCGCATGATGTAATCGCACAGATTATCGGTTGAATAGCCTTTAGCAGGCAAGTTTGCCGTCGAGTCGGCGGTTGTTGCGTAGGGCTCCGATTGAGAACTGGACGGTCCAAACTGGCTCATACGGTAACTACTACAGCGCGTAACCACGCAAACTGACCGTTATCGTGCTATGATTTATCGGTGGGCAAAAGCTCAGCGATGCGATCCCGATGTTTGTCGTGGACGTGCCGTGTGTACCATGATGGGTACTTGAACTCCTTGCCACAGGCACCGCAGCGTATGGGCATGCTTTCCCTGTCTTGCGGGGTGATTGGGCCTTTGGCTTCTTCCAACTGAGGAGCAGGCAGATCTTCTGGGGCAACGCCACCCATCAAGGGGTTGTCCGTTTCCGAGGGCAATTGGGCGGGTTTAGGGACAGTAATGGGAACAACAGGTTGGGCTACTTGCCTGTGCACAACTGGGGGCGCGGCAGGGGTGGCCTTGGCAATAGTGGCGACAGTGGGCTTGTTTTGGCGGGCGATGGCCTTGACCTGCTGCCTGAACTTGGCCACACCTGTTTCTCCCAGTTGTTCCTGCACGGCGGCCTCGGCGGCTCGACGATTCAGGTTGACCCGGTCAGGGTCGGAGCTGGCTTCCGCCTCCATGGACTTTATGATCGGGGCCAGCACGGGCTGCACCCCTTCGCTCAGCTCTTTAGGCAGAGCGCCTGGCCGGGCGGCGGCCAGTCTGGGCGTGGATTCCATGGCATATTTGATGCGGGGGATCTTGGCTCCCTCAACCGGCGCGCCATCGACTTCCGAGGCCCCGAAGTCATCAGGGACAAGCCTAGCCCTGCCAATTAAGCCCATCTTACGGGCTTCCTCGACCGTCATAGCCTGGATGGATGGCCGTGAGGCGATTATAGGCTGTCCCGAGGAACTGGTGGCAGGTAGGGGAGGGGGTGCTGCTGTTGTCGGCATCTGCCATTTACCCTTGGCGTCTTTCGTGCCCTGGCCCACGACATAGCCAGGTCGAGCAGGTACTGGCGCAGCAATAACGGGGATCATGATAACGGGCACAGGGTTGGGTGTAATTTCGGGGCTAAGCATTTTTGGCCCAACGAACCGGTTCAAGATAGGATCGTTGATCTTTTTGCCAGTTCGCCGATCGAGCACAAATTGCATTGGCTCCAGCGTAACAGTCAAATTGAGTTCAGAAATCGCCACCTGGACAGACCAGGTATTGGGATTGAAGTAGCCTTTTACGTTCGTTAACGTTTTGTCGCCTGTGATCTCGTTCATGCATACAAGAACGAAGATCCTAACGAAGCGCAGGCTTAAAGTGCTTTGGGCAGGCGATAAAAAGCATGGGACCCGATGATGACCACAGGCTTATGGCCCCGGGCCCACCAAGGTTTTTCCTCTTTGCGCGTAAAGTGTGTGGCGTCGAAAGTGCGGTGCGGCAACTGATCGGGGGCGCTAAAAAGCAGGCTGGAAAGACGGAGTGCGGGCTGGTAGCAGGGAGCAGCGCGATGGCGCAGCACGAGGTTGTTGGCGCTGGTTTTATTAAGGCAGGAGAAGGCGTGGCGTACCTGCACTACCTGCAATGGCGTCTTGTGCAGCAGATATCCACGTTGGCGAATTACTTCGGCCACGGCGGCCATGCCTCGCGTTCCTTCGCCCCCAGCTTCTCCCACAAGCACGGCGGCTACTACTTTTTGGGCATAGGGCTGCCCGTAGGGCTGCGCCTGGGCAGGTATGGCAGAGCAAAGCATTAGGCTAGATGCTAGAAGTGATTTTGTAAACATTTGCTCAGTTTGCCGCGCTTGGGCTCCGTAGTCAACAATTTTTAATATCTGGTGCTTGTGCCAAACATTGGGTGCGGGCATTCTGTCTTAGTTAGGTATGTGCCCGCACCCGCGTGCACATACCAGGACGGTGCTCACTTAGCCGAGGGAGCCAGCCAAGGAGCGATTCAAAATGAATTTGTCGTCGCGCGCAGCAAACGACGCTCTGATGCTCGGGCTGATGCTCGGGCTGAATAGAGCGGGAGCGCTTAGCATGGCAGCATCATCCTCTATTGGAGGCGGGGCCTGCCACAACCCGGCATCCAAGTCTTCCCATCGGGGAAGGCAGAGGTCGCAGAGACATGGAATATTGGCCATCATGTTGTTAACGTAAACCAGTTGGATCGGCGTGTCAAATAGTTAACGTAAACTATTTTTGACCGGGCGGTTGGGCGGTGGTTTCGGCTGGGGTAGCGCGTAAGTATGGATTTGGTTTGCCGAGGGCGGGGCGGATGGAAGATTTACGCCCGGGCCCGTCTGCCTATTTAAGGCATGCAAGTAACGTTAGTTCCTGACGCGGCTAAGGCCGATGGCAAACCAGTTGTTTCCGTGGTTGCGCCCGTAACGATTTCGGGTACGTCTACCGTGGCATTCGCCAGTGCTCAGCAAGTTTTTGTAGTAGGCGGCACGGTGCAGACCACGGTAAGCTTTGCGGGTTCCGTCCAAACTGGTATTGGCAACGTTAAGATCGAGGATGCTGATGGTAATTATGCAGTTGTCCCTGAGGCCGGCGTGGCCAAAACAGGTGCTACCAAGGCTCTGGTTGTGCAGCATATCGACGATGCAGGGATACCATTCAGGCAGGCAACCCAGGTCAGTATTCTCAACAACCAGGGCACATTGGCCACCTCAGCCTACCAAGTCAGCGCCAATAGCCAGGGAGCAGCGATCCTAAACAACCAAGGCACTTTAGCAACCTCGGCCTATCAGGTAGCCGCCAGCGAGCAGCTATCGGCCCTTCTAAACGCTCAAGGAACCCAATCTACGGCGGCCCTGGCAACCAATGCCACTTCGGAGGTCATTTCAAACAACCAAGGCACTTTGGCCACCTCGGCGCTTCAGTCGGCGGCCAACAACATGCTGGCGGTTATTATGAACGGCCAGGGCACAGTGGCCGATAGCGCAGCGGAGTTAAACATGCTGCGCGTGGTCATGAACAACCAGGGGACCCAGGCCAGTTCCGCTTTACAGACGACCGGCAATGCCACGCTGACCGCGATAATGAATAACCAGGGAACTCTAGCCCCTGGAGCCGCGCTTGGAAAAACGCAACTGGTCGCCAACGACGGCGTAACCCTGATTGAATCTGACATAGATTCTGCGGGAGACCAGCATCTCGGCGTTCGGATGGTTCAAGCCATCTATGCCAGTGTCAAGAATACCTATGGTTCGAATTTGAGCGCGGGTGCTGTTTTTTACGGCACTACAGAGACGACGTTGGGCGTGGCGGGCATACAAACGATGCTAAAGACGAATCAGATTTGCACCGTTTACGTGGATCAAAGCGGCGATAGCGGAACGAATTGGGATGTAGTCGATACGTACACCTTTCGGCCCACCACAGGAGGTGGGGGAGCGTCTTGGACGACGCAAGCAGTGGGGGATACTTTTCGCATTCGGGTGGCTAATACGGGCACAGCGGCCACGTCTTATTTCCGCATGGCCACTGCCCTGTGTCCTACTGTAGAAGCGGTTCCGCGCGCGGTTAACCAAAATGGAAATTTCCAGGTGGCCGTGAACGAGCTGCTCCCGAATCAGTTTGGGCCTACCAGTGGTGTCAAGAGCAGTCCGCTGGGCAAGCTTGTGATTACCCCATCCAACCGTTTGGTGGGCGCGTCCTTCGGAAATAGTTCCGTCGTCGATACTAATTTCTGGGGAAGCAATGCTGTTGGAACGGGTACTATTGTGCCTCTTAGCAACCTGGCAACCATGCGAACGGGCACAGGCACCAACAGCTCCGTCACCTTGTGTACTACCCGCACAGCTAGATTCGTTTCCGGGCACACGAACTATTTTTTTGGCGTCATAAGGGCTCCAGCAACAACAGGGACTAATACCAGGCGCTGGGGAAGCTATGATGCCAGCGACGGCTTTTTCTTTGAAATGAATAACAACGCCCTGGCCCTAGTATGCCGAAAGTCAGGCCAGGACACGCGTGTTTCAAGCGGTGGTTTTAACGGCGATGCAGGCCCAGCCTACATCTTGAGCGCTAACGCTGAAATTTACGAGATCCACTACACCCTTAAAAATGCGTGGTTCTTTATCGGAGGCACGCTTATCCACACTTTTAGCGGCCTAGACGCCCTGCTCGCCAACAACTATTCCTTGCCTGTTTCCGCAGAAAACAACAATTCGGGTGGCAACACTGCCAGCAACACCTTGGAAGTGCGCACTGCGGCCATAAACCGCCATGGTGATCTGAACACAGAGGATATTTACAGGTACATTGCGGCAAGCGGAACTAATGTCCTCAAGTACAGCGCGGGAAGGCTGAAGCGCCTTGTAGTCAACAATCCCGACGTGGGCGCACAAATAATATCGTTGTACGATTCTACCGGGGTAAATTCTAGCCAAATGGCTGCAATCACTGTCCCGGCACCGGGGGCAGGAGCAGCCCACGTGCCCTTCTCTATTGAATTTGGTTGCCCGTTTTTCAATGGGTTGACGGTCGTTACCACGACTGTTTACCCAATTACCCTTATTTACGAATAGGCTGATTTCGGATCGGCATGCCCGCGAAGTTTCGCGTTCTACCGTGCATGTCTGCATTCAAATATCGACCTATCTGTGATCTCTGGATTTTAGCCCGCGCCAAGCTCAAGGGCGGGGCAAAATTTTATGGAGCTTACCTCGGCGGCTTTCCTGAGAGAGCCAGGGCACTCCTAGGCTGTAGTATCCACGACCCCGTGCTGCATGTTTGCGGGGGTATGGCTAGGCTATATCCTTACCGGCGCGGCTTCGGGCCAAACGATAAAACCCTCGACCTTGATCCAGAAACCAAACCCGACTTTTTGCAGGACGCCAGGGATCGTTGGCCGTTCGACACTTTCCACAAGGATCTTGCCGACGGGTCGTCTACGGGTGGCAGCGCCTATTGGAGCGGAATCTTGATTGATCCCCCATATTCTCCCGAGGACGCGGCCCATTACAAGGTGGGGGCCGACAAGTATCCAAGCCCCAGCCATCTTCTGATGCGGGCCTTTGAAGTGCTGCCCAACGGGGGACGGGTTGGGATTATTCACTATCTTGTGCCTTCGCCGCCCAAGGACGCAATATTTGTGGCCTGCGTTGGCGTGGTATGCGGGTTCAGCAACAGAATTCGCGCCTACACCGTTTTTGAAAAGCCGTAGCATGCCACGCATCTTGATCGTCATCACGTCGTGCCACAAAAATTGGGAGCACCGCAAGGCGATCCGCGAAACGTGGCTCACTCGGCTGCCGCTGGGCATGTCATACTGCTTTGTCGTTGGCACCGGCCCCCGCATTGACGAGCCAAATATCATCCAGTTGGACGTCGCCGATCACTACGGGGCGCTGCCCATGAAGAGCTACCTGGCTTTTCGATTGGTGCTGGTGCGCTACGGCTTTGACTGGCTGATGAAGGTCGATGACGACACCTTTTTGGTACCTGAGCGCCTATCCTCCGTTTTCTTCGACAAGCGGGCTGAGTACATTGGGAGCGATTGCTGCTACGAGGAAGGCTACGCGACGGGCGGAGCGGGCTATCTGCTGACCAGGGCCAGGGTTGCGCAGCTGGCCATAGCACAGCCTCCTGTTGATTGGATAGAAGGCGAAGATGGCTGGGTGGGCATGCAAATGCGGCGGCTAGGCTGCCCGCTGTACTGGACGCCTCTCTTGCACCACTCCAACCGTGATCACATCGATCGGGATCTGCGCCCCACGCAATTCAACAACTACGTTACTGGCCACTACTTGAAACCCGAGGCTATGCGCGAGATGCACGCTCAGTTTTATGGCCCAGGCCCTTTTTAGCGCCAGGACATGGCCCAAAGGTGGTTGGAGTAGGCGTCGGCCAGTTCGCCGTATATCCGCTTGGTGTAGTGAACCGGGTAGAAGATCTTCGGAGGAAAAATTCGGATTGGTGCTAGATCTGGCTGTTCCCAACAATCAGGATGCTTGAACTTGTGGCCTACCCACGCGTGGAACGTGTCGGTCAGAAAGCCTGGCCCGGTGGCGGCCACTACGTCGTTCGGATCGCGGGCGAAGGCGGCGGGCAAGTTATCCAACAGCTGTTTGAAAAAGGGATGCTGGGGCACAGCGCCGATCACGCAGTTGCAGATGCGGTAGTCATCTTCGCTGGCCAGGAAGCCGTCCAGATTTTCGATCAGAGGCTCTAAGTTGCGCAGGCATTCGCAGTCCACATCCACGTAAATTCCCCCGAACTGGAAGACCAGCTCGTAACGCAGGATATCCGCCTTTTCCGCAAGAATCGATGCGGCGTCGTACTCGTGCTGGTTCTGCATCGCGGGCAAGTTGTCGTCGGTCCACAGCTTGACCTGCCAGTCAGGATGCTGGGCCTGCCAGCCTGCCATGAAGCCGTGGGCACAAGGTAAGATGGGCTTGGTGCCCACCCAGATGAAATGGAATATTTTAGGTATGATCATCGATGGATTGGCATTTTTAGAGTTGGGGCATGGAGGGCGAGCAAACAATTTCAAGCAGGGGACGACCTTTGACTGTGGCCTTGTCAAACAGCGATCCGAAATACCCTACACCGAAACGGGCCACCCAGGCACGCAGCTGGTTCAGCCGCCAAAGGCAGAGGGGATCGTAGTGGGCAGGATTGGAGGTGGAGGGCATCCAATTGGTAGGAAGGGGGATTATTTCCAGGCCAGATTCATCTTCAGCTGGGGCGTAGGGCTTCACCACTTTTTCTGGCCACTTAACTCTTTCGAGGCAAGCGTAAAAGCGCTGTTTGATGACGTTGTTGTCCCAGTTGTAGAAGGACCAGTGGAGCAGCGCATAGCCTTCAGGCATTCTAGGCCTGGCACCGTTGCCCAGGAAACGGGTGGAGGCCGTGTAGATGTCGGTTGAGTACCAGCCCGAGCCCGGGTCGTGGTACATCATGGAACGCCAGTTTTTGGACCAGGGGGACATGACATCACTTCGAATATGTGTGCTGGAGCGCCATAGGTGAGCCCAGGGAAGGCTTAGGCCGTCGCCCGGGGCGCAAGCCAACAGCATTTTTCGAAGCATGTCGTCCTGGGCGCAGTTGGCTGTAAACTGCTCGTCTGCGTCCATGACGATGAAGTGGGTGCCACCGTGGGCGCGGCCCGCTGCCAGTAAGCAGTTGCGATCGACGGATTCGATTCGTTCCCACTGCTGTTTGTGCAAGATCTCTACAACGTGGCATTCGTGGGCGAGGCTGTTGATTACCTCGACGGAATTGTCTTCGGAGGCATCGTTGAAGCAGATTATTTCGTCGGTGTAGGGGGCAAGACCCCGCAGACAACTGGGTAAGGCATGCTGCTCGTTACGCAGGTGGATTAGTCCGATGATTTTCATTCCTATGATCTTAACTAGGCGAGCATGGGG
>Ga0315283_10001772_pt1 | contig 17634 bp, 28 predicted proteins | sample YL17G09_0_MG_FD_204541 | JGI IMG/M metagenome (GOLD analysis project Ga0315283, IMG submission 204541) | Sediment microbial communities from Yellowstone Lake, YNP, Wyoming, USA - YL17G09_0 | ecosystem: Environmental > Aquatic > Freshwater > Lake > Sediment | place: USA: Wyoming | collected... | reverse complement strand
AATGAAAAATGAAAAATGAAAAATGAAAAATGAAAAATGAAAAATGAAAAATACCTTTTGACTCCCCTTCGTCAGGCTCAGGGCAGGCTTCCCAGGATACTAATGTGACCTAATGTGTCTACTATTCGCGTATTGCCTATTTTCAATGGTGCTCATGAGATCGCTAAGTTACTCGCTTCGCTCGTGAGATCGCTGCGCTTAGTTTGCTAAGCTGTGGTTCAAAAAACGAAACAAACAGCACAACTTTACAAAAGAAATATTGAAAAGTGGTTTGCAAATGCCTGACTTTTATCTTTTTACTTTTGTCTTTTATCTTTGTCAATGCCTGAAACGTGAAACCAGATACCAGCAACCAGCAACCAGGAACCAGGAATCAGGAATCAGAGACTGTCGTAAGTCGTAAGTCGGATGTCGGATTTCGGATTTCGGATTTTGACTCAACCGGAAACCAGAAACCAGCGACCAGCAACCAGAACCAGAACCAGGAACCAGAAGATTTGAGGATGTGAAGATGTGAAGATGTGAAGATGAGAAGATGTGAGAATTTGGGAATTTGTAAGTTGAAAACGTAAAATGCAAAATGAAAAATGTAAAATGCAAAATGAAAAATGAAAAATGAAAAATACCAGCAACCAGGAACCAGCAACCAGCAACCAGCCCAGCAACCAGCAACCAGCAACCAGTAACCAGCAACCAGGAACCAGCAACCAGCAACCAGCCCAGCAACCAGCAACCAGCAACCAGTAACCAGCAACCAGCAACCAGCAACCAGCAACCAGCAACCAGCAACCAGTAACCAGCAACCTGGAACCAGAAACATAGTTATCTAAATAATACGCAGCTTTGCAAATTTAAGTAAAAGTTGTTTCTGCCCGATACCAAAGAGTACTGTCGCTTTTTTATTGGGGCCGTTACCTTCTACAGCTATTACTTCGCCTTTGCCGAAGATATTATGCTCTACCTGCATTCCTTTTTCAATACCATCGTAATCGCCGGTTCCTGAATAGGAAGGACCAACGTCCTCTCTTTCCTGAATAATTTTCTTAAAATTATTTCCCAGGTTATCTGGTTTTTGGGATTGTGCGGGAGTGCCCGGATTAGAGGGTTTGTATGGTATTTTCCCCTGTGCAGCTATCTTTTGCTGGATATGACGTTTGTTCACAGGAGGCATTTCAATAAATTCAGGATCAATCTCTTCGAGGAACCGGCTTGACTCGGAAGTTGTGAGTTGTCCCCAGCGATACCTGTTTTCGGCATAACTGAGCGTTACACTATGCATAGCGCGGGTTACAGCCACATAAAAGAGTCGTCGTTCTTCTTCCAGGTCGGCACGCGAATTAATCGACATAAATGAAGGGAAGAGATTTTCTTCCATTCCGGAGATAAAAACATGCTGGAACTCCAATCCTTTGGCGGAATGGATGGTCATGAGTTTGACTCTATTGGTGTCTTGTTCGTCGTCTTTATCAGCATCAGTAAGCAGTGCGATATCCTGCATATAATCGTCGAGGAAGCGGGTTTTTGGATTCTCCGGGTCTGATGCCGGTTCAGGCTCTGCTTCAGTAAATTCACGAAGACCGTTGAGCAATTCTTCAATATTTTCGATACGGCTGATACCTTCCACCGTTTTGTCGGCTTCGAGTTCGCGCAGCAGGCCACTTGTTCTGGCAATATGATCGGCCATATCATAGGCCGAAAGTTTATGTATTTGTGTGCTGAAGCTTTTGATCATGATAACAAATTCGGAAATCTTTGCCTTCGTCCGGGGCGCTATCAATGAATCCGCCAGTTCAATCGTTTCTATCTGGCTCCAGAGATTTGTTTCCATTTCGCTGGCCCGGACCAGCAACTTTTGCATCGTAGTATCTCCGATTCCTCTTGCAGGCAGATTTATGATCCGCTTTATGGCTTCTTCGTCGTTATGGTTTATTACCAGCCTGAAGTAAGCGAGCATATCCTTCACTTCCTTACGGGAATAAAATGAAAGCCCACCCATGATGCGATAGGGTATATTTAGTTTTCTCAAAGCTTCTTCCAGGGAGCGCGATTGGGCATTGGTGCGGTAAAGAATGGCAAAAGCATCGTTCGGCAACTGATTGTTCATTTTGAGCTCGAAGATACGGTTGGCTACCAGCATTCCTTCTTCATTATCGCTCATTGCTTTCATCACGCGGATAAGCGGACCTGTTTCATTATCAGTCCAAACAACTTTAAATATCTGATCCTGATTATTCTTAATGATTGAATTTGCAGCTTTCACGATCGTTTGTGTGGAACGATAGTTTTGTTCCAGCTTAAAAAGCCGGTAGTCGGGATAGTCGATTTTGAAATTCAGGATATTCTGAATATTTGCTCCGCGAAAGGCATAAATACTCTGAGCATCGTCGCCTACCACGCAGATATTCTCGAACCTTGCGGCAAGCTTTTTAATAATAAGGTATTGGGCATAATTGGTATCCTGGTATTCATCCACAAGGATGTACTGGAATTTTTGCTGGTATTTGTACAAGGCAGCAGGGAAATCGCGCAGCAGCACATTGGTATTGAAAAGCAGATCGTCGAAATCCATGGCAGACGCTTTAAAACAGCGGCTATTATATATTGTATAAATCTGACCAATCATTGGTCGTCCTGTGGTTTTATCCTGAGTCTGAATCTCGGTGTCGTTATTGTATTCAGAAGCAGATATCAGGTTCGATTTGGCCGAAGAAATGCGGGAGTACACCATATTCACAGGGTATTGCTTCGGGTCCAGGTTCTGTTCCTTCATGATGGTACGCAACAAACTTTTTGAGTCGTCGATATCATATATGGTGTAATGTTGAGGGTAGCCTAGCAGATTACCATCCATTCTCAGTATCCTGGCGAACACCGAGTGAAAGGTTCCCATCCATACATGGCGTGCATCGTTGCCAACCAATTTGATTATGCGCTCCTTCATTTCACGGGAAGCCTTATTCGTAAACGTTAATGCCAGTATATTGAATGGATCTATTCCGAGTTTAAGCAGGTTCGCCACACGGTATGTGAGTACACGCGTCTTTCCCGACCCTGCTCCGGCAATAACCATTACTGGCCCTTTGTGGAATTCTACGGCTCGTCTTTGTTCCTGGTTCAGGTCGTTGAAAATGTCGATCACGCTTATGCTATTTATTGGATGACAAAAGTACGATTTGTAAGGAAGTCATTTTTTTATTGTATAGAAATATATCAACCGAAACTTAAAGTCTTCACATAAAAGGCTGAAGTCCTTCGGTGTATGTGCCAGTTTCCCCCCTGATGGTAATATTTGAGATAAAACATCAAAAAAATGCAATGCTTTTTTTGTTAGATGGAAATTTATTTTACCTTTGCACCCTCAAAAATTGGTTATCCGCTTTATATTGGACACCAATTGTATTTAGAGAAACGGGACTGATCAAGTCCGGGAAACCTGATAATGCAAGACAAACTATAGGTTTCCGTTTACGACCCGGGGCACATATGTGTCGCTTTTATACTGCGGGTTGTGATGGAATGTCTGCCTTTGGAGTGCTTCCCTGAAGTAAATCAATCCTCTTATTAGTAAATGTTAATAAGCTGTGGATCATTTTTTATCCGCTCCGCTTGGTTGTTATCAAATAAATTATACCTTTGCAGCCCCTAAAAAATGGGGTAGTGAACGATAAAAATTAAAAACAAATTTTCCAGTATGCCTACAATATCGCAATTGGTTCGTAAAGGTCGTCAGAAATTGACGGATAAAAGCAAATCGCCGGCACTTGATTCCTGTCCGCAAAGGAGAGGCGTTTGCGTGAGGGTTTACACAACCACACCTAAAAAGCCGAATTCTGCCATGCGTAAAGTGGCCAGGGTTCGCTTAACCAATGGCAAGGAAGTAAATGCTTACATTCCCGGTGAAGGTCATAACCTTCAGGAGCACTCTATTGTGATGATTCGTGGCGGCAGGGTAAAGGATTTACCCGGTGTCAGGTATCATATCATTCGTGGTGCTCTGGATACTTCCGGAGTTGAGGGCCGTAATCAACGGCGTTCAAAATATGGAACAAAACGTCCAAAAGCTAAAGGAGCTAAGAAATAGTATTATTATATAAGCGTACCATCATCGTTTAAGTTATTCTGCAATGAGGAAATCAAAACCAAAAAAAAGAATTATCCTGCCCGATCCAAAGTTCAACGATATCTTGGTTACCAAGTTCGTGAATAACCTTATGGCACAGGGAAAGAAGAACATTTCGTATGAGATCTTTTACGATGCTATTGCACTTGTATCAGAACGAACTAAAGAGGATGGTTTGGAAGTTTGGAAAAAGGCGTTAGCCAATGTAACACCTGCAGTAGAAGTACGCAGCAGGCGTATCGGCGGAGCTACTTTCCAGATCCCTTCGGAAATCCGTCCAGGAAGGAAAATGTCCATCGGAATGAGAAACCTGATCAATTATGCACGCAAACGTCATGAAAAATCAATGGCTCATAAACTTGCCGGTGAAATTCAGGCTGCTTTCAAAGAAGAAGGTTCCGCATTTAAGAAAAAAGAAGATACACACCGTATGGCTGAAGCTAACAAAGCTTTCTCTCATTTCAGGTTCTAAATTTTGATGATTACAATTAAGCCGGTAAAGATCCATAAATGGCATCAGATAAATTAAAATATACGCGCAACATAGGCATAATGGCCCATATCGACGCTGGTAAAACTACCACGACGGAGCGTATATTATATTATACCGGCACAAACTATAAATTGGGTGAAGTACATGACGGTACAGCTACCATGGATTGGATGATCCAGGAGCAGGAACGTGGCATTACGATTACTTCTGCTGCTACCACTGTTTTCTGGGATTTTCACGATCAGAAATACCGGCTCAATATTATAGATACCCCCGGTCATGTTGATTTTACAGTTGAAGTAGAACGTTCGTTGCGTGTTCTGGATGGAGCCGTTGCTGTGTTTTGTGCCGTTGGTGGCGTGGAACCGCAATCGGAAACCGTTTGGAAGCAGGCTGACAAATATAAGGTTCCCAGGATTTGTTTCATTAACAAGATGGACAGGGCTGGTGCTGACTTTTTCAGTGTTATTGATGAAATAAAAGAGAAATTAGGTGCAAACCCTATTCCAATTCAGATACCAATCGGTTCTGAAGATAATTTCAAAGGCGTTGTCAATCTTATTTCGAATAAGGCATACCAGTGGGACGATAAGTCGCAGGGCGTGAATTATTTTGAAGGTCCGATTCCGGAAGATATGCTTGAGGTTGTGGATGAATACCGCACTATGCTTATCGAAGGAGTAGCCGAAGAAGATGATGCTTTACTTGAAAAATACTTTCTCGACCACAATGCGATTTCGGAAGAGGAAATGCGTCATTTCATCCGCAAGGCAACAATCGAAATGCGTATCGTTCCTGTAGTTTGCGGAAGTGCCTTTAAAAATAAAGGTGTTCAGCAATTGCTTGATGCAATTGTTTCTTTTCTGCCCAATCCTTACGAACTGCCTCCTGTTGTTGGTATAAATCCTGATACAGACGAAGAGGAATTACGCAGCCCGAATGCTGAGGAGCCTTTTGCCGCTGTTGCTTTCAAAATAGCTACCGATCCGTTTGTTGGTCGCATTGCATTCTTCCGTGTCTATTCAGGCGTTCTTCAGGCAGGAAGTTATGTTTTGAACACTACTACGAACAAAAAGGAACGTATCTCGCGCATTATGCAGATGCATGCTAATAAACAAAATCCTATTGCTTTCATCGAAGCAGGTGATATTGGGGCCGCTGTTGGATTCAAATCCATCCGCACCGGCGATACTTTGTGTGATGAAAAACATCCTATAATTCTTGAATCCATTAAATTCCCTGAACCGGTTATCTCTATTGCCATAGAGCCTAAAGTTCAGGATGATGTGGATAAACTTGATATTGCGCTTGGCAAACTTGCTGAAGAGGATCCTACATTCAAAATCAGAACTGATCAGGATAGCGGCCAAACCATCATCAGCGGTATGGGTGAGTTGCACCTCGACATTTTGGTCGACCGCCTGAGCAGGGAATTTAAGATTGATGTAAATCAGGGTGCTCCCCAGGTTGCTTACAAGGAAGCTGTTGTTTCTTCTGTTACGCATCGTGAGGTATACAAAAAACAATCTGGTGGCAGAGGTAAATATGCTGATATCCAATTCGAAATCGGTCCTGCCGACAATGGAATTGTTGGTCTGCAGTTCGTGAACGATGTTAAAGGTGGAAATATTCCCAAAGAATTTATTCCGGCTATTGAAAAAGGCTTTAAAGCCGCGATGGTAAACGGAGTTTTGGCTGGATACGCACTCGAAAGTCTTAAAGTTAGATTGCTGGACGGTTCATATCATAGTGTGGATAGCGATTCATTGTCCTTCGAAATTTGTGCTAAGATTGCCTTCAGGGAATCCTTAAGGAAAGCTAAGAATGTACTGCTCGAGCCTATCATGAAAATCGAGATTGTTTGCCCTGATAATTATGTAGGAGATGTTACCGGCGATTTGAATAAACGCCGTGCCACACTCGAAGGCATTGATGCCAAGGTAAAATATCAGATCATAAAAGCATTTGTCCCCCTTTCGGAAATGTTCGGGTACGTGACAACCCTGCGAACTGTTACCTCAGGACGAGGTACATCAAGCATGGAGTTCGCACACTACGATATTACACCGAAGCTTATTGCAGAAGAAGTGATAGCTAAGGTTAAGGGAAACGTATTATAATCGGAATCTATAACACAACCATAAAAATAAGTAACGTGAATCAGAGGATCAGAATTAAGTTAAAATCGTACGATTACAACCTGGTTGATAAATCGGCTGAGAAGATCGTGAAGACCGTAAAATCAACAGGCGCCATTGTTAACGGACCGATTCCTTTGCCTACGGACAAGAAGATCTATACCGTTTTACGATCGACATTTGTTCATAAAAAAGCGCGTGAGCAATTTCAATTGTGTTCATACAAGCGTCTTCTTGATATCTACAGCTCGACTGCCAAAACAATTGATGCCCTGATGAAACTCGAACTTCCCAGCGGTGTTGAAGTGGAAATCAAGATATGATGCTTTAAGCACCTGAAACTGGTGACATACCAGTAAGACAACATCAAATAACATTTAACATCAGGATATAATGTCAGGAATAATTGGAAAAAAGATAGGGATGACCAGCATTTACGATGCAGATGGCAAAAATGTGCCTTGTACCGTTATAGAAGCGGGCCCTTGTGTTGTTACCCAGGTCAGAACAATTGAAAAAGACGGTTACGAAGCTATACAGGTTGCCTTTGATGATAAGAAAGAAAAACATACATCAAAAGCAATGCAAGGTCACTTTGCAAAAGCAGGCGTGACTCCAAAGAAAGTTGTAGCTGAGTTTACACGTTTTGAAGCCGATCACCAGAAAACATTCGGCGATATTCTCAAAGTGGATATTTTTACTGAAGGTGAGTTTATCGACGTTGTTGGAATCGCAAAAGGAAAAGGTTTTCAGGGTGTAGTTCGCCGGCATGGTTTTGCCGGAGTAGGTGGAGCAACACACGGACAGCATAACCGCCTGCGTGCTCCTGGTTCTGTTGGTGCATCTTCGTATCCCTCGCGGGTATTTAAAGGTATGCGCATGGGTGGCCGCATGGGTGGTAACAGGGTCAAAATCATCAACCTTCAGATCTTAAAGATCGTTCCCGAACAAAATCTCATTTTAGTTAAAGGGGCTGTACCTGGCTCTAAAGGATCATACTTAATAGTAGAAAGATGGAGTTAGTAGTATATAACATCAAAGGTGAGCAAACTGCCCGCAAGGTGACACTGAACGAAGGCATCTTCAATGCTGAACCCAACGATCATGCCATTTACCTCGACACAAAGCAATACCTGGCCAATCAGCGTCAGGGAACCCATGATACATTGGAAAAATCCACTATTTCAGGGAGTACCCGGAAACTGAAAAAGCAAAAAGGTACCGGAGGAGCTCGTGGTGGCAGTATCAAATCTCCACTGTTGCGCGGAGGAGCCAGAGTTTTTGGTCCTCACCCGAGAGATTACAGTTTTAAACTGAATAAAAAACTGAAAAAGTTAGCCCGTATTTCTGCGCTCAGTTATAAAGCTTTGGAAAATAATATCGTTGTTCTGGAAGATTTCAAATTCGAAGCACCAAAAACCAGTCAATTTGTTGAATTATTGTCAAACCTTAAGCTTAATGGTAAGAAAACGCTCATGGTTTTGGCTGATGTAGATAAAATTATTGTTCTTTCATCGCGCAATCTGAGCGAAGCAAAAATAATCAGGGCTTGCGATCTGAATACATATGATATTCTTCGTGCATCGAACCTTATCCTTATTGAGAGTTCGCTTACCGAAATAGAAAAAACGTTATCGAATTAATATTTTAACCATTCCGGAGACGGATATATAAAAACGCAACCGATGGGAATTATAGTAAAACCGATCATTACGGAGAAAATGACTGCCCAGGGTGAAAAGATGAACCGATACGGTTTTATCGTACACAAAAAGGCAAACAAACTCCAGATTAAGAAGGCAGTTGAGGAAATTTATAGTGTTGATGTAAAAAACGTGAACACAATGGTATATTCAGGGAAAGTTAAATCCCGCAACACCAAGGGCGGTGTTGTAACCGGAAAGACTAACTCAATCAAAAAGGCTATCATTACAGTAGCCGAAGGTGAAACAATTGATTTTTACAGCAATATTTAAACGATAATGGCTTTAAAGAAATTCAAACCAACAACACCTGGTCAGCGCTTCAAAGTTATCAGCGCTTTTGACGAAATTACCACCGATACTCCCGAAAAGAGCTTGTTGGAGACTCAAACCAGGTCGGGTGGCAGAAACAGCGAAGGTAAGATGACCATGCGTTACATGGGTGGTGGTCACAAACATCAATACCGGATTATCGATTTCAAACGCGATAAAGAAGGTATTCCTGCTAAGGTCAACACGATCGAATACGACCCTAATCGTACGGCACGCATTGCACTGTTGTTTTACGCTGATGGCGAAAAACGTTATATCATTGCTCCTCACGGGCTCAAAGTAGGCATGGATATCTTGTCAGGAAAGGGTGTTTCCCCGGATGTTGGAAACTCATTATACCTGAGCGAAATTCCTTTCGGAACAGTAATTCATAACATTGAACTACGACCCGGACAAGGAGCTAAGATGGCACGAAGTGCCGGATCATCAGCTCAGCTTATGTCGCGCGACGGAAAATTTGCAGTCATCAAATTACCTTCAGGTGAAACCCGTATGATATTGCAGACTTGTAAAGCTACAATCGGAATAGTCTCCAATGGCGATCACAGCCTCGAATCATCCGGGAAAGCCGGCCGCAATCGCTGGTTAGGCAGAAGACCACGCGTTAGGGGTGTAGTAATGAACCCGGTTGACCACCCAATGGGCGGGGGCGAAGGTCGTGCATCAGGTGGTCACCCACGCTCACGCAAGGGTATACCGGCAAAAGGTTACAAAACACGTTACCCGAAGAAAGCTTCGAACAAATATATCATCGAAAAAAGAAAGAAATAACTATAAACGCACTTTATTTATGAGCCGTTCGCTTAAAAAAGGTCCCTATATCGATCATAAGCTTGAGAAAAAAGTTCTCGACCTGGTAGATAACAAGAAAAAGGTTGTGATCAAAACATGGTCAAGGGCGTCAATGATTTCTCCTGATTTTGTTGGCCAAACCATAGCCGTTCATAACGGTAACAAATTTATACCTGTATATGTGACCGAAAATATGGTTGGACACAAGTTGGGCGAATTCTCTCCCACGCGTATCTTCAGGGGCCATTCCGGAAATAAAGATAAAGCTAAAAAGTAAAGAACCTTACACCAATGGGAGCACGAAAACATAATAAAGCCGAGCAGGTAAAGGAAGCAAAGAAGTTGCAATATTTTGCCAGGTTGAATAACTGCCCTTCCTCACCCAGGAAAATGAGGCTTATAGCCAACCTGATCAACGGGGTTAAAGTAGAGCTGGCTTTACATATTCTCAAAAATTCGCCTCAGTATGCGGCTGGTAAATTGTACAAACTTTTGCTTTCCGCAATTGCTAACTGGCAAGCTAAGAATGAAGGTGTGCGTATAGAAGACAGCAACCTTTATGTAAAAGAAGTAATGGTTGATGGCGGCAGACAATTGAAACGTCTTCAAACTGCTCCTCAGGGTCGCGCACACCGGATTCGCAAGCGTTCGAACCACGTTACACTGATCATCGACAACAGAACTGAATCCACGAAATAACAACAACATTAATAAATATTGCTGAATGGGACAAAAAGCTAATCCAATCGGTTTAAGATTAGGTATCATCAAAGGATGGGATTCTAACTGGTATGGAGGTAAAAATTTTGCCAGCAAACTCATAGAGGACGATAAGATTCGGAAATATCTTAATGCCCGCTTATCGAAGGCTGGAATATCAAAAATAATTATTGAAAGGACACTCAAACTTGTAACTGTAACTATTAATACAGCTCGTCCTGGAATTATCATCGGGAAAGGTGGCCAGGAAGTGGACAAGTTGAAGGAGGAATTGAAGAAGCTTACCGGAAAGGAAGTTCAGATAAATATATCTGAAATTAAACGTCCCGAACTTGATGCCGTACTTGTTGCTGCAGCAGTTGCAAAACAGATAGAAGGCCGTATTTCGTACCGCAGGGCTATCAAAACATCCATAGCTGCAAGCATCCGTATGGGTGCCGAAGGAATCAAAGTTTTGATTTCGGGTAGGCTTGGGGGGGCTGAAATGGCACGCCGGGAGCAATACAAAGAAGGTCGTATTCCATTGCATACACTCAGGGCAGATATTGATTATGCTACAGATGAAGCTCACACTACCTATGGCCGGATTGGCATAAAGGTTTGGATTTGCAAGGGTGAAGTTTATGGTAAAATCGACCTTGTTCCCAGTTTCGAAGCAATAGTAAAAGACCGGCCTATGGGCGGAGGTGGACCTGGCGGCAGGCCAAAACCACCACGCACCGGAGGAAGTGGGCAGCGCAACAGACCAAAGCGATAATAAACGAGATTTTATAACAGATATAATTTCAAATCATAATGTTACAGCCAAAAAAGACTAAGTACAGGAAGATGCAGAAGGGCAAAATGAAGGGAAACACCAAGCGTGGTGCGGAACTGGCATTCGGATCCTTCGCCATAAAAACCCTGGAAGAAGCATGGATGACCGGCAGGCAGATTGAAGCTGCACGTCAGGCAGTAACCCGTCACATGAAGCGCGAAGGCCAGTTATGGATCAGAATCTTTCCGGATAAGCCGGTTACCAAAAAGCCTGCAGAAGTTCGAATGGGAAAAGGTAAAGGCGCTCCTGAATACTTTGTAGCACGTATTAGTCCGGGTCGTATCCTTTTTGAGATAGAAGGTGTTTCACTTGAAATAGCTAAAGAAGCATTGCGGTTAGGTGCACAAAAACTACCTGTGGCTACCAAATTCGTATTGAGAAGAGATTTTGTTGAAGAAATATTATAACATACAATGAAACAAGAAGTCGTCAGAGAACTTTCTACGAATGAGATTCGTGAGAGATTGGAAGAGGAAAGAAAACAGCTAACCAAGCTCAGGCTGAATCATGCTGTATCGCCTCTTGAAAATCCGAATAAAATAAAGGCTTACCGGAAAACAATAGCCCGCCTGGTTACTGAAATCAGAAAACGGGGAATAGCCGACACGCTTATTGCAAATACGGTTACAAACAAGACATTTTTGAAGTAATGGAAGAGAGAAAACTTAGAAAAGAAAAAACCGGTGTGGTTGTTAGTAACAAGATGGAGAAATCCATTGTTGTTCAGGTAGAACTGAGGGAGAAACATCCGAAATACGGAAAGTATTTGAAAAAAACCACCAGGTTCTCAGCACACGACGAAAGCAACGAGTGCGGTATTGGCGATACAGTTCGCATTGCTGAAACACGTCCGTTGAGCAAGAACAAATGTTGGAGATTAATTGAAATCATTGAAAGAGCTAAATAATTATGATACAGCAGGAATCAAGACTTACAGTTGCTGATAACAGCGGTGCCAAGGAAGTACTTTGCATCAGGGTGCTCGGTGGAACACGTAAGAAATACGCCACAGTAGGCGACAAAATCGTGGTTTCCATAAAGAACGCTATTCCGTCGGGCAATATTAAAAAAGGATCTGTAGCCAAAGCCGTTGTAGTTCGCACCAAAAAGGAGATCAGGCGTAGCGACGGATCGTATATCCGCTTCGACGACAACGCTGTAGTAATCCTCAATAGTGCAGGCGAAATGAGCGGAACCCGTATTTTCGGCCCGGTGGCCAGGGAACTTCGGGAAAAGCAATTCATGAAAATCGTTTCATTAGCACCTGAAGTGCTTTAAACAATAAAGAAATGAGTACGAAATTACATATCAAAAAAGGCGATAATGTCGTGGTTTTGGCCGGCGATTCCAAAGGAAAGCAAGGCAAAGTTCTGGAAGTAAATGTAGATAAATACAGGGCTATTGTGGAAAATGTCAATCTCTTATCCAAAAATACGAAACCAAGCGCAAAAAGCCCCAAAGGCGGAATCGTTAAGGCTGAGGCTTCCATTCATCTGTCAAACCTTATGGTTGTTGATGGAAGCGGAAAGCCAACCAGGATTGGTCGCAGGATCGATTCAAAGACCAATAAATCTGTACGTGTATCAATAAAATCAGGAGAGGTAATTAAATAATGGATTATTCACCAAGATTAAAGGACAAATATTTCGGGGAGATTGTACCGGCACTTAAAACCCAGTTCAATTATTCTAATACCATGCAGGTACCCCGTTTGGTTAAGATAGCGCTTAACCAGGGCCTTGGAACAGCTATCACGGATAAGAAAATTATGGATACGGGTGTTAACGAAATGACATTAATCGCCGGTCAGAGAGCAGTTTCAACAAAATCAAAAAAGGACATTTCGAATTTTAAACTCCGTAAAGGAATGCCGATTGGCGTCCGTGTGACTTTGCGCGGCGATAAAATGTACGAATTTCTCGACAGGCTGGTTTCAGTCGCAATTCCCCGCATAAGAGACTTCCGTGGCATCAACGAAAAAGGTTTCGATGGACGTGGAAATTATTCACTCGGAATTCCTGAGCAGATTATCTTCCCTGAGATCCAGATTGATAAAGTAGTGAAGATAAACGGCATGGACATTACCTTTGTCACCACAGCCCGCACCGACAGCGAATGCCTGGCATTACTCAAAGAATTCGGATTACCATTTAAAAATCAGAAATAAACATGGCCAAAGAATCAATCAAAGCAAGAGAAGTAAAGCGCCAGAAAATGGTGGCTAAATATTCCGCCAAACGCGCTGCTCTTAAAGAAGCCGGCGACTTCATCGGGTTGCAGAAACTGCCCAGGAACGCTTCACCGGTAAGGCTGCACAACAGGTGCCAGATAACCGGACGGCCTAAAGGATATATGCGGCAATTTGGGTTGTCGCGCATCAACTTCAGGGAGATGGCACTCAATGGTTTGATCCCTGGAGTTAGAAAAGCCAGTTGGTAAAAGCGTAAAAAGAAAATATTTATTTAACAGCAATATTAAACATGGTTACAGATCCAATTGCAGACTATCTGACAAGAATAAGGAATGCCGTAATGGCCAACCACAGGGTTGTGGAAATTCCTGCATCTAACCTCAAAAAGGAGATGACCAAAATTTTGTTCGAAAAAGGCTATATTCTTAATTATAAGTTTGAAGATGAAACAAAGCCAGGCTTGATCAAAATAGCATTAAAATATCACCCGGCAACTAAACAGGCTGCTATTACCAAGCTTGAGCGCATCAGCTCGCCTGGCCTGCGCAAATATGTTGGCGCCGATGATCTACCCAGAGTACTGAACGGACTTGGCATAGCCATCTTATCTACCTCTCATGGTTTGATGACTGACAAAGAAGCGCGTGTCCGGAAGGTAGGCGGAGAAGTATTGTGTTTTATCTACTAAACCAGAGAGGGACGAACTATGTCAAGAATTGGAAAATTACCGGTTAGCATCCCGGCAGGAGTACAAATTACAATATCGGAGAAGAATCTGGTTACGGTTAAAGGTGGCCTTGGAGAATTGAGCCAGCAGGTAAATCCTGATATCATCGTGAAAGTTGAAGACGGTCATATCATTTTTGAGCGCCCGACAGAACAGAAGCGACATAAAGCAATGCATGGTCTTTACAGATCGTTGGTTGCAAATATGGTGCAGGGAGTTTCGGTAGGTTTTAAAACCGTTCAGGAATTGGTTGGTGTTGGTTACAAAGCCACAGCTACAGGGCAGGTATTAGAGCTGGCACTTGGTTATTCACACAACATTATGATTGAAATGCCTGAAGAGATAAAGGTTGAAACGCTTACCGAAAGGGGAAAGAACCCGATCATTACACTTACATCGAACGATAAGCAGTTGATCGGACAGGTAGCGGCCAAGATACGCTCGTTAAGGAAACCAGAGCCATATAAAGGCAAGGGTATCAAGTTTGCCGGCGAAGTCCTGAAACGTAAAGCTGGTAAATCCGCCTCCGAAAAATAAACAAAATCATTGAAGAGTTTAATACTTTGATAGAATGGCAATAACAACCAATAAAGAATACAGAAGGCAGAGAATAAAGCAGCGCGTTCGCAAAATTATTTCAGGAACCGCTGTAAGGCCTCGTATGACCGTATTCAGAAGCAATAAGCAGATTTATGTGCAACTTATTGATGATCAGGCAGGAAAAACAATTGTGTCGGCCTCCTCACGCCATACCGAAATCGCATCACAACCTGTAGTCAAAACAGAGCAGGCAAGAATGGTAGGCAAACTGGTTGCTGAGCGTGCGCTCGCAGCTGGAATAGATACTGTTGTTTTCGACCGAAATGGTTATTTGTACCATGGCAGAATCAAATCCCTGGCGGAAGCAGCAAGGGAAAATGGCCTTAAATTTTAATTACGCTATGACAAACGCAAACATAAAAAGAGTTAAATCGAGCGAAATCGAGTTCAAGGATCGCCTGGTAAGCATTCAACGTGTAACGAAAGTTACCAAAGGGGGACGTACATTCAGTTTTTCGGCCATTGTGGTGGTTGGGAATGAAACCGGCGTTGTCGGATACGGATTGGGGAAAGCCAAGGAAGTAACGGCAGCCATTGCAAAAGGCATCGATAATGCAAAGAAAAATCTGATTAGAGTTCCTTTGATCAAAAGTACTATACCTCACGAACAATATGGTAAATATGGTGGAGCTCTCGTATTTATGAAGCCGGCCGCACCCGGAACAGGCGTAATTGCAGGTGGTGCTATGCGTGCCGTACTCGAGAGTGTTGGAATTAAGGATGTACTTGCAAAATCGAAAGGATCATCTAATCCGCACAGTGTGGTTAAAGCCACCATTGATGCCCTTGTTCAGTTGAGGGATCCATATGCAATAGCTCAACTCAGGGGAATCGACCTGAATAAGGTTTTCAATGGTTAATCCGAAATAAAGAACTAAAACAGCGATGAAAAAACTGAGAGTTACCCAGATAAAAAGCGGGATAAAACAACCTGAGGTGCAGAAGAGAACGCTTAGAGCACTCGGAATTACCAAAATGAACAGACCGGTTGATAAGGAAGGCACTCCACAGGTGCTGGGAATGATAAAATCGATCAGCCATTTGCTTAAGGTGGAAGAAATTTAAGTAATAACGAATATAGAAACTACTATTTATTATGGATTTAAGCAATCTTAAACCAGCCAAAGGTTCAACAAAGAACAGGAAACGGATCGGTCGGGGTCAGGGCTCCGGAAGAGGCGGTACTGCAACACGCGGAAATAAAGGTGCGCAATCACGTTCTGGTTACAAACGCAGGGCCGGTTTCGAAGGAGGACAGATGCCTTTGTACAGGCGCGTTCCCAAATCGGGTTTCAAAAACATTAACCGTGTGGAATATCATGGACTTAATATTGATGACCTGCAGAAACTTGCCGAAACAAAATCTCTGTCAGTAATTGATATTCAAGTACTCATGGATAACGGGCTTGCAGCAAAAAATGAGCTCATAAAGATACTGGGCAGAGGAGAACTTGCAGTTAAGCTTGATGTTACGGCACATGCTTTCTCGGCCACAGCAGTTAAAGCAATCGAAGCTCTTGGTGGAACAGTTACAAAAATCTGACTTTAGATGAAACGATTAATACAAACCATCCGGAACATATATAAGATTGAGGAACTTCGTAACCGGATACTCTATACGTTAGGTATAGTGCTCATTTACAGGTTGGGATCATATATCGTTTTACCGGGTGTGGATCCGAATCAGATTGCAAGTCTCCAGAATCAAACTAAAGGAGGTTTACTTGGATTGCTCAATATGTTTTCCGGAGGTGCATTTTCACATGCATCTATTTTTGCTCTCGGTATTATGCCCTATATCTCGGCATCTATCGTTGTGCAGTTGTTAGGCATGGCTATTCCGTATTTCCAGAAATTACAGAAAGAAGGAGAAAGCGGCAGAAAGAAAATCAATCAGATTACACGTTACCTTACAGTTGTTATCACTACTTTTCAAGCACCAGCTTATATCGCAAACCTTATTTCACAATTACCTGCACAAGCAATTTCACCATTCGACCCCAATATTACTTCACCTACAACATTCTTCTGGATTTCATCAGTAATGATACTGGTTTCAGGAACACTTTTCGTGATGTGGCTTGGCGAACGTATTACCGACAAAGGTATTGGTAACGGTATTTCACTCATCATAATGATTGGGATTATCGCCCGTTTACCTTTCGCTTTATTCAGCGAGTTTATATCGCGTATGGAGCAAAAAGGTGGTGGATTGGTGTTTTTTATTGTTGAACTTGCGGTGCTCGTGATGGTTATCCTATTGTGTATCCTGTTGGTGCAAGGCACACGGAAGATTCCGGTACAGTATGCAAAACGTATCGTGGGAAACAAGCAGTATGGTGGCGTACGCCAGTATATCCCGCTTAAGGTAAATGCTGCCGGTGTTATGCCAATTATTTTTGCTCAGGCTATCATGTTTCTGCCACTTACCTTAGCCGGTTTTGCCAGTTCGGAAGCTTTGAGTGGTTTTGCATCTACCTTTACGGATATCAATGGTTTCTGGTATAATTTTACCTTTGCAGTCTTAATTATCGTGTTCACATATTTTTATACAGCTATTACGGTGAATCCAAATCAGATGGCAGAGGATATGAAAAAGAACGGTGGCTTTATTCCTGGTGTTAAACCGGGCAGAAGAACAGCTGATTTTATCGATTCTGTTATGTCGAGGATAACCTTGCCCGGATCAATGTTCCTGGCTTTCGTTGCAATAATGCCAGCGCTTGTCAGAATGATTGGTATCAGCACACAGTTTGCCCAGTTCTTCGGAGGAACATCTTTTCTCATTCTTGTGGGTGTTGTGCTTGATACACTTCAGCAAATTGAAAGTCATCTGCTGATGCGTCATTACGACGGGCTTACCAAGTCGGGCAGAATAAAAGGTCGTTCGGCTGCGGGTGGGATTGGAATGTAAAACTATTTAAGCGGATGATGATTCATTATAAATCGGATCAGGAGATAGAATTCATCCGCAAAAGTTCTTTACTTGTTGGAAGTACA
>Ga0315283_10001771_pt1 | contig 17634 bp, 11 predicted proteins | sample YL17G09_0_MG_FD_204541 | JGI IMG/M metagenome (GOLD analysis project Ga0315283, IMG submission 204541) | Sediment microbial communities from Yellowstone Lake, YNP, Wyoming, USA - YL17G09_0 | ecosystem: Environmental > Aquatic > Freshwater > Lake > Sediment | place: USA: Wyoming | collected... | reverse complement strand
AGGGAGTCCCGATGCGCAAGACCTCATTCTGGCGGACCCTCTTCACCGTCATGTTGGTCGGATCCGTTGTGCTGATGACCAGCGTGTTGCCAGCCCAGACGGCGCCGCAGACGCCGCCACAGACGCCGCCACAGGCGGCGCCGCCGGCGCCCCCGCAGAGTCCGCCAGGCGCGAGGGGCCAGGGGGGAGCGCCGCCCGGAGCGCCCGGTGGGCGGGCGGGCGCTCAGGCGCCTCCGCGGGTTGTTCCCGGGGGGCGCGGCGGCCCCGCGCCGGCACCCATCAAGCACCTCCTGGTCCTGGGCATGACCAGGGGCTACCACCACGGCTCGACCTCCGACGGGCTGGCCATGTTCTGGAATCTCGGGAGAGAATCCGGCGTCTGGGACACGGAAGTCAGAACCGACATGGAATGGGTCACCAGGAAGGACAACTACCGGGGCGAAGGCCACTCGCTCGCGTTCTTCGATGCGATCGTGCTGGTCAACTGCACCGGCAGCTGGAAACTGGACGACGAACAGAAGGAGGCACTGCTCTCGTTCGTTCGCGACGACGGCAAGGGACTGGTGGTGGCCCACGCGTCGCTGGACGCCAACTACGACTGGCCGGAGTACGGCGAGATGATCGGCGGCTGGTTCCAGGCTCACCCCTGGGGCACGTTCGACGCGCCGGTCATCGTCGAGGACCCGAACTTCCCCGCCATGCAGCATTTCCCCAAGTACCTCAGGCTGTACGACGAGATGTACTCGCCGAAGCAGTGGTCGCGCGACAAGGTCAACGTGCTGATGCGGATGGACGAGACGAAGCTCGACTACGTGAATCCACAGTACGGCGTCAAGACCACGCGCGAGGACAAGGACCAGGCGCTGGCGTGGTCCAAGATGTACGGGAAGGGCCGCGTGTTCTACTCCAGCCTCGGGCACACCAAGGAGGCGTGGGACGACCCGCTCGTCCGCACGCACTACCTGGAGGCCGTGAAGTGGGTGACGGGCAGGACCGAGGGCAGCACGGCGTCTCACCCGAAGGTCAAGTAAACCGCTGACGAAACAGTAGGAGCGCTCGCATGGAGAACAGACGCGACTTTCTGAAGAAGATGGCGTTGACGGCGGCCGTGGCCTCAACCTCACGCAGCGTGCTCGGCCAGAACGACAAGGTCCGGATGGCGGTCATCGGGACCGGCACGCGCGGCACGATGGTCAACAGGTTCTTCCGGTCCCATCCCGATTGCGAGTTCGTCGCCGCGTGCGACGTTCGCAAGTCGAGACTGGACGCGGCCATCAAGGAGATTGGCGGCAACGTCCAGGGCTACAGCGACTATCGGCGCATCCTGGATCGGAAGGACGTCGACGCCGTCCTGGTGGCGACGCCCGACCATTGGCACGGACCGATCGTGGCGCAGGCGTGCGCGGCGGGCAAGGATGCCTACGTCGAGAAGCCGATGACGCACACGATTGAAGATGCCGTCATGGCGGTCGACGCGGCCAGGAAGTACAAGAGGATCGTGCAGCTCGGCGTGCAGCAGCGCAGCGGCGCGCACTTCCAGGAATGCGCGAAGATGATCCAGGACGGCTACATCGGGAAGGTCAGCCACTGCGTCCTGATGCAGCCGGGCAGCTACGGCAGCGTGGTGCAGCCGACGGCTCCGGTGCCCGAGGATCTCGATTGGGAGATGTTCCAGGGATCGGCTCCGCGCCGTCCGTTCTCGCCCAGCTTCCTCCGCTGGCGCGGGTTCTACATGTACGGAGGCGGGCTGATGACCGATTGGGGCGTCCACCTGACCGACATCGCCCTGCTGGCCATGAAAGCCGACGGCAAGGCGCCGCTTCTCACCAGCGCCTCGTCGCAGTACGTGGGTTTCCCCAAGGACCCCGAGCAGTTCCCGGACGTCTTCAGCTGCGCCTGGCAGTACGACGACTTCCTCATGACGTTCGTCAACATACAGACGCCCACACCCGCCGGGGACTTCCCCCTGAACGGCAACTACTTCTACGGCTCGAAGGGCGTGCTCCACGTGAACCGCTCCGGCTACCGCATCCTGCCGCAACCGCAGAGAGGCGGGATGCCGCCGCGAGCTGCGGGCGCTCCAGGAGCGGGGGCGGCTGGCGCGGCTCCGGCCGCACCGCAGACGCCGCCGCCGCCGATCGAGGGTAAGGTGTACCGGCAGGACGAGGCCTACAACGACGACCCGCACACGAAGGCGCACGCCCGGAACTTCCTGGATTGCGTCAAGTCGCGCAAGAGCCCGGTGGCGGACATCACCACCGCCGGGTTCCACGTCACCCTGCCGTGTCTGCTCGGCCGCCTCGCCGTCAAGGAAGGCCGCGCGTTCGGCTGGGACGGGAAGAAGGCCGTGCCGGTGTAGGAGGCGGGTCTAGAGACCCGCCGATCTCGGGCCCGAAGCCAGGGGCCGGCGCCTCTGGCTTCGGGCGTCTTACGGAGGGTCGCATGCGTGGTGTAATCGCGGTCGCGCTCGCCTGTGCGGCGATCCTCGTTGACGGGTCGGCCATTTTTGTCTCCGCTGCCGGGCCGACAACCCGCACGGTCTACGTCACGGTGGTCGACGACAACGGTCGGCCCTTCCCCGGTCTCACCCCGGCGGACTTCGTGGTGAAGGAAGGCGGGAAGGAGCGCGAGATCCTGTCGGCCGCGCCGGCGTGGGAGACGATGCGGCTGGCACTGATGGTCGAGCACTACCTGGTCGGCCTCAACGACGTGCGCCAGGGCCTCGCCAACTTCATCACGAGAATGTGTCCGTCGGCGGAAATCGCCCTGTACATGATCTCGCGGCGCGCAGAGAGACTGGTCAACTTCACCTCGAGCCGGAACGCCCTCATCGACGGGATCCGCAACCTGCCTCTGAGCAGTCCTGCGGGCACCGGCGGCGTGCCCGACGCGGTCTTCGAAGTGGCAAAGCAGTTCGCGAAGGAAAAGCCTGCGCGTCCGGTCATCGTGCTCGCGACCACTGAACAGGGTATGGCGATCGGGGACCCGGAGTACCTCCTCAGCCAGATCGCGAAGAGCAAGGCGCAGTTCTGGGCAGTGTCGGTCGGGAAAGGAGGGTCTACGTCCCTCTTCAGCAGCGCGAACGGGCTGAGCCGCGTCCTCCCGATGTCCCTCAGCATCGCGGACGGGCTGCAGCAGTCCGGGGGGCGCGCCGTCCCGATCCTGACGCTGCCAGGCTTCCAGGATGGCCTGCAGCAGGTGGCCGACGACCTGTCGAGCCAGTACTACATCGTGTACGCGCTGCCGGGCGGCGTGAAGCCGTCGGAACGCATCAGCGTCTCGGTCACGAAGCCAGGCGCGACGCTGCGGGCCCCCAGCCGCGTGCCGAAGTAGAGTGGCCGCCATCGCCGTGCAGGTTAGGGGCAGAAGAGAGGCCCATTCCCGACGTGGCTCGGGAATGGGCCAGACCGCGTCAGCGGAAGATGATCGTGGAGAACTCGCTGAGGAACACCCGCCAGATGAACCAGTAGTGCGCCCCTGGCGAGGTGTGGTACGACGAAGGCAGGCCAACCTTCTCCGCCACCTGCCTGAGGGTCTCCGACCCCTTCAGCGCGAAGTCGGTGGTGCCGGTGCCAATCCAGTAGTGCTTCACACCCGCGGCCTTGAGCTTGGTCAGCGCCGCCGCGAACTCAGGCGTGTCCTGGCCGCCCGCGCTCCAGACGCCGATCCACCCGAAAACGCCCGGGTTGTTGTTGGTCGCCTGCACCGTGTGGCCGCCGCCCATCGACAGGCCGGCGATCGCACGATTGTTCTTCCCCGACAGCACGCGGTAGTGCTTTTCGATGAACGGGATGATCTCCGCCACCAGAGAGTTTGGATACGAACCCGCGTAGACCTGCGGAGGCCGCGGCGCCGGTGTGGCGCCAGCGCCCGGAGCGCCCGGAGCGCCCGGAGGCCCGGGGGCCGCCGGAGCGGCTGCCGCGCCGGGCATGCCGGCACGCCCCTGCTGCGCCTGTACCGGCGGCGGCGCAGGCGCGACGCCCGCCCGGACGGGCGGTGTCGGACCGTACGCGTAGCCTTGCGACACGATCTGCGGCGCGTTGCCGTTGGGCATCACGACGATCATCGGCTTCGCCTTGCCGGCCGCGATCAGGTTGTCGAGGATGATGTTGGCGCGGCCCATGTTGACCCACGCATCCTCGTCACCGCCGCCGCCGTGCAGCAGGTAGAACACCGGGTACTTCGCCTTGCTCGACTCGTAGCCGGGCGGCGTGTAGACGTACATCCGGCGGCCCCCCTGCTTCAGGATCGGCGACGGGTACCAGACCGCCGCCACGGTGCCGTGCGGGATGCCCGGCTTGAACGTCCACGGGTCCGACGCCGGGCCAGTGATCATGAGCAGGTTGTCGTACCGCTGGCCGTCTCGCTGGTATTCGCCGTTGCCAGGGTCATTCACCTTCAGGCCGTCGACATTGAAGGAGTAGCCCCACAGCTGTTCGCCGAGCGGGCCGACGGTCACCGACCAGAGGCCAGTGTCGTCCTTGGTCATCGGGATGTTGAGGCCCTGGTCCCAGTTGCCGTTCAGGACCACGGTGCCGGCCTTGGGCGCCAGCAGACGGAACGTCACGTTCTTGTCCGGGAGGATTTCCGGCGAGACCACCCGCGGACCCTGTGGAGCCCCCGCTCGCTGCCCCGCCGCCGGCGCCTGTGCGGGCGCCTGCGCGGGCGCCTGCGCGAAAGCGGCGCCGGCCCGGCCCAGCGCCAGCACGACCGCCGCGACCTGCACTGCATGTTTCATCTGCATGATGCATCCTTTGGAAAAAACCCCGACCGCCGCCGCGATCGCACACTAGGTCCTCGGAAGTGCCTTCCGCGCCTCGCGATCCGGATCGTTCTTCACCACGCACGCGTCGTCGAGTACCAGGACCTCGCCCTTGACCGTCGTGTACTTCGGCCACGGCGTCAGCCCGGAGCCGTTCGGGTCGCCGGTCTGCATGAACTGCGCGAGCGACGAGGCCATCTTCTTCGAGAGCGCCCTGGGCCGCGGGCCGCCGCCGGTGTGCGAGAGCATCACGTCGGTGTTGTAGAACCAGAAGCAGATGTCGACGCAGTGGAACGCGCCGATGCGCCCGTCGAACAGCGGCGGCTGCCAGGTGAACCAGGTGACGAACACCGGCGCCTGTTGCTTCACCTTCGCGTCGGCAAGCGTGACGACACTCTGCCGGTTGCTGCTGACCAGCGACCAGATCTCCACCGGCGTCTTGTCCGGGTACGCTCTGGCGTACGCCTGCACGACCTCCATCGCCTTGTCACCGAACCCGGCGCCGAACCCGGCGCGCTGCGTCAGCCGCTCGGCGACCTCGGGCAGCGTGATCGTCATCAGCGCCGAGTCCTGCCAGGCGAGCGACTGCTCGTTGAGCACCGAGCAGATGATCATCGGCACGTTCGCGGCGGTCGGCGCCGCGTCGGGCGAGTACGGGTGCTGCGGCAGGACCGTGCCGTCCACCGACGGGCTGAAGCCGGCGCGCATGCCGGTGACCCCTGAAGCCGCCGATTCGGCCGCCAGCTTCTGCTGTGCCTTGGTCGCGATGTCGTAGAACTGCTTCCACGGCATCTCCTGCAGCTTGCCGATCTCGGCCGGCGTGAGGCCGGCCTCCTTCAGCACGTAGCTGCCGAGCTTCTCGGCAAACTCCTTGTCGCCCGACCGCACCGACGCGCCGCTCAGCACCACGGCCTTGTGGAACAGCCCCTTGGCCGACGGCATCGCGGTCAACGTGCAGACCTTCGCCCCGCCGCCCGACTGCCCCATGATCGTGACGTTGTCCGGGTCGCCGCCGAAGTTGGCGACGTTGTCGCGCACCCACTCGAGCGCAGCGACGATGTCGAGCATGCCGACGTTGCCGGACGCGGCGAACTTCTCGCCGCCGACGCCGGCGAGGTTGCAGAACCCGACTGACCCGAGGCGGTGGTTGATCGAGCAGAAGACCACGTCGCCGAACCGCGCGAGGTTCTCGCCGTTGTAGCCGTCGTGCTCGATCGCGTTGCCCGCGGTGAAGCCGCCGCCATGGATCCAGAACATCACCGGCCGCTTCTTCCCGTCCCTGAGCGCGGGCGTGACGACGTTGATCCGGAGGCAGTCCTCCGTCGCATCGCTGTAGTTCCAGTGGTCACGGAACGCGCCGAACGGGCTGCGGTAGCGGTTCTCCATGTTCTGCGGCGAGACCGGTCCGTAGTACAGCGCGGGGAACACGTCCGTCCACGGCTTCGGCGTCTGCGGCGGCATGAACCGATTGGCGCCGGAGGTGTCCGCACCGTACGGCATGCCGAGGAAGTGGTAGACGCCGCGGAGGCTGTAGCCGCGCACCCTGCCGTACGCGGTGTCGGCGACGGCGATGTTGTCCCCCACCTGGAGGATGGGAGCGTCGGCCGTCGGGGCGGCGGCCTTCGGCGCCGGCTTCGCCTGCCGGCCCTCGGCCATCGCGGGCATCGCGGCGCCGAGTGCGCCGGCGCCCAGGGTCTGCACGAACGTTCGTCGGTTTGGTTTCATGGGAAGAATTCTCATCGAAACAACTTGGGTGCCACTTCGTTCAGGTACAACCGCCAGTTGGCCCACTCGTGGCCGCCCGGCGACGAACCGAGAGCCCCCCGACTCGCGTCATGCCGCTGTGCATGTCGACTCCATCCTCGCGCGTGTTGTCGATCACTCTGCCTACTGTTTCCGGAACAGGTTCGGCAAGAGCCGCGCGTGCAGGTGATCCCTCCACGTCGCCCAGTCGTGGCCGCCGTTGCCGCCGATGTAGTAGTCGTGCGTGACGCCGTGCTTCTCGAGGATGCCGTGGAACACGACGCTGCGGTTCGTCGGCTGGTTCTCGTAGGTCCCGAGCCCGACGAACAGGTAGTCGACCTTGCTGTTGATCTGCGGATCGTTCAGGAATTCGGGCACGGACGTCTCCGACGCGGGGTCGCCCGCGCTCAGGATGCCGAACGACCGGAAGAGGTCGAGGCCTTTGAACCCGACCAGCTGCGCATGCCGTCCACCCATCGAGAGTCCCGCGATCGCACGTCCGCGCGGCGTCGTCTGGGTGCTGTAGTTCGCGTCGACCAGCGGGACGATGTGGGTCCGCAGTTCCTTCTCGAAGAGCGCGAACGTCAACTCGGTGTGCTTCGGGTCGCTCCGGTGCACCACCTGGTTGTTCGGCATCGCGATGATCATCGGAACGGCCTTCCCTTCGGCGATCACGTTATCCGCGATGAACGTCGCGCGGCCGTCGATCCACCAGGTCGACGCCAGCTCGCCGCTGCCGCCGAGGAGGTAGAGGACGGGGTACTTCCTGGTGCGATCGTAGCCGGGCGGCGTGTAGACGTAGATCTCCCGCTCGCCGTTGGTCACCGTGGAATGGTAGACGTGCCGCGTCAGGGTGCCGTGCGGCACGGTCTTCGCGTCGAAGTACGCGGGGCCGGCACCATGCACGACGAGCTGGCTGTAGCCGGGCTGATCGGCGAACCCGGTAAGCGTGTTGTTCGGGTCTGGCACCGTGACGCCGTCGATCACGAGCTTGTAGACGTACATGTTCGGCGGAACGGGCCCGATGGTCAGCGACCACACGCCGTCCGCCGCTTTCGTGAACGGCCACGGCTTGGCGCCCGAGCCCGTGCCCAGGCCCGCCGCGATCGTCGGTGCGGACAACAGCACCTGCTGCGCGTCCGGCGCCTTCACGCGGAATGTGACCATGCCGGTGTCGCTGACCTCTGGCGAGACGACGTTCGCCATGAACGGGGTCAGGTTCTGCGTGTTCTTCTGCGGGTTCCAGTCGAGATTGACGTGAGCCTGCTGGGCCGCGGCCGTTCCCAGGCCCAGGGTCACCAGCAGCATGGGTGCGCACGCCGCGTAAACGAGTCTCTTCATCGTGTGTCCTCTCAGGAAACCGTGCCTGGAATGCGCGGATGGGGCGTGAGCCGTCTCATGGGCTGCGCTATCATGGCGGACTCGCATGGTGTCGTCAAGACACCGTATCGCGCCAGACGCGCGACGCGGCGAATGCCTACCTGCGGGACGTCTGCACCCCGTCGTCGAGTATCCGAACCCTGGCGTCAGGGTTGCGATGCGCCCGTGCTCAGCGTACATTCAGGACGCTCGCAGACGGCGACACGTGTCCGCTGCCCACGCATGGGCGACGCACGCGACGGCGCTGATGGTCGCGATGGCGCATCGCCGTTGACGTAAGGCGCTGTAAATGAATAGAGGTAGCGACGTGAGACTGTGGGCCCGCCATAAGGGCCCGTAAAAAAACACAACTTGCTACCTTTGTTTCCTAACGGGCCCTAATGATGAAGGTACCGCTTCCCCATGTCGAAAGTCCTCGCATGAGTCTGAGACGGCGGATGCTCAGGTGGCTGGGTTGGATGGCGCTGGCGTGTGCCGCGATCGCGGCGGTCGTCGCTGGCGGTACGGCGCTGACCGCGCCGGGACGGCGCGCCTTGCCGGGCGCGGACGAACGATCTCGTGAGTGGCAGGCTCGGCCCGCGCTCCGGGAGCTCGCCGACCGTGTCGGCCTGCGCCTCGGGTCGGCCGTGATGGCCCGCGATCTGCTCGGAGATCCCCAGTACGGCCCCGTGCTCGCCCGCGAGTTCAACTCGATCACGCCGTTCGTGGAGATGAAGTGGGGGACCCTTCACCCCGAACCGCAACGGTACGACTTCACGCTCGCCGACGCGCTCGTCGACTTCGCCGCGGCCCATCGCATGCGTGTACGAGGACACACGTTGGTGTACGGGCACGTCGTCGACCCGCCGAACCCCACGTACGTGTCGGAGATGACGGATGCCGCGACGCTGCGCGCCGCCATGGCCGACCACATTCGCACGGTGGCCGGGCGCTACCGCGGCCGGGTGGATGCGTGGGATGTGGTGAACGAGCCCCTGCCGGCGCTGACGATGCCTGCTGATGCCAACGCTCTCTCGGACAACGTCTTCACCAGGGTGCTGGGGCGTGGCTACATCGCCGAGGCGCTGCAGCTCGCGCGGAATGCGGATCCGAAGGCGCAGCTGTTCATCAACGACTTCGGGGTGCTGGAGCCAGGTCCGAAACAGGATCGCTACTTCCACCTGGTGCAGGGGTTGCTGCAGGCGGGGGCCCCGCTCGATGCCGTCGGCTTCCAGGCACACGTGGTGCCCTTGGTGGGACCGCCGGCGTCCAGCGAACAGGTCGCTGCGACGCTCCGCCGATTTGCGGCGCTCGGCGTACGCCTCGAGATCACCGAGTTGAACGTGTTCACGCGCACGCGGATGAACCTCTTGACGCTCGGCCTCACCTACGACATCGAGCAAGCGATGCAGCGCCAGGCGGAGGTGTACGCCCAGGTGACCCAGGCGTGCCTGTCGGTGCCCGCCTGCCAGGGCGTAACGCTCTGGACGTTCACGGACCGGTACCGAACGACGATCGAACGGCTGACACACATCCGCGACATCCCCTTGATCTTCGACCGCGACTACCGGCCCAAACCCGCGGCGTTCGCCCTGCACCGGGTCCTGGGGCAGACGGATCGCCGCGCGACCGATGACACGCTGAAGCCACCCGCCGCGTCGTGGCGGTGAGTCAACCGGAGGGAAGTATGGGAAGGCCGCTGGCGCCTCTGGCCTGGGTATTCGTCGCAGTCCTGGTCACGTCGGGGGCGGCGCCCGCTGGACAGCGCGCGGACGGCGCCGCCGAGGCGTGGGTCGGCACGTGGGCGGCGTCGCAGCAGCTCACCGAGGATGCCAACCTTCCGCCCCCGCCGGGGTTCACCGACACGACGATTCGCCAGGTGGTGCACGTGTCGATCGGCGGCAGCCGGCTGCGCGTTCGCTTGTCGAATGCGTTCGGGAAGACGGCACTCACCCTGCGCACCGCCCGCGTCGCCCGTTCGACCGGCCAGGGCGCAATCCGCTTCGACAGCGACAAGGCGCTGACGTTCCGGGGCGGAGCCACCGTCACGATTCCCGAAGGCGCGCTGGTATTATCAGATCCCCTCGACTTCGACCTGCCGCCACTTTCCGACCTCGCGGTGACGATCTACGTCACCGGCGCTCCTGCCGACGTCACAGGCCATCCCGGATCGCGGACGACATCCTACTTGCAATACGGCAACGCGGTCACCGCGCCGGAACTCCCGGCGGCCGCGCGGGTCGACCATTGGTATTTTCTGAGCGGTGTCGAGGTGCTCGCACCAGCGTCGGCCGGGGCGATTGCCATCCTCGGCGACTCCATCACGGACGGGCGGGGTTCGACTACGAACGGCAACGACCGCTGGCCCGACATCCTGGCCCGTCGGCTTCAGTCGCGCAACGGTCCCCCGCCGGTCGCCGTGCTCAATCTCGGCGTCGGCGGCAATCGGCTGCTCCGCGACGGCCTCGGGCCGAACGCGCTGGCCCGCCTCGACCGCGACGTGCTGGCACAGCCGGGCCTGCGCTGGCTCATCGTGTTCGAGGGCATCAACGATATCGGAACGGCGTCCGGCGCTCTGGCGAAAGGCGAGGCGGCGGCGACGGCCGACGACATCATCGGCGCGTACGAGCAGATCGTCGCCCGTGCCCACGCGAACGGCATCCTCGTCTTCGGGGCCACGATCATGCCGTTCGAAGGGTTTACCTACGCGAACTACTTCTCGCCGGAAGGCGAAGCCCGGCGCCGGACGATCAACGAGTGGATTCGTACGAGCGGCCGATTCGACGCGGTGATCGATTTCGACGCGGCGACGCGCGATCCGGACCGGTCGTCGCGGCTCGCCGCCGCCGTCGACGGCGGCGACCACCTGCATCCGTCGGCGGCAGGCTACCGGATCATGGCCGACGCCGTCGACGTGGCGCTCTTCGCCACGCGGCCGGGCGCGGCGCGCCGGCCGCCTCCGTCACGCTGAGCGTCACGGACTGCAGATCGGCGTCCCGAGACGACGAGCCCACCATCAGCCGGAACTGGCCCGGCTCGACCCGCCACACCATGTCGATGTCGAACAGGGCGAGGTGCTCGGGTGTGATCTCGAACGCCACCGTCGCCGTCTCGCCGGGCTCCAGCGTGATTCGCCGGAATCCCTTCAACTCCTTGACCGGCCTCGTGACGCTGCTCACGACGTCACGGATGTAGAGCTGGACGACCTCGTCGCCGCGTCTGTGCCCCGTGTTGGTCACGTCCACCAGCACGCGCGTGGACTGGTCGGCGCCTATCTCGGCCCGCTCGAGGCGGAGCCGCTCGAACGAGAAGGACGTGTAGCTGAGCCCGTACCCGAACGCAAACAGCGGGTCGACGGACTCGAACAGGTACCCGCGCCGCGCAGACGGCTTGTAGTTGTAGTAGGCCGGCACGTGGCCGGCGGATCGCGGGATCGTGATGGGCAGTTTGCCGCCCGGGTTGACGTCTCCGAATACCACGTCGGCCACCGCGCGGCCGGTCTCCTGCCCGAGGTACCACAGCTCCAGGATCGCCCCGGCCTTCTCGACGAGATTGCGGGCCGAGACCGGTCGGCCGCTGAACAGCAGCGCGACGATCGGCCGCCCCGTCGCGGCCACGGCATCGATCAATTCGTCCTGCTCGCCAACCAGATCGAGGCTGGGGCGGTCTCCGAGGTGGTTGGTCGCCCAGGCCTCCCGCGACGTCTGCTCGTTGTCGCCGATCGCCAGGATGACGATGTCGGCTGTGGCGGCGAGGGCCGCGGCCTCGCGGATGCTGGCGCGGTTCGCGTCCGGATCCGCGGGCGTGACCTCGTCCTGCTGCCACGAGCCGCCGATCGTCATGGCGCAGCCCTCGTGGTGGACGATCTCCAGGCCGGCCGGTGCCCGATCCCGGATACCCTGCAGCACCGTCGTCGAGTGGAGTGGCACGCCGCTGTAGCCGCCGAGCATCACGCGATCGGCGTTCGGGCCGATCACGGCGACCCGGCGCAGGCGCGACGGATCGAGCGGCAGCGTGGCGTGGTCGTTCTTCAGCAGCGTGATGGTCTTGCGCGCCGCCTCGAGTGCGAGTTCGCGGTGGCGGGGATCGCGGACGCGGCGCTCGGCCTCGTCCGGATCGACGTACGGATCCTCGAAGAGTCCCATCTGGAACTTCGCGCGCAGCACCGGCCGCAGACGTTCGTCGAGGAGCGACTCCGGCACCGTGCCGTTGCGCACCAGATCGACCAGCAGGGGATAGCAGTCGGGATCGGGCAGTTCGATGTCGACCCCCGCTCGCACGGCGAGCGTCGCGGCGTGGGCGGCGTCGTGGGCCACGTAGTGGCTCGTGGCGTTGGTCTTGCTCTCGCGCAGTTCGGTGATCGCGAAATAGTCCGACACCGTGAAGCCCTGGAACCCACACTCCTTCCGGAGGACGTCGTCGAGCAACCAGCGGTTGGCGTGTGACGGCACGCCGTCGATCTCGTTGTAGGACGGCATCACGCTGAGGGCGCCGCCCTCCTGGATGGCCGCCTTGAACGTCGAGAGGAAGACCTCGCGGAGAATGCGCATCGACACGTTGACCGGCGCGCAATTGGTGCCCGACTCGGGCTGCCCGTGCGCCGCGTAGTGCTTCAGCGTGGCAATCAGGTGCCGCTTCTCCCGGAACGTCGCGTCGCCCTGGACGCCGCGTACCGCGGCCACGCCGAGGCGCGCGACGAGGTACGGGTCCTCGCCGAACGTCTCCTCCACGCGTCCCCACCGCGGATCGCGCGCGACGTCGACCACCGGCGTCAGTGCCTGGTGCGCGCCGCGCCCCCGTGTCTCGGCAGCCGTCATCGCATACAGCCGCTGCACGAGGTCCGGGTCGAACGTCGCGCCCAGGCCAATGGGCTGCGGGAAGCTCGTGCCCTCGCGCGCCGCGTGTCCGTGCAGGCATTCCTCGTGGACGATCACGGGAATGCCCAGGCGCGACCGCTCGACGAAGAACGTCTGGATGGCGTTGGTGAGATCGGCCATCTCGCGGGCCGTCCGGCCACCGCCCGCGTCGCTGGCGCGGCCGACCTGCCCGAGGCCATGACCCTCGCCGAACGCGGCCTGGGCCTTCGCCGGATCGAACCGGCCCTGGTCGTCGACGAGCGTTGCCGGCTTCTGCTGCCAGACGCAGAGCATCTGAGCGACCTTCTCCTCGAGGGTCATCCGCGCCAGCAGATCGTCGACGCGCTCGTCGATCGGTCGCGCGGCGTCGTGGAACGGGGCGTTGCGGAGTTCATCAGAAGTCATCACGCGCTCCTCAGGGCGTTACCGCGGCCTGGAACCCCTTGCGGCGCGCCGTCAGCTCGTCCTGGATGCGCAGGCCGGCCGCCTTGCCGATCGGGTAGACGGCCAGGCAGACGATGACCAGACCCAGCGCGATCGCGGGATACACGCTGGCCCCGAGGCGGATGCCCAGCAGTGCGTGCCCGGTCTGCGCTACGTTCGGCACGTATCCGTAGGCGTCGATGATCCACGCGCTCAGCGCTCCGCCCAGGCTCAGGCCGGCCTTCAGCGCGAACAGGATGCCGGCATACATGAATCCGGTGGCGCGGCGGGACGTCTTCCACTCCGAGTAGTCCGCCACGTCCGCAATCATCACCCACAGCAGCGGCACGGTCGGGCCCCAGCCGACCGCCCACAGGACGCCCAGCCAGAAGAGCAGGCCCACCGACGTCGGACCCACAGCGAACACCGCCAGCGTGGCCGCCGTCGTCACCGTCACACCCGCGAGAAACACGGCCTTCTTGCCGAACCGATCCGCAAGGGGCTTGGAGAGAATGATGCCGGCGATTTGCACGAGGCTGCCCACGACGAAGAACAGGCTCAGGCCGACCGCGGCGGCGTTCGAGCTGTCGGGCTTCACGAGCAGGCCGAGCCCGTCCAGCATGGCCTTCCAGCCCGTCGCCTCGCCGCCGAGGCCGGCAAGGCCCACCGTGCCGAGAAACGCCCTGACCTGTTGCTGATCCAGGTAGTAGGCGAAGAAGTAGTTCGACGAACTGCCGCGGACCACGAGCATCGTAAAGACGAGCAGCGTGAGGACGAACATCACCAGCCACGGACGGCAGGTCAGCACGTCCTTCAGGTCGTCACTGAGCGGGTGCCGATCGCCCGGCGGCGACTGCACGCGTTCGCGGGTGCTGGCGAACGTGATCAGGTTCAAGACGATGATCAGCGCGCCGAAGATCGCCATGGTGATCGCCCAGCCCCGAGCCGAATCCCCGCCGCCGAACTTGACGACGAGCGGCAGCGGCAGGGCCTGGATGATGAACTGACCGACCAGCGCGCCCACGAAGCGGTAGCTGGCCAGGCTGCTCCGCTCGCTGGCATCGCCGGTCATGACCCCCATCAGCGCTGAATAGGGCGTGTTGTTGGCGGAGTAGAGCATCATGACCAGCGTGTAGGTCAGGTAGGCATAGATGAGCTTGCCTGCCGGGCCCACGTCCGGGGTCACGTAGACCAGCCAGAAGATCACGCCGAACGGCACGGCCGTCCAGAGGATCCAGGGGCGGAAGCTCCCCCATCGCGTGCGCGTCCGATCCGCAAACGCGCCGACGGCCGGGTCGAAGACGGCATCGGCAAGCCGGAGGACGAGGAACATCGTGCCCACGGCGACCGCTGACAGCCCGACGGTGTCGGTGTAGAAGCGGGTCTGGTAGAGGATCATCGACTGGAAGAAGAAGTTCGTCGCGATGTCGCTCATCGCGTAGCCGACCTTCTCTCGCGTTGGTATCTTCTGGGTGGAGTCGGACATGGATCCTCGCCTGTGGTGATGGTCATTACCGGCTCGGCCGCTTGCTGAACTGCTGGAAATACCGGAGGGTCTTGTCACTCCACGCGGCGGCATCGGCGGTCTGCTGCCGCAGCTTTCCACGCACCGCCTCGTACCGTTCGTCGTCCACCTTGCCGCGCAGCGTCGTCCAGCGCGACTCCATGAGCCGCGCGTCCTCGACCCCCTTCCCGAACTGCCTGACGAGCCCGTCCCACAGCGTCAGACCCGACGCGAGCCGGTAGTCCCACGGCAGGCGGTGGAACCAGAGGAGCAGCGTCTCCGGGCACGTCGTCGGGTCGTTCCACCGTTCACGCAAGGGCGATCGGTACTGGCCGACGGCGTTGCTGCCGCGCGCCGTGCGGTCGAAGCCGATGCCCGACGCGTCCGCCCGGTGGTAGTAGACCGCGGACCAGTCGAGGCGCCGGGGATCCGCGTTCTCCGGCATCGGCGCGTAGTGGTCGCCGCCGATGAGATGGTGCAGGCCGAGCGGCATGGTGTAGTTGAGGTAGGTCTCGCGCGAACCCAACATCATCGATCGGATCGTCGCCGTCACGACCGGCTCATGCCCCCAGGTCATGGCGATCCACTCGTCCGCGATGCCCTCGGCCGTGAGGTCGGGGTTCCACGCGAGCCGGCCGAACGCGTACCAGTTGGCCTGGCCGAAGTGATGCCCGGTCCAGTCGGCATCGGTGCCGGTGTTGGCCACTCCGGCGATCCCCGTCCGTCGGTACCCGTGCAGGCTCCCGTCGAGGACCTTCGCGACGGTGGCGCCGGGGCCGGTGGCGTAGGTGTCCGCGTCGAGGAACTCTTTCCACATCGGCGCGAGGTACACCAGGTGCGTAGACTGGCCGAGGTACTCCTGCGTGATCTGCAGCTCGGCCATCAGCGGTGTGCGGGGCATCGCGCCAAACAGCGGACTGAAGGGCTCCCTGGGCTGGAAGTCGAGCGGGCCGTTCTTGACCTGGACCAGGACGTTGTCGCGGAAGCGGCCGTCGAGTGGCACGAACTCCAGAGACGCCCGCTTGACCCGATCGGGATCGACGTCGGCCGAGTAGACGAAGGCGCGCCACATGACGATCCCGCCGTGGGGCGCGAGGGCGTCGGCCAGCATGTTGGCGCCGTCGGCGTGCGTGCGCCCGTAGTCCTGCGGGCCGGGCTGCCCTTCGCTGTTGGCCTTCACGAGAAAGCCGCCGAAGTCCGGGATGCGGCGGTAGATCGCCGCCGCCTTGTCGCGCCACCATCGCGCGACGGCCGGGTCGAGCGGATCCGCGGTCGCCAGTCCGCCCAGCGCACGCGGCGCGTTGAAGTTCGCCGACAGGTAGACGCGGATGCCGTACGGCCGGAGCGCCCGCGCCAGGGCCGCCGTCTTCTCGAGATACGGCGCGGTGAGCGACTCGGCCTTCGCGTTGACGTTGTTCAGGACCGTGCCGTTGATGCCGATCGAGGCGTTCGCCCGACCGTACTCCTCGATGCGCGGATCGACGCGCCCGGGCAGCTCCGCCCAGTTCCACAGCGAGCGGCCCGCATAGCCGCGCTCGATCGTGCCATCGAGATTGTCCCAGTGATCCAGAATCCTCAAGGCCATCCGCGGCCGCTCGGTGATGTCCAGCGCGGCAATCGGCTGCCGTGTCTGGATGAGGCGCAGGAAATGGAAGGCGCCGTACAGCGTCCCTCGCTCACTCTGCGACGCGATCACGGTCACGGCGTGTGTGCCGATGACCGTCGACCGGATGAGGAACCCCTCGTCGCCGGCCCGGGCCAGCGGCGCGGTCCACCCGAGGCTGGCGACGAGGCGGGAACTTGCCGGCGTGCCGACCAGGAGCGCGCCGTCCGAGGCGACGACCTGCGAGAGGGCTGGGCTGGTGCCGAGGAGGCCTTGTATCCCGCGCTGGAGTTCCGCCGCGATCACCCGCCTGGTCGGCGTGTCGCCCTCGACGACGATGGACGAGGCGGCTCGCCGGTAACTGGCCCGAAGCGTCGCGTCCTCTACCAGCGTGTAGCGGAGCCATAGATCGTGGCCGGTCTCGGCGCGCGCGGGGCCAGCGCACGCGGCCACCGCCAGCGCAGCCACCAGACAGATCGTGCCGAGTCGGCCCTCAGAGCGTGTGGAGTGGGACTTGTCGTCGACCACGCGGCTCCCTCGCCCGAATCAAGATAATTTGCGGCGACAACTATACCATCGGCGGGTGGGCACGCACGCGCGTACGTCCGACTCGGCCGCCGGCCATCCGGAGGTGGTGGGAAACCGGTTGACATCAGGAACGTGGCGGCAATAGTGTGGGCGGGATTGCCCCCCTGAGGGTCCGTCCGATGCCAAGGCCGCGACCGGCCAGCGCCGCGCTGTCCACTCACCCGCACATCATTCGTTGCGGAGTCGAACATGATGTCAAGTATGTCGATCTGCTGAAGCCGCAGTTCGTGGAGCCTCGTGCAGGAGGGTGACATGTCCTACTTTGTCGGATCACGCGAGTACTTCCCTGGCATCGGGGCCATCAGGTTCGAGGGCCGCGCATCGAAGAACCCCTTGAGCTTCACGTTCTACGACCCCGACAAGCAGGTCCTCGGGAAGTCCATGCGCGAGCATCTGCGGTTCGCGGTGGCCTACTGGCACAGCTTCTGCGGTTCGGGGTCCGATCCGTTCGGGCCGGGCACGCGGGACTTCCCGTGGGACACCGCCATCACCCCCATGGACCGGGCACGAGGCCGGCTGGACGCGGCCTTCGAGTTCATCACCAAGCTGGGCGTACCGTTCTACTGCTTCCACGACCGGGACATCGCGCCAGCCGGCTCGACCGTCGGCGAATCCGAGCGGAACCTGCAGGCCCTGGTCGCGCTGGCGAAGGAACGCCAGGCGGCCACTGGGGTCAGACTCCTCTGGGGCACCGCGAACCTGTTTTCGGATCCGCGCTACATGAATGGTGCGGCCACCAATCCCGACTTCCGCGTGCTCACGCATGCGGCGGCACAGGTCAAGGCGGCCCTCGACG
>Ga0315283_10001770_pt1 | contig 17638 bp, 16 predicted proteins | sample YL17G09_0_MG_FD_204541 | JGI IMG/M metagenome (GOLD analysis project Ga0315283, IMG submission 204541) | Sediment microbial communities from Yellowstone Lake, YNP, Wyoming, USA - YL17G09_0 | ecosystem: Environmental > Aquatic > Freshwater > Lake > Sediment | place: USA: Wyoming | collected... | reverse complement strand
CTATGTTAGCCCGGCTGTATATGAAGAGATGTATGAAATGAAACAGGAACAGGCGGCATAATTGGCAAACCAAGTGTCCGCCATCTGTTCAGCACCTCATATGCATCCCTTTTTTCTATATAAGACCAATGTGCCTGTTCATCATTTGAGATAATCAAGAAGGGAAAGACGCAGGTTTTCTTAGAAGAGATTTCATGCTTAATAGAAGCATAGTCAAGATTGACACCTTCAATGATTGTTGGTCTTCCGATAAATTGACCCCATTTGATCACTGCTAGAACCATGGGCAAGAGCATTTGATTTTGTTCTAAATAGGCATTTATTACTTCATTTTTGTTTTTTTCTGAATTCAGATTTTGCTCAAAGGCATTATAAGAAGAAGACCAAAATAAGGGATATTTGTCCTTTGGCAAATAATACCGCAATATGTTTCGAGCCATATCAATTGGCACATGAACAGCTCCATATATTTTTTCAGCTAATTCAGAGGCTATATCAGTTTTACCTACTCCTGTTGCCCCCATTAATAAAATAGAAATAGGTATCCTTTTTTCAAAGCAAGTTAACCAGAATATGTAGTCTTGGGTACAAGAATTAAGTATATCTGATGATAGATAATTAATGATTTCTTGTTTGACATTAATTGGAACATTAGCAGAAGCTTCCCTTTGAAATTTTTCAAGTATTTCTTTAGTCTGACTTGGTGAGACACCAGCAATTATTAATGCCTTTTCGTGTCTTTTCCAAAAACTTATATGTTCAGTCATAATAATCTTCTTATAATTGTATTGGCTAAATATTATTTATATAATCTATAAGAAATTTACTAAAAAGTTCAAAATGTTTACAATCCACGCCTTGCTTATATTTTAATGCCAATTTATTTATGTGTTTTTCGAGATAGGTCTTTATTTTCGATTTTCCTTTATGAAGTTCTTTAAACGTGTTCCAATATAATGGTATAATTCTGCAAGAAGTGATCCATGTGTCCATCCATTTATTACAAGATTGGTCCTGGATATAAATAAACTCTTCCGATTCTATCTGGATTAATACTTTGTCTTTAACTAGCATTGATAGCACATTTAAATATTCGGAAATAAACGTGGCAAAAAAGTCAGAAGTATTATTTGAAAACATTGAGGTAGCCGGACTCAAATAATGGGGGAATTGAAAAATCCTAACACAGGTAATCAATTTAACCATATCCATAATGGAGAACCGTGTTTGTGTTTTATTAAATAGCTTCAGTGCCTGTAAGACTTTTATCTTCTTGGCTGTCATAAAGATTTCCACAAGCGGTTCGGTTTCTTTTAAAAAACGATATGGATTCATAATCTTGTTTACGTAAAATTCTCCATAAGTGCCATTGTATAGATCATCTAAAAAAATGTTTTTTGATAAGAGATTGATATGGAGTTCTTGGCCAGACCATTGTTTTACAATCCTTTGTCTGCACTCCGAAGACGTAAGAATGACTAAATCGATATCATTAATAGCGGTAATAGGTTCAAATAAGATCGAACCATAGACAAATATGCCCTTATTATTAGGGCATATAGTATTTAAATAATCTGTTACATCTTTCCATTTATGAAAAAACGCTTCTTTATTTTCTTGAGTTAATGATTGATTCATATTAATGACTTAGTTGTTGTAATATTAAATTACCTAAAAGTATATTATTTTCATTGTCGAAGTAATACAAATCCAACAGCCATGGGAATAATCTATTTCTGTCTTCGGCGTTTTTATTTTTATTAGATTTTTCCCTTTATATAATACTCTATACTTTTTGTCAACATAATCATTTTATGTTTAATTGTATCGCCCCCTGTTAAGCAACGAAAAATTCTTATGGCGAATCTTAATAAATAAGGGTATCGAGGTATTGAAAAGTTTTTGGATTGATTGTGCGGCAGGGGAAAAATAAACGGCCACTATTTATTATAATCTGTTGTTAGGCCTTTACAATGTCCTTTGCTAAGATTCTCTCCTGCTTTATATACTGCTCAAGAAGAAACGGTCGGATTCTTGGTGTGAGAAGGAGTATTCCCGGAGTAACATTGTTTACGAACGCACCATAATGTTGCCTTACCACAGTTCTATAGTTCTTCCGAGATTTGGCATTATTATGAGCTATTCGATTTCGCACCCGTCGCAACTCGTCAATAAACATACCGTTACGATCCACTATTTTTACGATATTATCAGACGGGTCAATAACATATTTAATATTTTTTTTTATTTCAGTTGCTGTTGACCATTGAAGTTGTCTTTGTTTCTTCTGTCCAAGTGTTTGAAATAAAGTCAAAGCATTTTGAGAAGACCGAGCGCGTACCAGAAGTGTTGGATTGCTTTTGTCAACGTAGATTGCTCCGCAGGCTAGTTTCAGCGTTACCGATACAATCAGATTTTCAAAAAGCGAAAAGAGCCGCAGAAGTACTATTTCCGCAACAAGCTTTTGATGCATAGGTGATAAACTGCTCAGTGTGCCACTTAGATTGAGCAACCTCTGTGTCTCTGTATCATGAGTTCGATAATCTGAAAGAATGCTGGGCATGTGTGTTTATACACCAAGATGTTTCCGAATGAATTTATCCCTTATAGTGCGTTGCTTAATACGCTGGGTGCTTGCTTGGCATGCGGTGATAAAATCAATAACTGCTTTGCTGGAAGAGTCGGATATGCCGGAATTCAAAATTTGATCAATCTCATATAAAGCGGTTTCTATGCGACTTGCGGACAAATTCTTTCTGGTGGAATCAAGAACAACGCAAAGCGAGAAGAATAAGGGAGGACGAGAGAACACTGTATCACGGATACTTTCGGGTTTTAGACCGGCCACTTGCGAGAATATGCGTTCAAGTCGAGACTCAATGTTGGACTGATGGGGGAAATTTTCATCGAAATCACTATAAATTTGATTGAGTCTGGTTGCACTAAAGTCGGACAACCCATTGATAAGGTTGAGAACAATATCCGACAAAAACTGAACTTCATCCATTCTTGCGATGCTGTTTGCAGAAAATACCCCCAGATCTCGCCACATGGCCACACGTATAGCTGCTTGGCTCAAGCAGAACTGCTTATATTCTCCACTGAACTTCGCGTTACGATTCTCTTGAGCATTCAGAGTTTTCGCAACTGAATTCAGACGTCCGAATATTTCTATTACGTCTCCATCCGTTGCACCCAAAAGATATCCCACGGACAGGCTTGTGAGCTTGAAACTCTCGATGTCTTTCCGATTGAGTTGAGAATATTTTACACGCTTAGGATATTTCGGATGCTTAGCTGAAAAAGAATCAGCAACATACTCCAGAATCGCTCTAATACGTTGCTGACCATCGACTACTTCTCTGATGCTTTTTTCTGCATTAATGTCCAAGGAATGGCGAATATAAAGCGAAGGAATCGGCTTTTTCTCAAAGATGGTGTTGACAAGATATGCCTTTTGCGGTGTTGTCCAAACGGATCTTCTCTGATACCACGGATTCAGATCTAATTCACTGTTATTGTTAAAGTTCAACAATTCCTGAACGATGAGTTTCTCGTATTCAACACGATCCATATTATACTCCTTAGCATATAAGTATTTTTCTCACTTGCTGCCTCCTCAATGAAACTGAGGAAATTATAGCGGGAAAAGCTTATATAAGCAAGGTTAAACATCGAATAAAAAACTCGCAAAAGACGGGGGCCGCAAGGCGGAGACAGAGGAACAGTAGAACAGGTGAGAAAAGTGTGAAAGGAAACCCGCTCCATTACTGTCGCGGCTCTGTTACCGTATTAATCGGGTTTTCGCGTCATATCCCCAGTTAGATAGCTTAAGCATCTTCAAGAAGTTAATTGACGCATCTAACGGGGCAAGCTTCAATCTGGCTTCCGAGTCATTTCCGAATCAGACCATTCTTTATGGAATTTTACGTGGCCATCGGCGAACAGGATATTATAGCCATGGGAATGTGGGCCATAAGTACCACTATAAGGCCACAGATAGCCTGGACCGGCTTTGATAACAGGGACATAAGTTTCAATTTTTCGGTAATCATCCGGGTCGATGTTATGATATAAAGCATATAAACTATTGGCATCGGGGCCAACATCAACAATTGGAAGGTCATACATCAGGATAAATACTCCGGGTGATTTTACTTTTTCAGGAACCAAAAGGTGAATATAAGGCTCCGCTTCAGGAGGCGTCGGCGGCATATCAAAAGGTTCAACAACAGGTTCATCGGCGGCGTATTTTTTGCCGGCAATGCAATTATAACAGTAACTTATCTCGCAGCCGATTTTAGACAGTACCGGACAGTTATAGATTTTTGCGTTTTTATGGAAATACCATAGTGAGACAGGTACGCCGAGCATTTTATCTTTGGCGATATCCGTATCAGCCAGGAAGCCGGCCCATGTCTCGTTCGAATTCGGCACGCAGACCGGATAGACTTTATACTGCTGGGTATAAACCTGTACGGCAATTCCGAGCTGTTTTAGATTATTAAGGCAGACGATTCGATATGTTATCTGCCGGGAACGGGCCAATACAGGCACAAGAATAGCGAGCAAAGCCGCCATTATTGCTATTACGACAAGAAGCTCAACAAGGGTAAATGCTCTATTTTTTTTCATAAAGCGGGCGAAGAGATTCGAACTCTCGACTTTCAGCTTGGGAAGCTGACATTCTACCGCTGAATTACGCCCGCAAATCATAGCCACCAAGGCACTAAGGCACAAAGTTAAGAAATAAAGAAGATACCAATAAGTAATCCTTACTTCCCTCGGCAATTATATCCCTATTAATGGACTTGGCAAGCCGATATTTTTTCTTGCAATAGAGCTGTTGAGTCTGTAAATTATCGTTTTTCCGTCCGGATTGGCCGGACGGGCTGACGGGTAGGTAGCTCAGTTGGTAGAGCAACGGACTGAAAATCCGTGTGTCGCTGGTTCAACTCCAGTCCTGCCCATTACAAATGGCATTTTCCGACAGAACCAGCATGCGTGCTAAAATAATCATATCCATCTGCATTATTGTCGCAATATTTATCGCTTACGAGCCTTTGTGTCACAATGGCTTTGTCGTATATGACGACCAGCAATACATTACTGAAAATCCTCACATTACAGGCGGCATAACGCAAAATTCCATAATCTGGGCATTTACAAAATCACACGCGGCTAATTGGCATCCCCTTACATGGATAAGCCATATTATCGACTACCAGTTTTTTGGCCTTAATCCGCTCGGATACCACCTTGTCAGTTTGCTGCTGCACATCGCCAATTCGCTGCTCGTTTTTTGGCTCTTTAGCCGGATGACAGATGCAGTATGGGCCAGTGCCTTCATAGCGGCGGTATTTGCGCTGCATCCGCTTCAGGTGGAGTCTGTCGCCTGGGCGGCCGAGCGAAAGACCGTCCTTAGCGGACTATTCTGGCTGCTGACTATGGCCGCCTATATTCGATATGCAAAACGACCAAGTGTAGGACGCTATATACTACTGTTTTTGGTTTTTGGGCTTTGTATTATGACCAAACCTATTGTTGTTACGCTTCCGCTTGCCTTGCTTTTGTTGGATTACTGGCCTCTTTGCCGGGTCAAATGGAAACGGCTGATAATAGAGAAGATTCCTCTGCTCGTACTGTCGGCGATTTTAAGTGTGATAACTTTCGTTGTACAGAGACAGGGAGGAGCGGTCGCCACGCTGGAGAAAATACCGTTAGATGCCCGAATTTCCAATATGTTTATTTCCTATATGAGATACATCGGCAAAATGGTTTGGCCGAGTCAATTAGCTGTTTTTTATCCGCCGCTGCCTGAAAACCTTCCAAATATCATCGCTACTACCTGTGCATTATTATTCGTTATTGTCCTTATCTTTTGTATTTATATTATCCCTCGCAGAAAACATATAACGACAGGATGGCTGTGGTACATTGGCACACTCGTCCCGATGATAGGACTGGTCCAGGCCGGTGCGCAATCGATGGCCAATAGATATATGTATATACCGATACTGGGCCTGCTTATTATTGTTGCCTGGACCGTCAGAGATATTGTCGCTAACCGGCCCCGCTGGAAAATTATCCCGGCGGTATCAGCTGTGGTCATAATATTATTGATGATTATACTTACTCGAACGCAGACAAAACACTGGCAGAATAGTTTAACGCTGTTTGAGTATGCTCTGAAAGTAACCAAAGACAATACGATAGCAGAGAACTGTTACGGATGCGCCCTCTTTGATGCAGGCCGGGGCGATGAAGCTGTGCAGCACTTTAGAAGAGTGGTAAAAATAAGTCCGTTTTATGCTGAAGCACGTAATAATCTTGGTCAGTTTCTTTTAAAGCAGGGAAAACTCGATGAAGCTATCGCCTGTTTTAACGAACTTATAAGGCAAAAACAGGATTCTGCGCAAGTGTACAGTCATTTGGCAGAAGCTTTAAGTATGCAAAAAAAATATGACGATGCCGCAAAATATTTTGCCAAAGCATTGAAGCTGAACTCGCAATACACCGGCGCTCAAAGGCAAATGGGCTTTGCCCTTCTCGCATCAGGAAAAGCCGACCAGGCTGTTTTATATCTTAACCAGGCGCTGCGTACGGAACCGAACAATGCAGATATATACGTAAATCTTGGCACTGCATATACGCTACTCGGCCAATACAAGCCGGCAGTTGAAAACTGGACAAGGGCACTGGAAATCCAACCTGACAGTAACGATGTTCTCAATAATCTGGCTTGGGTTTTGGCTGTCTCAGAAGACGGCTCTGTCAGAAATGGCGACAAGGCTGTCGAATTAGCTCAGCGTGCCTGCGAGCTTACAAACTATAATAATCCCGGGTTTTTGGACACTCTGGCAGCCGCTTACGCCGCGGCAGGCAGGTTTAGCGATGCGGTAACGACAGCTCGGCAAGCTATTGATATCGCAAAAACACAAGGTCAGGACAATATAGTGAGTGAAATTCAGAATAGATTGGAACTATACAAGGCAAACCGAGCGTATATCCAAAATAATATGGAGGATAAAAAATGAGGCTTTGCACTTTTTCTGCTTTAATCCTGATTACTCTTTTTTTCTGTGTATCTGCCGTTAACGGCCAGACTATCGAAAAAGGAATCGTTATTCTCACAGGATTTCCGGATGTTAAATATCCTATTGACCGCAGTATTGTGGAAATGAGATTTTCCCGGCAATTAAACAATTACATCAGCCAGATGTCTTACGGCAAGGTTTCTTTGGATATTACTGTAACTGATAAGTGGTACACATTGCCGTTTCCTGTCAGCCAATATAAGATTTCGCCAAAGAATCTTGAGGTTGACAGAAATCGTATAAGGAAATTAATCGATGATACATTCGATGCGGTCGGCAATGATGTGAATTTTTCGGATTATGATTTTTCAGTGATTTTTATGAACGCCAAAGTTGACGACTACGGGATGATTGGCCTTTGCGGATATCCCGGTATGCTTGGTTTCGGTACGCAGGATGCTTTAAAAACTAAAAACGGACAACCAATCAAAGGCGGCGTGGCAATCTTTTGTTTTCAGGCTCACATGGGAACGCTTTTTCACGATATCGCTCACATCCTCGGCGGAACAAAGAACGGAAAACGAATGGTTCCCTGTCTTTATGACCACGATTTGCAGGCAAAACCCGGTCCAACCCGTCAGGTTACTACCGACGCAATGATAAATATGGGTTTCTGGGACCCTATGTCCTGCCATTTTTATCAACGGGACCAGGCGCCGCCAGGAATATCTTCCTGGACGAAAATGAGATTAAACTGGCTTGAGCCTTCAAAAATCAAAATCGTCAGGCCTGGCGAAAAAACTGAATTCATCCTTGGGCCGCTCGAGGACGGCTCGTCCGAGATTTTGGCAGCGAAAATCCCTATTTCTGAAAATACATATTACCTGATAGAAAACCGTCAGCCTATCGGCGTCTTCGATTCGGTTTTACCTCAAAATGGCGTCCTTATTATGTTCGCCAATGACAATATTGCTGAATGCCGCCACGGTGCGGCGCCAGTCAAGCTGATTAACGCCAATCCTTCCGTTCCGCATCTTGAAGGTGCGGCTTTCGATGTCGGCAAGAAAAATTATTATCAGGACAACAAGAACCGGATAAGAATTGAGATTCTGGAAAAGATCGGCAATTCTTATAAAATTCTCATCAGCCCGCCATTAGTGCAGTGAAGCCAAAAAACACAAAATTTGAAGAAAATTGCAAAATAACTATTGACAACAAATATAATGAGGGTATTGAAATAATGAGTGTAAAAATGTTGGGATAAATGGATTCTCCCGGCAGCTTAACCCGCGCAAGGCGGGTATCCTTTTTTATGAGAAAGAAGAATATGTTTAATACAGATGAATCACCAGCACCCTCAGTCGAGAGTCAGGATTCAGAACCTCCGAGTAGGCCTCGGCCTGCATGCCCCCCACATAATTTAAACAATTCAGATAACCAGCCGGACCCTGCCGACCCCGGCGACTGGAAATGGCAGATAAAAAACCGCATCCGGAGTTCCCAGCAGTTCGAAAAATACTTTCCCGGCTCCAGTTCTCCGCAGTTAAACGGGGTTATCCAGAAATTCCCAATGGCAATTACGCCATACTATGCCTCTTTGATTCGCCGGCCGGATATTACAGACCCAATCTTCGCTATGGCCGTTCCTCAGCCTCGCGAACTTATCGACCCGCTGTTCCTCTGCGACGACCCGTTGTCCGAGGACGATGATATGCCTGTGCCGGGGATGGTACACCGCTATCGCGACAGGGTTCTGCTTATCGCGACGACAATGTGCTCGATGTATTGCCGGCACTGCACCCGCAAACGAATCGCAGGGGCACACGAAAGCTCAATTTCCCCTCAAAGAATGAGGCAGGTAATAGAATATCTTAAGGTTCATCCGGAAGTCAGCGACGTAATCGTGTCCGGCGGAGACCCTCTGACAATGAGTGACGACTCAATCGAAATGGTACTCTCGGCCCTGCGTTCAGTGCCGAGCGTACAGGTCATTCGTATCGGAACCCGTGTTCCGGTAGTACTGCCGATGAGAATCACAGACGAACTGGTAAATATACTTAAAAAGTATCATCCATTGTGGATTAATACACACTTTAATCACCCCAACGAAATTACCACCCAGTCCAAACAGGCCTGCGCGAAACTTGCCGATGCCGGAATCCCGCTCGGCAATCAGACGGTACTGCTGGCAGGCGTAAATGACGATGCCAAAATTATAGAACAGCTTTGCCGGGGACTGGTTCAGATGCGGGTAAGGCCGTATTATCTTTACCAGTGCGATTTGGTCCGCGGCGTGGAACATTTCCGCACCTCTATCCGAAAAGGCATTGAGATTATGGAATACCTTCGCGGCAGAGTGGGCGGAATCGCAATTCCTACATTCGTAGTCGATGCCCCTCACGGCGGCGGCAAAATCCCCGTACTGCCGAATTATATCATCTCGATGAGCCCTTCGCACACGGTACTGCGAAATTACGAAGGCCTGCTTGTCAATTATCCCGAACCATCAGCAAAACCGGTATCAGTAAATACAACGTCAACCGGCGAAACAGGCGTATGGGAACTGGCCAGCGGAAGAACATCAGTGATAGCTCCTGCGAAAAACCATCGTATCAAACGACGTGAGAGGTACGCCAGCCAAAATAAAACTGCCTACCTGTTCGAGCCTTAACGTATTATGGCAAAGCCGCTGGTAGGACTGGTTTACGATTTACGCAAAGATTATCTGGCAGAGGGGTTCTCCGAACAGGATGTCGCAGAGTTCGACTCTGAAGATACTATCAATTCACTTCATAAGACGATAGAAAAGCTCGGATATCGTGTGGACCGTATCGGCAGCGGGAAATCGCTATGCAAACGGCTGGCAGCCGGCGACCGCTGGGATATGGTATTCAATATCGCCGAAGGTATCGGCGGCAGATGCCGGGAATCCTATGTGCCTGCAATCCTTGAAATGTATAAAATACCATACACTTTTTCCGACCCGCTGGTCTGCGCGACGACACTTGACAAGGCGATAGCCAAACAGCTCGTCGCCCAAAGCGGCCTTGCGACAGCGGCCTTTGCGGTTGTCGAAAAAGAGGAAGATTTAAACGACATAAAACTTAATTACCCCCTCTTTGCAAAACCGCTGGCTGAAGGAACAGGCAAGGGAATCGACGGCAATTCGCATATTGAAAATCCCAAACAGTTAAAAAAGATATGCCTGCAGCTGCTTACAGAGTTCCGTCAGCCGGTACTTGTCGAAGAATACCTGCCCGGCAGGGAGTTTACTACCGCAATTCTCGGCACAGGCACTGATGCCGCCGTACTGGGAACAATGGAAATTGAGATGCGAAGTAAAGACGAACCGGCCGTTTATTCTTATGTAAACAAGGAAGAATGCGAGTCCCGTATTTTCTATCATCCCATTTTAAATGCTCCTGCGATAAAGAAGGAAGTTGAAACTTTAGCTCTTGAATGTTATAAGATTTTACAGTGCCGTGATGCCGGCCGGGTTGATGTTCGCCTTGATAAGACGGGCAAAGCCTGTTTTCTGGAGGTCAATCCCCTGCCGGGTCTGCATCCGAAACATTCCGACCTGCCGATGATTGCGACTCAGGAAGGAATGAGTTACGAAACTCTGATTGGCACTATTCTTGATAACGCCTTTAAAAGAGCAAAGAATGGATGAAATACTGATTCTGCATAATACCTTCGGTTCACCGGATGACCTGTTGTATCAAAGCAGAGCCGCCGTTATGGACCAGGTCGTTATGGTAGAACAATCCTGCAAAAAACTGGGCATAAACTATACTGTCCTGCCCGTCGAAAATCTAATGCACCTGATAAGCCTGCTTAACAGGCGAAAAGAAAAAATTATATTTAATCTCGTTGAGGAATTTCTCGAATCCCTTGAGCAGGCCAGTTTCGTACCTGTAATTTGCCAGGCCTACGGCAAAAGCTGCACAGGCAACAGCACCCCGACCAGCATCCTGGCTCAGAATAAGTGCCAGGCCAAAGCGGTACTTTCGGCTTGCGGACTTCCGTGTCCCATTGGGGCAGTTTTCCCGAAGGGAACAGGGTTTAATCCTGATTTACTGAAAAAAGGAAAATACATTATCAAGCCGGCGATGTGCGACGGCAGTGAAGGCATTACAACCGATTCCGTCGTCCAACTGCCGACTCAAAACGACAAGGCCGCAACTCTTGTCGAACAATTGCAAAACCGATTCGGCCAGTCTGTCATAGTGGAACTTTTCATCGGGGCAAGAGAATTGAATGTTTCTCTGTTCGAGAGAAACGGCAAAATCGAGGTTCTGCCAATGGCGGAAATTGACTTCTCGGCTTTTTCCAAAGACCAGACTCGCATAGTCGATTACAGCGCAAAATGGGAAAAAGATTCGTTCGCTTATAATAATACGCCGCCCAGGCCGCCGAAAAATTTAAGCCGTGATTTGCGAAAGCAGATTGAACAAATCGCGTCAGCAGTCTGGCAGGCGCTGAATTGCCGGGATTATACTCGTGTGGATTTCCGTCTTGACGAAGATAATAAGCCTTATATCCTCGAAGTAAACCCCAATCCTGATATTTCAGCCGATGCGGGTTTCGCGGCGGCATTAAAGACAGCCGGTATTCCGTATGAACAGTTTATTCTGACATTACTTGACAACGCAAACTATCGTCTAATCAAAAACTGTGAAAATGTCATTGCGAGGACACCTTAGGTGGACGAAGCAATCTCAGTCCCCGATGGTTTGGGATTGCCGCGTCCCTTAGGGACTCGCAATGACAATAGCACTATAAGGATAATTTTATGAAAATAAACATTCGCAAAGCCTCCCCTGCTGACCAGACCGTTGTAATGGACATTATAACCAGAACCGGTTTCTTCCGGCCTGTCGAAGAGATAATCGCCCGCGAAGTATTCGAGGATGCGGCACTGGAAAAGGCCGGTTGTAATTATCAGTCTTATGTAGCAATGATGGAAAACAAAGTTGCCGGCTGGGTGTGTTTCGGCGAAACGCCCTGCACACTCGGCACGTACGATATTTACTGGATTGCCGTCGACCCTGATTTCCAGAAACAGCATATTGGTTCGCAATTATTGGCCTTCGCCGAAAAAGAAATCTCATCTCAAAAAGGAAGATTGGCTGTAATCGAGACTTCCGGCTCTGAAAAGTATAAATCGACGCAAAATTTTTATATAAAAAACGGTTATAGGCAGGCCGCCTGTGTGAACGATTTTTACGCTGCCGGCGACTCGAAACTGATTTTCACAAAGGCCCTCGGCTAACATTTCTACTTGACAATTCCTGTTATTAAACATAAACTTAGATTTTTCGGGCGGTTAGCTCAGTTGGCTAGAGCGCCTGCCTTACAAGCAGGATGTCGTAGGTTCGAGTCCTATACTGCCCATTTTTTTCAGTTTAGCTGAAAAAAATAGAGCAGGTGAACAGTAGAACAGATGAACAGTCGATACGAACAAGTTCACCTGCGGTCAACTGCTCTCCTGCTCAACTGTTCAAAAAAATATGGATATTATTGATTTAATTAAAACCCGGCGAAGTATCAGGCGTTTCAGTCAGGAGAAACTGGAAAGAAATTTTCTGATTGAATTGGTCGAAGCCGCCCGCAGTGCTCCCGCTCCGGGGAATATTCAGGCTCTCGAATATATTATTGTAGATGAACCTCAAACCTGCCAAAAACTTTTTGAGTGTCTGTCGTGGGCCGGGCACGTCAGGCCGAAAAGAAACCCCCTGCCGAATCAAAGACCGGCCGCTTATATTGTTGTGCTTGTCGATACGGAAATCAAAAAAGAAGCTGCCGTCGATGCTGCTGCCGCTATTGAAAATATTTTACTTGCCGCATGGGGCAAAGGAGTCGGCTCCTGCTGGCTTGGCGCGATTGACAGGCTGAAAATATTACAAATTTTAGGTATTGATGAAAAATATCAGATTGATTCTGTGATTGCACTTGGCAAGCCTGCCGAAAAACCCGTTATGGAAGATGCAAAAGGAGAGGATGTAAAATATTACGTCGATGAAAAAGATGTTTTACACGTTCCGAAAAGGCCGCTGAAAAAAATTCTGCACATCAACAAATTCGGCAACAAATAAACATCTGTTTTAATATTGAGGTCTTTGGGTCGCATTGCTGGAGATGGAAACTCCCAACGCTTTTTGAATGGCTTCTAAAAGCAACGCCAAAAAAAGAGAGGCTTATTTTATTTGCTATCTTCATAGACATTTTCCAGAAGTTTATGGTTTAAGAAATTTGAATCATCGGGCTTTCGGGAAATTCTGCCATTCGCTAATTTAAGCTCGGCAATTTCATTAAAGACTTCGACCCATTCTTTGTATCTCGCAGGATATTGCTGTTCCTGGTAGTTCTCCCACAAAAGCCCTTTGACCTGCTTTCTATATTGCTCGGGAGTAATCTTATAATGTTTGGCGATAATCTCACTGGCCTCATCAGGATGTTCGTTGTAAAAATTAAGAGCCTTGAACCAGCCTCGCATTAATCTCTTCACTAATCCCGGATTGTTCTCTACCAAATCCCTTCGTACATTCAAGCTGTCAATGATTATAGCCGGGTATTCTTTGGTACTCGTTAAAATATGCGAGCCCGGCCTTTTAAGAGCCTTTGTCAACTGCGGCTCCCATGTTACACAGGCATCCGCTTCGCTATTTAAAAATGCCTGCGATACTTCTTCCACCTGCTTAGGCACAATAATCACATCATTAAACGACAATCCCTTTCTGTGAAACAGGGCTGAAATAAATGTTTCGCCGATATCGTCTCTTGCCAAAGCTACTCTTTTCCCAATTAAGTCTTCCAATTTCCTGATATTTTCGACGGCGACTATTCCATCGCCTCCGAACGACCGGTCGATTACCATAACCCCTACAATCGGCGTATCCTGAACTGCTTTTGAGATGAGCAGGTCAAGAGTCCCTGCTTCGCAATCGAGCATACCCGCTTTAAAGGCATCACGCCGGGCTGAATCCAATTGCTCATCTACAAAGACAAGCTTTATGCCCTCTTCTTTGAAAAACCCTTTCTCGTCGGCAAGATAAAACAGGCCGTAACCCACCCATTCCGGAAAAGCAATAGTAATGCTCGTAAGTTTCTGCTCTTGCGGTTTTTTACCGCAGCCGGGTAAAAACGCAATAGTCAACACCAGGAATAACAAAATACATTTTATGTCTTTACGCACCATAGTTTCACCCCTGATATAACTGCACCTTTCCCCCTCTTAAAGATTAAGAAGTAATCATTACCAATGCATTTATCGGCTTAAATTTATAGCGTTATTATTGTAAACCCCGTTGTTTATGAGTTTTGTCAATATAACGGCATATATGTGTTAATTTAAAAGTATGCGTGTTTTATTATCGGGCCATAAAAGACCAAGTTACAGGTTGCTAAAACATATCAGAATTGTATAATCACCCTGATATTCGTCTGAAAGGAAATTTTAATGGCTAAATCAGCAAACCAAAAGGTAGTTCTCGCCTATAGCGGCGGACTCGATACGAGTGTAATTCTGCCGTGGCTCAAAGAAACCTACGGCTATGACGTTATAGCATTCGCCGCCGACCTCGGTCAGGCCGAAGAACTCGACGGAATAAAGAAAAAAGCCCTCGCTTCCGGCGCGGTAAAGTGCATCGTAAAAGACCTGCGCAAGGAATTTGTTACCGAATATCTCTGGCCGATGTTAAAAAGCGGCGCGATTTATGAAAACGGCTATCTTCTCGGCACAAGTATCGCCCGGCCGCTGATTGCCAAACATCAGGTTATGGTTGCCCAGCAGGAAGGCGCCATCGGCGTCGCTCACGGAGCAACAGGCAAAGGAAACGACCAGGTACGCTTCGAGCTGACATATATGGCACTCGACCCGAAACTGAAAATCATCGCGCCGTGGAAAGACCCGATGTTTGAACTTACAAGCAGAGAGGCTGCGATTGAATATGCAAAAGAACATAATATACCGATTGAGCAGAGCGTAAAGAAAATCTATTCACGCGACCGGAACCTCTGGCACATAAGCCACGAAGGCGCCGAGCTTGAAGACCCGGCAAACGAGCCATTAGACCGCCTGTTCGTTCTTTCGAATCCTGTTTCCAAAGCTCCTAACAAGCCGGAGTATGTTGTAATCGGTTTTGAAAAAGGTGTGCCTGTAAGTCTGAACGGCAAAAAAACGGAACCTGTAAAACTTATCGAGCAGCTTAATAAAATCGGCGGCAAGCACGCAGTCGGCCAGGCTGACATTGTTGAAAATCGTCTTGTCGGCATTAAATCCCGCGGCGTTTATGAAACGCCCGGCGGAACTATTCTTGTCGAAGCACACAAGGCTCTGGAAACTCTAACTCTCGACCGCGAAACAATGCATTACAAACAGCAGGTTGCGTTAAAATATGCTGACCTTGTATATAACGGCCAGTGGTTCTGCCAGCTTCGTCACGCTCTTGATGCGTTTGTCGATGTAACGCAGCAGAATGTTACCGGCACAGTAAGAATGAAACTTTACAAAGGCCGCTGCACGCCTGCTGGAATCAAAAGTCCAAAGAGTCTTTACAGTACGAAGATGGCAAGCTTCACGATGGGCGATGAGTACAACCCGACAGACGCGACAGGATTTATCCGCCTGTTCGGTTTGCAGATGAAAGTTGCCGGCATAGTCAATAAGAATAAGGAATAATACTTGGCAGGATGCATTGTTATACCTGATGGGTTGCTGATTGCATTTCTCTTCGCAATCGGCGCTTCTGTCGGCAGTTTTCTAAATGTCGTAATTTATCGGCTGCCGAGGAATTTGTCGCTTGTTCGGCCCGGCTCAGCCTGCCCTTCCTGCAAAACTCCGATAGCTTTTTACGATAATATTCCGATTTTGTCCTGGCTGCTCTTGATGGGCAAATGCCGCAAATGCAAAACTAAAATTACGCCGCGGTATCTCATCATCGAATTACTGACCGCCCTGCTTTTTGTGGTTCTTTACTGGATTTATTTCCAGACATCTTTAAGAAAGGGAATTGGCGGATTTTTTGAAGGCGGTTTTTCGCTGTACCTTATTCATATTATTATGCTCTCTTGTTTTGTTGCGGCCTCGGCAATTGATTTGGAATTGTATATCATCCCCATTTCTATTTGCTGGCTTGTAACAGCGGCAGGTATTATCGCTGCGGGAGCGGGAACATTTTTCTATGATTCCGCTGTTATCAGAAGTTACGACCTTTTTCCGCTGGCCTCAGCAAAGGTCGCTATTTTAGCCGCCGGTGCTTTAGCGGGTCTGGTAACATCTCTTTTGTTACTTTTTAGCGGAATTATTAAAACAAGTTATCCATCAGAAAAATCGGATACTATAGAGTCTCAAACCGAACAAAAACAGACAGAAAACTATAATCATCGTCTTGAAATGTTAAAAGAGGTAATTTTCTTATTGCCGATAGTTATTGGTGCCTTTGCGGCATTTAGAATTTATAAAAATGTACCGCATTTTGCGGATTGGTGGATAGATTTTTCGCAAGTACCTGTTATTGCTGGACTTTTCGGCAGTTTATGGGGCTACTTCATTGGTTGTGCGGTAGTTTGGATAACACGTATTTTAGGCACTTTTGCCTTTGGCAGAGAGGCAATGGGGCTTGGCGATGTCCATATTATGGGTGCCGCCGGTGCCGTACTGGGTCCATGGTCTGTTGTGGTGGCTTTTTTCATTGCCCCCTTCTTTGGACTTGCCTGGGCTGTCTTTTCTATGTTTTTTAAAAAAATACGTCAAATTCCGTATGGTCCCTTCTTGTCAATGGGAGTCTTTGTGGTTATGATTTTACATGATGCGGTTATGAACTGGCTGCAGTTCATAATTTACCGTTAAATAAAAAGGAATGTATTTTTTAAAATAAAGGAGATGGATAATGTTTGCGTTGAGAAAAAAAGTGTTATTGCTGGCTGTTGTAATTGTCTCTTATAGTCTTATCAGCGGCTGTACTGACTTTAAGAAAAAATATAACTCTCTGAATGTCGAGCACCAGAACCTGAAGGGTTTGTACGACAACTGCAAATCCACACTTGAGGGCAGTGCCACTGAAAAACAGGACCTTGCCGGCAGACTGGCTGAAAGTCAGCAGGCGCTCGAAGATATGAAAAAACAAATGGAAGGCGGCAAATCCGCCGGTGATGCCACAGGCTTTGGCGGCGATTACGATGTAAATGTTGATGCAAAGGCTGGAACAATTACCGTTACCCTGCCCGAAATGATTTTGTTCGACTCAGGCAAGGCAGCTCTCAAAACAAGTGCCAAGGGCAACCTCGACGGCATTGTTTCGGTTTTGAAAGACAAATACAGCGGCAGATTAATAGATGTCGTCGGCCATACAGATACCGACCCGATAAAGAAATCAAGCTGGAAGGATAACTGGGAATTGTCTTCGCAAAGAGCTCTTTCAGTTCTCAGGCAGTTGAATTCCACCGGCATTCCGGACGACAGAATCAGAGCCATAGGCTGCGGTTCAAGCAGACCGGTAGCCCCGAATTCCGGCAGCGGCAAGGCAAAGAACAGAAGAGTTGAAATCGTTGTACATATGAAATAAATGCCGTTTAAAGAACGGAATTAATAAACGGTT
>Ga0315283_10001769_pt1 | contig 17650 bp, 26 predicted proteins | sample YL17G09_0_MG_FD_204541 | JGI IMG/M metagenome (GOLD analysis project Ga0315283, IMG submission 204541) | Sediment microbial communities from Yellowstone Lake, YNP, Wyoming, USA - YL17G09_0 | ecosystem: Environmental > Aquatic > Freshwater > Lake > Sediment | place: USA: Wyoming | collected... | reverse complement strand
CTTGGTTGTTGTATAATTCGAAATTTTGGATATATGATGAGTGGTTCAAGTCCAATAGTGGATGATAACACCGTTTGTACATCAATACAATATAGTAAATACGGAAATGCTACGTTTAGTGCATTTGTGTTTGCATTTACAACTATGTATATATCGTTGCCGATGTTTGTAAACGGAGACCCAAATTTCTGGGTTTTTATAGGTCTGTTAGTCTATTTCATGATAGATATGTTTATAAAATCGTACAAGAAATGTGTCATTAAAATGTCAGATTTATTTTTAAATATTTTACTGGGATTAGCTTCTGCTGGATTAATAGTTGGCGCTATGTATGCAGGTGGTTCAGGCAAATTTTTATTTTTTAACGAAGTTTCGAGCACTACAGACACATGTTCAATGCCTAACAATCAGACGTTTAAGTGTTCTGTTTATAAAAACGGAGAACTAATAGGAAGCATGCCCCAAAACTAACTTATCTAAAATACTTTATATTTTCTTTCATCCAACGTCTGAAAGTGTTTAATACAAGCTGTCTTTGAAACGATTCAGACAATTGTTGCATATTGCCTTTGGTATGATAAACTCTTATAAAGTTATTTGATGCGACAGCTATATTTTGAGTACTATAATAATTTATATTAGCATAATTGAATAGCCCTTTTTTCTTCTTATTGTTTACATAATTATGAAATAAATAAAGCATGTCTTTAAATTGTCGTTTTGTTTTTAAATTACCTAAACTAATTCTGTTTAGATAATTAGTTGCATCAGTCGCACAGTAAGGACACGGTAAATTTTTACAAATCAATTTAATCATAGTCAACATTTTATCACATAATAATGGGTATGCTTTTTCATTTACTTTTTCTGACATTACGTGAAATAATGTCCATGTCGGCGGACCCCAAACTTCTGGAGTTGGCATTATTATATATGTATTATTTATAAAATTTAAAGGTATTTTACTTAGTTTACCATATACAATTATGAAATATGACATCGAAGGGAACATTAGTTTTTTTGATGAATTATATAAATCATTAGATACAAATGAAAGCAATGCTAAAACCGAAATTGATGATAATTTGTGTTTAATTACAAATCAATTACTAACAGATAATTTTGTTAAATTAAACTGTGGACATAAATTCAATTATGAGCCATTATTTCACGACATATTGAATCATAAACAAAAGTATAATAATATGGAATCTTCGCAAACAGCTTTAACATATAACGAGATAAGATGTCCATATTGTCGAACTAAACAAAAAGGTGTATTGCCATATTGTGAAGACCTGACTTTCCCCAAAGTAAACGGAGTTAACTACTATAATCCAGCCGAAGTTCATATCGCTTCGCATAATAAAAAACACCCTAAATGTGAGTTTTTAATTGAAACATTGCATTTTAACGCTGAAACAAATAACTTATCTGCTGCACAATCTGCATGCCATCAGTACGGCAGTCCTATACTAAGCGAAAATTATGGAGATACAAAATGTTATTGTTACTATCATAAAACGAGAGTCGTTAAAAAATATAAAAAGGCACTTCTGTTAAAGGTAAAGGAAGAAAAAGTAAAAGAAAATATTGCTCTCAAACTAAAAGCAAAGGAAGACAAACTAAAAGCAAAGGAAGAAAAAGAAAAAGAAAAAGCCAATACCAATACCAAACCAAAAGCTAAACGAAAATCGCCAAATAAATCGTCAATTGAAAACGTTACAAATAGTATAGATTCTGAAAACGTTATATTAGGAAATATGGTCCTTGATTTGGATAAAGAAATTGAACTAAACGTAACTCTTTGTAATAAAATATTACAATCTGGGATAAACAAAGGTAAACAATGTAGTGAGAAAAAGTTTAATGATTGCCTATGTAGAAGACATTTTAATATTGTTGATAAAAAAGAAAAAGAAAAAGAAAAAGAAAAAGAAAAAGAAAAAGAGAAAGAAAAAGAAAACTAATATAAATAATGATATAAATGTGTTGTGTGTTATAATTAATATTATGGAAACTAAAGAACAATTAGTGAGTAATATAAAGGAGTGGATACAAATTGATACAGAAATAGCTCAGTTAAAAAACGCCATAAAAGAAAAAAATACGAGGAAAAAACAGCTAACAGACGGGTTAGTTTCTACAATGAAATCCAATACAATTGACTGTTTTGACATTAATGGGGGTTCATTAGTCTACAAAAAAAATACAGTTAAAAAACCGATAAATGCAAAAACGTTACTGAACTCGTTACAAAATTACTATAAAGATGACCCCAAAATTGCTGAACATTTAACAAAACACGTATTAGATAGCCGAGAAGAACAAATAAAAGAAACAATTAAACGTAAAATAGATAAATAATAAATATAAATGATAATTATTTAAAAATAACCTTTTTTATTATAAATGGATGATGAAATTAAAACAACCGATGACTTATACATGCCAATAGAGAAAAATTATTATAATTATGAAGCCATGCATTTTCTAGAAAAAAACATTGATTTATTTTTAGATGATAACAAAATTACAAAAGTACATGTATTGGCGTTTGAAATCAATAATGAATATAAATATCCATTCTTAAATTTTGTATTGTGTAAAAACTCATGTACACAAACATTAGGCATTCCTTGTATTTCTTTAATATCACAAATGATTAACAGTGAAATAATTATTACACAAACAGAATTCTTACTGTTTAGCATGTTAAATTGCGACAATGATTACGACGCTCTAAATAACATGGAGTGTAAAGGGTTTTATATAAAAAATAATGAAGTATATATATTTTACGATTTGTCAAAATGTAATTTGCACACAGATTATGTAGATAAAAAATCTAACTTTTTCTTTTGTATTGTAGACGAGATTGTAAATACAAAACACATTTGTAATTTTAAAGTGGATAACTCAGTCAGCCTTTTTTTTCTCGAAAATGATATGTTTTGTTTTTTAAAAAACAAGGACAATGCTAATTATGAAGTGCCTGTAATTGGGTATGTTGGTAAGCATACAAGCATGTTAAATTTTACGTATGTATTTGGTGTTTCTAAAAGCGACAATAGTGCCATTTTAGGTCCATATTTTTATTTCACGGATTATTTAAATGCTATAAATCAAGGAGGTTGGTCAAAAGACGGTAAATCCGAAATAAGACATGATAAATTGTTGACAGACAATAGTAAAGGAAGATACAAATTGGGAGGTATAATACGATTTGCTTTGTTTATGGGTAAAACAAAAGTTATACAAAATCATTTACTGGATGAGATAGATGAGTCTGAAATTAAAAAGGAAAGATTATCGGATAGTTTTTTAGACCCACAATATGAACGGTTAACGATGCGAATTTCAGACCATCAGGGTAACTGGTCTAAAAACTATGATAGTGTGTTTATAGGAAATATTGAACTAGATAATGGCGACAAAGTACAAAATACCCCCATAATTGTTCTAAAAGAATATGACCAACAGACCCCATTATCATATCATTACATCGATAAAAGTTGTTTGAAAGAGGTTTTCGACAATAATGCAAATTATTATATAATGTAAACCTTTTATTAAGATTTTAAGAATATTTATTTATTAAATAATCTTAAACAATAGTATGAACTCTATAACTTTGTTGGGAATTTCAGTATTATTTTTTTATAGTTTGTCACAAATTCTTAGTTTTTATGGTGTAGGTAAAGATGTTTATGGTCCGTATATATTATTTTATTTTTTGATGATTTTATGCATGATTGTATTGCCAAATGATTATCCATCTGTCACATAAGTGATGACATCTCTTTATATCATTCTTTTTTTAATTAAAAAAAATGAAATAAAGAACTATTGATATATTAATTCATCATAAAGAATAATGGAAAAGCGCTTAAACAAAAAGTCAGAGACATATATTACAACGTTTAAAGATAATATAAGAGATAAGGCACATCAATTGGGGTTGTCTAAAAATGACCAATTAAATCATTTGTTACAATATGTATATGATTATGAACGTCTTTCTTTTGAAAAAGAGGATTTTCAGAAAAGAAAACGTGTTAAAAATTTTGTTCCTATATTTGACCGTTGCTGTGCAAAGCGTGCAACAAACCAGCAATGCACTCGAAGAAAAAAGGAAGATAATGAGTATTGTGGAACACATATGAAAGGAACGCCTCATGGTGTGGTTGACACTCAAGAAGATGCAAAAGTTACAACACAAAAAATCGAAGTATGGGCTCAAGACATTCAAGGTATAATTTATTATATTGATAAAAATAATAATGTATATCAAGCGGAGGACATCATAGTAAACAAACTTAACGCTAAGATAATCGCAAAATATGTTAAGAATGGTGAAACATATAGTATTCCCGAGTTCAACATTTAGAGCAATTATGTTAGAATCAACCAGTTTAAAATATTTTTTTTTAGTAAATGGACGAAGTTAGCAAACTAATATTAAAAAAAGTTGGACTAGAGTTTAACAATGAAAACAATCTGAATGAACAAATAATTCCAAGAGAGCAATTATTATGCGATAAAAAATACGAAGAAGTTAAAATACTTATACCAGAATTGAGAAAAGTGCTGTCATCTTCTTTTATGACTGGATTACAAAATAATGCAGAGGGTTTACAAAAATGGCCATTACTCAATTTAACCAGGCAAATATTAAGCGCATATAAGTATCACATGATACCAATAAGAAAAAGCGATGGATATACTAAAGATGGCGTAAAAAAGTATAAAAGGTTTTTTCAAATTGAAAAAACTAGTTCATCTATCCATAAATAATAAAATATGTTACACCTTTTTACATTTTAAACTCTGATTATTTATAAAGACAATTTAAAAAAAAATGAAAATAAATTAGTGCTCGAGTAAAGGGTATAAAAGATTGTACAGAATGCTTACGACATTATTATTTATCACGATTATTATTTCGTGTAAAACGTTTACTAACGGATTTGCGATGCTACGTCGCTTTCCAATAAAAACACAGCTAAATGTAAGATTAACAAGTACACGTTTTTACGAGGATGCGAATGATAAAAATAAACGGAAAAAAAATTACAACTATTATGAATTTGATTCTAATTTTAATAATCATATTCGAAAAGAACAAACTGTTCTACTAAATAATGAAAAATTAGATAATAATGAGACCTTGTATACTCTTATATGGTTTGACTGCGAAAATTGTAAAAAATTAATGGATGACCTAAAAAATGAAGGTAAAAAAATATTATATATCAACGGAGGTCATTATTTCTTTGATGAAGACGATGAAACAAATAACACTCCTTTATTTTATAAAAACGACGATTTAATTGCAACGGATTTGTTCAGTATTTACGAAGAATTATTTTTCAAAAATATAAATGAAAACCCTTGATTTTTAAATATTAAAAGGTTTAAACAAATGTCATTATAAGAGTATATAATGATATTTAGAAGGGTATTTATACTGCTGCCATTTCTTGTAACCCACTTGGCATATATGAAGACTAGTATCGTTCGTAGTTTGTCCATGAGAAAAAGCAAACAAACAGACTTTTCAGATAAATTAATACCAAAATCATTTATTTCTTCTTATTTTCCTAAAACACAAAACCAAATAAATTATGTAAAATGTTTGGACGAAGACTCAAGTAAGATAATTGTGGCAACAGGACCGGCCGGCACCGGTAAAACATTGTTTGCATGTTTGAAAGCCATAGATTTATTGAGTAAACATGAAATTAACAAAGTTATCATAACGCGACCAGTCGTAACGGTAGAAGAAGAATTAGGATTTCTTCCAGGAAACATTGTATCCAAAATGGACCCTTGGACAAGACCCATTTTTGATTTATTTCTTGAGTATTATTCAAAAAAACAGCTAGACAATATGGTGCATGAAAATCAAATAGAAATTTCACCATTAGCGTTCATGAGAGGCAGAACGTTTAAAAATGCATTTGTTATTGCCGATGAGATGCAAAATAGTTCGCCTAACCAAATGAAAATGCTTACTACTAGAATTGGTACAAATAGTAAAATGGTAATAACCGGCGATATGCAACAGTCAGATTTGACAACTAATAACGGGTTATCTGAGCTAATTCAAAAAATTAAAACATATAATAATGAACATGCATCCAGTTCAATTGAAAAGATTATACAACTAATTACATTAGATGTCGGTGATATAGAAAGAAGTGAAGTAGTAAAAAAGATTATTGAAATTTATGATTATAAAAAAGTAGAGAATGTAAAGGCACTTGTAACTGCGCAAAACGTTAAAGAACGTAAACCAGAACTATTTGATTTTGACGCTCTTTACAAACGATAACCTAATCCTTTACATGAGGGAAAAGTAATATGTCAACAGTTGTTCTAACACAAAAAATTCTATGTAACACAATGCCTAATAAAAATAAAAACAATAGTACACTTACAAACGGTTGTTTTCTAAAGTAGGATATTGCCGCGGCTGCGAGTATAGTCATGATTACATCTGCTATAGCCACTCCAAACAAACGGTAAGAATGGATTCCTTTATTTGGCTCACCTAACATATTTTTATATTTGCACAAACTCATTTTATATATATTTATATAATGATAAAATAATTTTAACACGTCAAATACAAATAAAATAATATTAAAAACTACTTGTTAATATTATTATGATGTTTTGTTGTTTATTTCGTAAGAGAGACCAAAATAATGAGTTAAATAATGAGTTGAATATAGAACAAATAAATGTATTAATATCAATCGACAGAGAAAGTGAACGAACCAGACGCAGTAGTGAGTATCATACGAGCAGCGTATATTTAAAAGATACGTCAATTTATAGACAATTTGCAGATTTAGACGAGTTTATTGTTTATGAAGTATTGTACAGTATTATTGACAACATTATTGATAAGTGTGGAACGCCTTTATAAAAATTCTTTTTTTTGATAACTTATAACAAAAAAAATCACATGTAATTATATAAATGATTCTAGGAAATCGTGTTCCGTATGAATATTTTGCAACTACAGGAAAGGGTGAATCTGAAGCAGGTTCTAAAGGATTAAAGTACGAAACCGGTTCGTACGATGCCGCTTTAACAAATGCTGGCATAGAAGACTGTAATGTTATAGAATATACGAGTGTTATCCCAACCGGTGCAAAACAAATTTCCAAAGAGGAAGGTCTAAAACGCATAAGATGGGGTGAAGTTATGGAATGCATCAAGGCACAAGCAAATGGTGATAAAGGAAGTCTTATTAGCGCGGCAGTTATGACAACTGATGTTTACGACGAACATAATACTTATTTAGGAGCATTTGCTTTAGAATATTCAGGCAGTGGTAAAAAAGAAGACGCAGTTAAAAGTTTATCATTATCATTAAAGGGTTTAATCGAACGAAGAGGATACGGAGAAATAAATGGAGTTGTAAAAATTTTTGCGAATAACAAGACATCTAGAGGGTATACTCTTTATCCGGGTAAAATATTCGTATTCGAATCATTACAGGTAAAAGAACAACACGGTAGTGTATTTGCGGCATTATGTTGGGTCTCTCACAGATTTCCATCAGCTTCTAAGAAAACAACAAAAACAACAAAAAAAACAAAAAAGAGAAGTATGTAATTTGTTATTAATCGGACTAATAACAAATAAGAAATATTTTAATAAAATATAGAATGTCGAAAAAAGTAATAAGCGAGATTCCTAGTAGAGAGGCGTTTTTTCATCTTCTCTCAAACAATCCAGGTCTAATTGTTTTAAAATTAGGAGCTGAGTGGTGTGGTCCGTGCAAGCTGATTAAAAACGTTGTACATGCTTTTTTTGCAACGTCCCCTCCGGAAGTGGTCTGTGGAGATATAGATGTAGACCAATCATTTGATTTTTATGCATTTCTCAAGAGTAAAAAAATGGTAAATGGCATACCCGTAATTTTATGTTACAAAAAGGGTAATGTTTCTTTTATTCCAGATGATGCTATAACAGGCACTGACCCTAATGAATTACATGCTTTTTTTAAAAGATGTGGTAACCATCTAGTAACAGCAACAAAAAAACACCCACCCCAAATTAGCCAAACTCGTTAAATTCATCATTATCGTCATTATCTTCATTACCAGTTCCATATTCCAGATAAAGTTTATAAACTACTGGGGTAGGCGATTCATAAAAGGCTCTAAAACAATTATTATCAACAATAAAATCTCTAACTGTTGAATTTTTATCAACTGGAACATTTATTCTCTCAAGAGTCTTGTAATGAATCATATATAGTCGTTTAATGCAGTCAGATTTAAGTTGCAAAGATAAATTTGTATGCAAATCAGCTAAAGTATTGTCTTTATATATTGTAAAGAATTCACTAAATCCACACATTTTAGTTACTTCAAAAATATAACTGCAATTGGGAATATTGTGCAAAAACAGTTCCATCTTTTTTTTAAAAGAATCACCATTGTATTTACTTGCAAGTTGGTTCATAATTATAAATATAATACGTTATTTTTAAGTAATATCACGTTATTTATGTTAAAATATATGATATATATATATCATGGACTTTTATGCAAATGACTATAATGATACACCTTATAAAATTCTCACACAACGAGAACAATTAACATTATGTGATAAATTAGCACTATGGTATTTCTTTCACAGCACGCCTAACGGTCTTTCATCATATAATGATTTTCCAAACATTTATTGTAGTTGCTTGAATTTTTGTCCTGGTAATTTAGAACTAACATGCGAAAGTAATAGTTATTGTAAAAAAAATGATGGATGTTTTTTAATTTGTTGCTCTTTTTTATTTATATAACTCTCCAAACAAAATATATACAAATAAAATATAATTCTATAATATATGAAATCATTTACAAAATCATTTACAAATTTATTTATACTTTTTTTTATTCTTATTGTTGTTGGTATATTTTATAAAAAATTTGAGGATAAACGCATATCGGAAGAAACAACAGAGGATTATGAAACCATACAAAAATATTTATTAAATGATGTAACTTTAGCTAAGAGCAAAAAACCAATACTGTGGATTCACGTGCCTTATGAGTATAATTCTAGAAAATGGCTAAGTTTCGGCTCACGTAGTTCATTTGATTTAAACCAGCCATATTTATATTTAACTGTAAAAAGTATTATAAGTCAATGTAGTAAGTCTTTCACAATATGTATCATAGATGACAATGCATTTCATAAATTAATTCCTGGATGGGAAGTCAATATGACAAGAATATCAAACCCAATTTTGAACAATGTGAGAACATTGGGATTACTAAAATTAATATACATATATGGTGGACTACTGTGTCCCATTTCTTTTTTATGTATGAAAAACTTAGATGGTCTTTATAATAAAGGCACATCGGAAGGCAAAATGTTTTTATGTGAAACGAACAATAGAAATATAACATCATCAACATTTGATTTTTATCCCAGTTTATCATTTTGTGGAGCTCCAAAAGAAAATATGATGATGTCAAATTTAATAGATTTTATACAACGCACATCGTCAAAAGACCTAACAGCAGAGTCTGTCTTTTTGGGTGATTTTGATAGATGGTGCGAAGCACGAATTAGGTCGGGACAAATAAATTTAATAGATGGCACTGAAATAGGAGTAAAAACGGTAGACGATAGACAAATAGTAGTCGACGATTTAATGTCAAACCAATATTTAAATATATATCCTGGAACATATGGAATTTTAATTCCCGCGTCTGATTTGTTAAATCGTATAAAATTTGAGTGGTTTACGCGAATGTCTGCCAAACAAGTATTAGAATCGGACACAATTATTGGCAATTATTTATTATTAGCAAACGCACCGGATAATGAACGAGGCATAATAGAACCATTACAAGTAAAACCAAATTGGGTTGGGTTTTGGAAGACACCTAACTTTCCTGGATTATATGGACTAAAACCAAACTTTTTGGGCGACAATCTTATTAAACAACCTTATACAGGACGTTAAAAATATATAAAAAACAAGCTTAAATATTATGAATGAATAATATTTAAGAAATGGCAATGGTATCTCCTACAGACTGCTTAGTATTTAAACTTGAAGAATTCGACTGTGACAATTTTCGTCCTGACACAACGTTGTTTATTATTTATGATAATAATAATGAAGAATTTATTATTCGCGGACGTCGTGCGGCGTCACATAATCCTTATGCTTTTACATGCCAAAAAGAGTATGACCTAGTCAGTTTTATTGAATTTGTTATAGGTGACAAAAATTTGCTATCTTACACGCTATATAGTTTTGATGATTTGCCGTCGTATCCATCTGATATAACCATTGAATTGCTCGAAACCATTACAAAATGCAAAACAAAGGACGAAGTTGCGGGTTATGATAACAAAACATTTAATGCAAAACAATTGAGTAATATTTTGAAAATATTACAAAATGTGTTTAATTATTATTAAAATTTTAAAGTATTTATTTATACCGATGAATGAAATAGGTTCATTATTTTTAGCAACGCTAGTTTTAGCAGTTGGCGGAGTAGGACTTTACGTTTATAAAACACCTGAATTATACGCACAAAATGGAGGAGATTATGAGGATATTGAGGAAGAAAATAATGAAGAAAAATACGATGAACCTGAAATAATTGAAACAAAACCCCGTGGTGTTAAATCAAAAAAAAATAGACGGAAAACGGTTGGAACGAAGAGGAGATATTACTAAAAATAAATGTAATAAATTATATCATATGACGAATGGTCGTATTTGATTTGTGATGTGTAAATTGTTTTATTTACATTACAAATTTGCCTGATAATAGTAGTAAAACTATTATAAGTTAAGGGTTTTGTTAAATACTTTTGTTTGGAAGTATGATAATACGTGTTACATTCTGTTATAAAAAGATTAATGTCTTCCGTAAATAACCCCTTTTTAAAAGCTGTTTTATTAAAAATATAATATTTTTGTGTTTTTAAACATATTTTGTCTAATAAATTAAATAAAATTTCACTATGGATGGGTTTTTTAAAAATTTGGCAAGACATTATTATATATATATATATTTAATATATATATTATATATTATAAAATTATTTTTTGAGTTTTTTAAACGTCAACGCAATCGCAGCCGTAATCGTATACACAAAAGTAAATCACAGTGAGCTTATTAAATTATTTGTAAAAAGTGCCAATTCAATTTCGTCTTCATGAACGTTGTAAAAAATAGTAATGTATTTGCAAATGTACGGCAGTATTATATATTTCTGACTTTCGTTTAATATGGTTGTATTTTTTACAAAAATAAAATAGTTATCAAGTATGTCCATAACTGAATATCCTTTATCATAAATATTATAAATTATGGTTACTGCATTTTGTAAATCCTTGTTTATTAAATAATTAGTATATTCTTCAAAAATTAAAAAACTAATATTACAACACAAATTTGTTGCTAATTTAAGTGTTATTTTATGTCCATATAACTTAAATTTTTCCATATAGTTGATAAGAATCTTGACATTATTATTAGAAATGTTAATAATAAATTCTTCTACATCAGTATCCAATTCAATATTTTCTGTTATTTTTATTTTATTTATCAAATTTACAAGTCTTGCTCTATTAAGTTGTTTTATTTTAATGATAGTGAATCGAGATTGAAGACTTTCTATTACCTTTTGAATGTTGTTGCAGGAAGATATAAAATGAACATTATGACTATATTTATCAATACAATTTCTAAACACTTGTTGGCTTTGTTCATTTATTAGGTCTATGTCATCAAGAACAAGAAATTTCTTTTTATTTTTTATATTAGAACACGTCTGACAAAAAGTTTTGACGTCTGTTCTGTAGTAATTAATTCCCTGTTCCTTAAGACTATTTATGTAGAGAATATTTTCTTCATACTCCTTTGGTGAATACCCTACATAATATTCACTTATTATAGTATTTAACATGGATGTTTTGCCAGATGACATGTCACCAATTAACAATATATTTATAGCATTCATTTTAATAAGCGTCTTTAACGTTTGTACAATTTCATCGTCAATTTCATAATCGCAAAAATAAATAGGCTGAAATTTATAAACGAATAATTTCTTTTCTATTTCCATTAATTATTATACGTAATTTTTTATTTAAGTATATCTTTGTTAATATTAATTAATGGCGGAAAATTATTATACTATTTTAGGTGTTGATGAAAAAGCAAGCAAAGAGGAAATCAAGAAGGCTTACAGAGGCCTTTCAATGAAGTTTCATCCTGATAAAAATCAAGGTAATCAAGAATGTGTAAGTAAATTTCAACAAATCAGCGCAGCATATGAAACTTTAGGAGATGAAAAAAAGCGTGAAGAATACAATATGTCTAGAAGTAATCCTTTTATGAGGATGAACGCTCACAACGGGGGGATGGAAGTGCCAATAGATGATATATTTAGTGCTCTTTTTGGTGGAGGGGGTATGGGAATGCAAGGGTTTCCGCCGGGATTTCCGCCGGGATTTCCGCCTGGATTTCCGCCGGGTTTTGCTGGTCCAAAAATCCATGTTTTTCATGGAGGTGTGCCAATGAATTTTAATCAAGCCATTCAAAAACCAACGCCTATTATAAAAAATATATCAGTGAGCATTGAGCAGATTTTATTGGGCTGCACGATTCCTATAGAACTAGAACGATGGTTATTGGAAAATGGCACTAAAGTGTTTGAGCGCGAAACTATATATGTTAATATACCAAAAGGAATAGATGACAACGAGTTAATCATATTAAGAGACAAGGGAAATATTCTAAACGAACAATGTAAAGGAGATGTAAAATTGTTCATAACTATACAAAATGATTCACAGTTTAAACGTTCTGGGTTAGACCTGATTTTCGAAAAAACGATTACTCTGAAGGACTCATTATGTGGGTTTTCATTTGAAATAAAGTATATAGACGGTAAATCGTATACTATAAATAATAACAGCGGAAATATTATTCCACCCGAGTACCGCAAAATAATACCAAAAATGGGGCTAACTCGTGACGAGCATGTTGGGAATATGATAATTGTTTTTCACGTAGAGTTTCCTGAAAAATTAACAGACGCTCAAATAATAAAGCTCAAAGATATATTTTAATTTGTACTAAAAACTACTTAAAAGAAACCATATATTAGTATATGGGGGGGGGGGTGTTGGGTCGAGAGGTGTGGGGTAGGTTGCATTCAGTTATGTATCTGTTGATTTATTTGATAGACATCAAATAAATTCATTAGGCGTTTTCCCAGATAAGTCTTGTTATTAGGCAAGATATTTTTATAATATTATATAAGGATAGGAAATATGCATATAAATATAAAGGATGAGAGAGATATTTATAATTTACCTAAAAAATAAAATATACATAAAAATAACGATGAATCAACTAGTTTGGCTTCTTTAGCTCATACGGTTAGAGCAACTGCTTTGTAAGCAGTAGGTATAGGGTTCAATTCCCTAAGGAAGCTTAAAAATAATATTATTATAAAAATAATATTATTGTATTAAATAATTATTATATAATTATTATATAAATGGCTGGTAGATCGAGAAAGATTAGACTTCGCACTTCATATGTAAATCACATTGATAATAATACATTTTCAGGACCAATGAAAATGGGAACACCGCCTAGCGTGGGTAAAATTAAATATTACTGGCATAATTATTTGCGATATTGTAATCAAAACCCTAACGCGGTTAAGAAAAGTTATGATAATATGGTTTTTTTAAATATAAATCCCGCACAAACGCCGGTTCCAGCAGGGTTTAAACAAACTGCTAATTATAATTATTCTTATAATGCACCTCCAGGAGTTGCTTGGTACGATGCAAATGTAAAATATGATAATCATTATTATAGACCTTATTTACCTCCACGTTAAATAGGATAATTCATTGCAGGTGATATAAAAGTGCCAACTTGTGTTCCACCAGGCGGAGGAGGATAGGGGAAATACCCATTTTGATTGTTTGCATAATTACTATACCTACCCAAATATGTATAAAATTTACCGCACGCTTTGTCTTGACAAACGGTGGCCACTCTATTTTTAGCACGACGATTAGAAATATTTGAAGCACCTACACCACCAGTTCCTGGTTTGAACTTATTATATAAATATGTAGGACTATTGCACGTTATATTTCCACCAGGATTAAACTTGGTACTTCGCCGCCCACCAACACCAAGATTTTTTTTATAAAGAAACCCAGGAAAATTAGTTGTATTACCATACCAAAATTGTCCATTTGAATTACTTCCTGAACCGAATCCTTTCCAATTAGACATTTATATATTACCAATATATTTTTATTGGTAATCTATTGCTCTGCTCTGGAAAACTTTGCTAAAGAGTGAATTACGAAATTTTCCTGGTAGGAATGTCATTTGATACAATGTAAATAGAATTTTCAGTAATAATAATATATTCTGTGCCTGATTTATAAAATTTAGCAATTGTACTGGTGTATTCATCTTCACTCTTTACTAACAACTTTTCACCATTATCCTTTGCACCAATTAGCGCTTTTTTATCGAGTGATGCTGTCCAATAATCAAACATTATTGGCTTATCATCCACCACACTAATTTTTGCGGCATGTTTCAATGTAATATCAGACGGCAATCTATAATTTAAATCGCCCCCAACTGTTTTTTGCGGTGCTTGCACAGACATTTTATATAATTTTAGATTTTTAATCTTTAAATACTTATTAATAAAAGTATTTAAATTTAAATATTTCATAATTATAATGAAAACTAATTTAAACAAGGATATAAATTTTTCTCTGCAAAATATAGAAAATTACAAAAAAAAAATAGATTGTAAGACACCTGAAATTATCGAGATTTATGCTAAAATAATAATAGAATATTTAAGGTATATCATTAAAACAATAACTATTAAAAATGGCAAAATTTCACAATTCATTATTTCACGCGGATTGAACACAATAACGCATGTATTTATAAATCTATTATATTATACAAAAAATGTAGACATTCTTTATTTTCACTGTGAAAAGGCATTCTATTTTTACGCTGAATTTGTCACTCAAATTTCAGAAGACGACAAAACATTTTTGCAATTAAGTTCGAGAGATGCTACAAATTATGTATATAAAAAAACCATTTTTGATATTAATTATGATGTTAAACGGACTATAATCGACGAAACGCCAGAAACACAAAATAAATTAGATGTTGTAAATAGTTATATAAATATTTATAAAATTTTGACAGAAAAGCTTATTCATAATGAATTATTTTATAGCACTGCTCATAAAATTCATATTGATAAAGTAGAAAATATAATTTATATGTTAAATTGTACAACCTTTACCATTGATGAAGTCAAATGTTTAGAAGCAATTGTTGACGCGATATGTAACAAAATGACCAATTTAGAAACATTTTATGACGTTATTGTACGTACAATTAAAAAAATTGTTAAAAACCCATCGGTTTTAAAAAATATAGAAAATAATCTAAAAAATAATGAAATTGAGTTTATTGACGTCGATTACAACAATAATCCCGTCAAATTTATAAATTTACTTGTGCACTAGTTAATATTAACGGTTATTGTTTTTCTTCTAATTTTTTTCTTTTTATCTTTTAGCAAAAGTTGTGCAGTATCAAGAGGTTTTGAATTTATTTGACATATGTGTCTGAATTCATTTTTTAATATATTTTTTAAGAAATCATAAATCTTTAATAATATACTTTCATCACATTTACCAACAATTAACACACTGCCTGTCCTAAAAATCATAAATGATACTAAACTAATATTTATGTGCTTATTTTTATTTTCTTCTGAAATCTGACATCCATTTTGCACTTCCAAATCATGATTATAATAAAATTTACATTGAATACCTGGATAAGAACAGGGGTCATAAATAGATTGTATGTTATATTTTGATTTCAACATTTCATACAAAACTTCTCTATTAATAAAGAATCCACAGTTAAAATTTGAGTTTATCAATACTGTTTCAGAACTATTTTCTTGAAATGCAAGAGTTTCCTCAACATAAGGTTGCAAAATTTTAATAACCAACTCTAACAATAGCTTGTAAGTGTCTTCATTTTGAATCCCTGGAATTTCTAATTTCCCCGTGTTAAATACTTTCACGTGAAATTCTTTAAACGTTGTATTAACCCTCATTCGTAGTATTATAACAAAACAATTATAAAACGCGCTTTTTTGTTTACACCGATAACTCATAATATCCTTTTTTGAAACCCCTATGCTAATTTTTCTAATGTCTTTGAATTTGATACGACCGGTGGGGTTGTCAATGTGAGTAATGACATATTCTTCGTAATGTTTTTCCAATTTTAATTTGTCTTTCAAAAACTGTAAACTTTCAATTTCAGTGGAATTAAACTTCATTTGCTTTTTTATGACGTAATCACCCGGTTTAGCGTATTCCGCAACTGGAATATGCCAAAACAAACTATTTAAATCTATATGTTGATTTAAATAGGCTATCTTTGTTTTGGTAGATATATAAATGTCTGAAGATTTAGGAGCATCAGACAGTATGTTAGATGTAATATCAGTAGATAGTATTTCATGATTTGTATCTAAAGAATATACATCTTGTTCATCGCAGTCTGACGACGTATCATCAGAATTTATAGACATAAACTTTTCCCATTCATCGTCTATTTTAAATGATTGATTTGACAAGGTAGACATTGTAGTATTATTTGCAATTGCCTTTAAATTCTTTATATTAATTTACATTCAATTATTTTCTTTATTTATAATATAAAGAATGAATCACGTTTCGAATAAAATTTACGAAAGAAGTGCTGACATTCCGATTAATCAACATGCGTACAAACTCCAATCAACCAATGGAGAGCATAGTTTAAAACAAAATTATTTTGACCCGTCAAAAAGTTCGCCACCCAATGTATTTATTAAAAAATTACGTGAACGATTGTCGTCTTATAATCATGCCAACGTGAACCTAGACAATTGCAAAAGTGCATAAAAAATGTAGGTTTGATTATTTGTACTCTGAGAATGCAGCAAATTCTCAACAAAACCTAAAAACTCTGGCGTGACTTTATCCATTTTATTACGAATAATATAATCTAAAAAATTTTTAATTATATTTTTTTTATCAATATTGTATATTTTGCTGATGCTATAAATATAATCATGTAATTCTGTCACATTTTCTTTTTTTTCTAACTTTGAAATAAACGTTTCCCAGACCTTATTATCAACGATGTGCAATTTTATTTCATTTGTGTAATCTATTTTTAATATATCTTGATTGGATTGCATAAAATTAATCATACTTCGAATGTCAGATTTGTATAACTGTTGAATACTTAATAAAGATTCTTCTGTCAAGTTTAATTTCTCAGATTCTGAAATATGTTTTAAAAATTTAACTATATCATTTTTTGGCAATTGGTTAAACCGTAGTTTTATAAATTCATTTTGTAATCCTTCATCAATTTTACTAATATAATTACAAATTAAACAAAATCGCACGTTTTTTGAATAGTTTTGTAATAAATATCTCAATGCTTGCTGAGCATTTTTTGTCATATAATCTACTTCATCCAATATAACAAAT
>Ga0315283_10001768_pt1 | contig 17662 bp, 15 predicted proteins | sample YL17G09_0_MG_FD_204541 | JGI IMG/M metagenome (GOLD analysis project Ga0315283, IMG submission 204541) | Sediment microbial communities from Yellowstone Lake, YNP, Wyoming, USA - YL17G09_0 | ecosystem: Environmental > Aquatic > Freshwater > Lake > Sediment | place: USA: Wyoming | collected... | reverse complement strand
ATTGAGTGTTTGGATGTTCTGGTTTATATCACGTGTGGTACCTACCATTTCCATCAAAGTCCATGCTCGGTTATTTTGGAACCGGATTAATACTGCGCCTCGTGTCCCTCGGGAAAGCAGGCTTCGTAGAAACCCTTGAGCGTTTGATTGGAAGGGACATGAATTCGCCCTGACAAACGGGCATGGGCGGAAATTATTTTATTGACACAAGGGAAAAGGAAAAGCCGACAGGGGATTTTGGAGTGGTTGACGGAAACGGGGGCGGGGACCCCTCACATGCTTTAGCGGGGAGAGGGCCGGCGAGGGCGCACTGGCTTGGAACCTGAACGGTGCCAAGCCAGTGCTCCACGTTAATGAAGATAGATTGCTGGTTATTCAACGGGGTCGCCGACCGAACGACGGATGGAGGTTGTCATGCATCAAGTTGGGCTTCGATATCATATTCCGGCCCCCCGTTCGACCTCAGTGCCGTCGTCCCACGGCCCAGACGACCCCCAGAGGCCCTTCGGGCCTCTTCGCCTCGACGACCTTCGGTCGTCTTCGCCGTGGAAGACTTCTGGTCTTCTCGGCCTTGACGAGCGCTATGGCGCTCGTCTGCGGCCTAGGCGACGATGCGTCGTCGCCTGCGGTCCGCTCGCATTCTTGCGGGGCCCCGGCCCGGGCGTGACCGGTCTAAGGCAGCACGAAAGGCCCTGCCACGACGGTCTCGCCCATGACGAGCCGCACGATGTTGCCGGGGCGGTTCGGTCCAATTTCGAAATGATGAATGGGCGCCTCTCAATTCAATGCCTCCGAAAAGGGCAAACACATTTGAATCGATTATTCTTGGATGAACGGGCCGCAATTCCACGTTTTCTGCGATAGGGTTATATATGGTCGGACACGATATTTAGCAGGAAGGGGTTTGCTTGGTTAAAATGGGAAAGGCAATCTGTCTGGCACTCTGCGGAATCATGCTGCTGGGCGCTTTCCCCATGTCATATGATTCTACAGCGTACGCCATCGACCGATTCTCCGATGGGAGCGTCCAGAAGGACATTCAGTTCTCTTCCACCGTCAAGGACGGCATGGTCTACCTCTCCGTTCCGAGGGCCACCAATCTAACGCGCGCTGAGCTGAGCCTCGAGCCGGGGACCTCCGAGATCGCGACCTTCCACCCATTCGAGCAGTTCGCGGGAGGCGTGTCCTCCAATGTGACCGGTCTCTCCGAGCTCGGGTTGACAGAGAGCGCATCGTGGTGGAACGCCTCCTGGCATTACGCGATTGCCCTGGAGGTTAATTCGGGGGCCGCGGCAAGGCGGGACATCGCCGTGGAAATGGAGCTCAACCTCACGGACGCCCTTGTCAAGGCCGGGGTGCTCGGAAGGACGCTGGACGAGAGCTCGCTGCGCATAATCGAATATTCCCAGGGCCAGCCGTTGATATACAATTCATCCATCGATGGCACGGAGAAATATTGTGTCCCGATGGGCTGGAGCCCCTCTCCTGAATACAAGAGGGACACCAATGCGGTCCTGGGCATCAGCTGGCTTCTCTCCGGCGATACGCCGGCGCAGACGGTGCGGAGCTTCATGCTCTATTTCGACGACACCACCCACGGGGCCAAGCCCGCAGGGGCCGCAAAGCTGGCCTTCTGGAAGGACATCCTTTTCGCAAACTGGAACCCGTATGAAAATTATGGGCTCTACTACAAGAATACGAACGGCTCCTTCTCGAATACATCCACGGCGCTGTTCCCGACGCACGCCTCCGCGGCCGTCTTCACGGGGGACTTCAACGGCGACGGGTACCTGGACATCGTGTATCCGAACTGGAGGATTGGAAGCAACTACACGCTCGACAGCTTCGTCTTCGCCGGAGGGCCGGACGGCATGGATTCGAATGTGGACTGGTTCCTGCCCACCTCGGGAGCTTTCGGGGGCTCAGCAGGCGATGTCAACAACGACGGATACGATGATATCGTGTTCGCCAGCATACGCAACACCACTGGATACAGTATCAACAGTACGTTGTATTACGGAGGGCCGAACGGGCTCGACAATACCACGGCCTTGAACTTCCCCACGCAGGGCGCCACGGACTGCGCCATCGTGGATGTAAACCGCGACGGGCTCAAGGATATCGTCTTCGCGAACGCCTACAACGGCTCCTCCGGAAACATCAACAGCTCCTTGTTCCTCAACAACGGCGCCGGCTTCAACGCGACGCCGGACATATCGCTCTTCGCCCAGAATCCGTATGCAGTGGAAGCGGCGGACCTCAACAAGGACGGCTGGGTCGACCTCCTGTTCGCCAACAGCATGAACACGAGCATGGCATTGCCCGGCGCCTACCATATAGACAGTTTCATCTATTATGGAAGTCCGGTGGGATTCAGCTCCGTCCCGGATGTGAAGCTGCCCACCCACGGCACCCTTGATGCGAAGGTCGCGGACCTCAACCAGGACGGCTGGCTCGATGTCGTGTTCGCCAATTACAACGACGGCGCGACCTTCAACACGCTCAGTTCCGCCTATTTCGGGGGCCCGTCCGGGTTCTCCTCGACACCGGGCGCCTACTTCCAGACATCCTGGGCCTACGGCGTCGATGTTGCGGACGTCAACAACGACGGATATCTGGACGTCGCCTTCGCCAACTACTACGATGGCGTGAGGACGGACATCAACAGCACCATACTCCTGGGGCCCTGCATAGGACTGCAACAGCCGGACCTCTTCTTCCCGACATTCGGCGCGGGGGATGTCGCCTTCGCGGACATCGATCGCTATTACATGTCCAAGGACAGGAATCCCCCGACCATCACGGCGGGCCCGCTCCAAGGGAAATATCTGCCCAACGGGACCTATGTGTCCTCATCGATAGTCGAGGAAGAGCCCATACTGTCCGCATCGGCGGTCTGGAATGCGAGCCTTCCATCCCAGCCTGCGGGGTGCAACGTGACGGTCACGCTTTCCAACAACAACGGAGCCGACTGGACGAATGTGACCAAAGGGGAGCCGGTCAATTTCACGACAACGGGGAAGGCGCTCCGGTACCGCGTTGAGCTGGTATCCGACGGCCACAACATCGATACACCGGTGTTCCAGGACATCTCGATCACATATTACAGGGTGAGCTGGCCCTACAACCTGACATTGGATGTCGGGGACGACGGGAAAGTGGATTGGTCGTTGCCTGGCAAGTTCAATGCGACTGCCACTCTGAACGAGAGCACGATGGGCCTCGCTACCGTGCTCATGGGCATCGTTCCCCGCACAGGGGTCGGGAACGCCACGGTGCCTTTCCGGTTCACGTCCGAAAGGCCGGGCGTGTTGCGGGTCTACGGGCTTAACATAACGGGAAATTACAAACCAGAGACGACTCTTCCGCTTCCGGACCAGATTATGACGGAAGACGTGGCCCTGCCCAACGCGCTCAATTTGAACGATTACTTCCGCGACCTTGACGGGGAGAAGATGAACTTCAGCGCCATAGGGGCGCGCAACCAGATTGTGAACATATCATCCAACGGGACGCTTTCGCTCGCTCCAAGGCACAACTGGTACGGCACGGAGCGCATAACCATCCGGGCGCGCGACGCTGCCGGCGAGTACGCCGACTCCGCGATGGATATCGAGGTTTCGTCCGTCGACGACCCGCCTCACTTTGTCGCGACGCTTCCCGACATCAACGTGACCGAGGGCGAGACCGTCCGCGGCGTGTTCAATTTGCTCGACTATGTCGAAGACGATGACACTCCCAAGACGCAGCTGTTCTTCTCCGTCGCCGAGGTGACCAATAGGAACGTCACCGTCGTCATGGACTCCAACGACAACGTCGATGTCGCCTCCCGGATAGGGTGGAGCGGCACCGTCAATGTCACCATGAAGGTGTCCGACGGCGAGGCGAGCGACACGGCGCACTTCAACATAACCGTGTACCAGAGGAACCAGCCTCCCACGATGGCGTCCCTTCCGAGCATCCAGATGCTCTCCGGGCAGAAGATGGACCGGGCGTTCAATCTGTACAACTTCACCAACGACCCCGATACCGCCAGGGCCCGGCTGATATTCTCCGTGGAGGAGAACACCAATTCCGCCTGCAAGGTGACCATTTCCTCGGACGGCTTCGTCAACATACAGCCGGAGAGGGGCTGGACCGGGACCACGTGGATAACCGTGAATGTGAGCGACGGGGAATATTCCGCCCGTGCGACCTTTGCCGTGACGGTCACGCCGAAGCCCATCACCGAGGGTTTGAACGTCATCTACGTCTACCTGATAATAATCCTCGCCGGCATGATTCTGGCGGTCCTGGCCGTGGACATATACGTCAGGATGAAGAAGGCAAAGGCCGCGCAGCCTCCGTCCAACGCCAACATCGTGAGCCTGTTCAGCGACAGGTCCGCGGGGGTCCAGGTCGTGGATGATGATGACAAGGGGACGGGCGGGGACGGGAAAGGCGGGGCAGGCGGGCAGGGCGACGATTTCGAGGACGATGACTCCAGGGACGGCGGCAGCGCCTCCAGGCCTTCCAGCGGGATAGCAGGCGGCGCAGGCACCGGCTCAGGGGAAACCGGTTTCACGGACGCAGACGGTGACGAGGGCGCCGAGGAAGTTGCGATGGAGACGTCGCCGCTGGACGCCGTAACAGGGGACAAGGGAACCGGCGCCGGGACCGGTGCCGGAGCAGCTGCGGGTGCAGGGACCGGTGCGGGAACGGGCGCGGCTGGCGTGGTTGCGGTCGAGGAGCCCGCGACGGGCGACGAGAATGTCATGGAGGTCATACCCGAGGCGCCTGCCGAGAAGGTGCCCGACATGACTCCCCCATCAACGGATGTTGGGTCTGGCGGGATGGCAGGGGCGGGTGCGACGGGAGCGGGCGGGGCGATAACAGCGCTAGGCGGAGCGGCAGCTGTTGCAAGCGTTCCCGGAGCCGAGCCTCCCCAGGAGCCGCTTGCGACGGGGAAGAAGGAGCTTCCCGCCAAGAACGCCGAGAGGGACATTGGCGCCGGAGAGGTGGAGCAGAAGCCCATCACGAAGACAGCCAGGGAGCTTCTCGCCGATTTGCAGAGGCCAAGGGTGCCTGCGAAGCCTGAGCCTCCGAAGCCTGAGGTCGGTCTGAGGTCCAAGGCGACCGAGGTCGAGTCCAAGGCGGACGAGCTGGACCAGAAGGAAGTGAAGCCGCTTGCGAAGGTCCGGTGCGCCGGATGCAAGTCCGTCATTCCCGTGTTCAAGGCGGAGAGACCCCTTGTGATAACGTGCCCCAGGTGCGGGAAGATGGGAACGCTAAAGTGAGGGATTATCTCAACGCTTCTGACCACCGAGGCCAATCTCATCGAGGATTTCGGTGATACTGTCCCTGAGCGCAGGCAGGCTGACACGGACGGTTTCCAGACGAGTTCGAGGTTGACGCCGAAATAGGCGTGGGCCAGTTTGTCGCGAATGCCGGCGATGTCGCGCCATGGTGCCTTCGTTCCCTTTTCTCCAATCCGTTTTCTCCAATCCGATTGCAGTTAAATATAAATCGTGTCTATGCGTTGTGGAGTACAGCTATAACGGAGAGTGCCTACAGTGAAATCGATAATTACCGATGCTTTGTCGAGAAGGGGTCCCGAATCCATGCCGCTTGGTCCAACGCAGTCGCAACCACCGCAGCCCGGCGCGGACGATTCAGAATTGGAAGAGATCCTTCAGGGAATGAAGGTCAAGATAAAGGTCTTCGGCTGCGGCGGCGGCGGGTCGAACACCATCAACAGGATGGTCGAGTTCGGCATCGTGGGCGCCGACATGTACGCGCTCAACACGGATGCCAAGCACCTTCTCACCGTTCATGCGCCCAAGAAGTTCCTTCTGGGCAGGCGCTGCACCCGCGGTCTGGGCGCAGGCGCGATACCCCAGATAGGCGAGGAGGCCGCAAAGGAGGCGGAAGAGGAAATAAAGCCCGTCATGACGGGCGTTGATATCGCGTTCATCACCTGCGGCATGGGAGGCGGCACCGGGACCGGCTCGGCGCCCTACATCGCAAAGATGGCCAGGGACGCGGGCGGGCTCGTCATAGGCGTCGTCACGATGCCCTTCAGGGCCGAGGGCGCCATGAGGATGCAGAACGCCACGGACGGCCTCGAGCGCCTCCAGAAGCAGTGCGACACCGTCATCGTGGTTCCCAACGACAAATTGCTACAGCTGGTTCCCAGGTTGCCCTTGGACGCCGCCTTCAAGGTGGCCGACGAGGTCCTCATGAGGGCCATCAAGGGCATCACCGAGATAATCACCAAGCCCGGCCTTGTAAATCTGGACTTTTCCGACCTCAAGACCATAATGAAGGGCGGAGGCGTTGCGATGATAGGCATGGGCGAGGGCGAGGGCGACGACAAGGCCAACGAGGCCGTCACCGAGGCCATAAACTCCCCGCTGCTGGACGTCGATGTGGGCGGCGCCACTGGCGCGCTCATCTCCGTCACCGGCGGCTCCGACATGACCGTAACTGAGGCTGAGAAGGTAGCCGAGATAGTCGGCTCCCGCATCAACCCGATGGCGAGGATCATCTGGGGCTGCACGGTGGACCCCACTCTGGAGCACACAATGAGGGTCATGCTCGTCGTCACGGGCGTCAAGAGCAAGTTCCAGCCGCCACAGGGGCCGGGACAGGGCCGAGGCCTGGAATTCGTCAAATAATGCATCTCCAAAGGTGCTGAACCGCGCCGAAATGTATTAGAATGTAAAAACCGTTGGAGAGCAACCGTATCCGCGGGCCCGCACAGCTCCCAGCGGCAGTTTAGGCCGTCCTATCGCCGGAACTACTCCCGAGAGCGGGGGGCCCCCGAGAGAGGATGTGAATCTATGAAATCCATAATAAGGGACATGCTGACCAGGCAAGGCCCCAGCCCGCCTGCTACCGCGTCCCAGGCCCCGGCGGCGGCTCCACAGCCCATGCCCATGGGCTCGGACGACGAGGAGCTGGAGAAGTTACTCGAAGGGCTAAAAACATGCATCAAGGTGATGGGCTGCGGCGGAGGAGGCTGCAACACCATCAACCGGCTCGTGGAGGCCGGACTTCCCGGAGTGAGTCTTTACGCTTGCAACACCGACGCCCAGCACCTGCTGGCCATTCATTCGCCCAGGAAGATACTTCTCGGCCGAAGGCTCACGAAGGGCCTTGGAGCAGGAGCCATACCCCATGTCGGAGAGGAAGCGGCCCGCGAGTCCGAGGAGGAGCTCAAGGCGGCCCTCAACGGCGCCGACATCCTGTTCGTGACGTGCGGCCTCGGAGGCGGCACGGGAACGGGCTCCGCCGCCGTGGTATCCAAGCTGGCCAAGGAGATGGGCGCGCTCGTGATAGGCGTCGTCACGCTGCCATTCAAGGCGGAAGGCATAGTCCGCCTGGAGAACGCCGAGTGGGGGCTGGAGAACCTCCGCCGGTGCGCCGATACCGTCATCGTCGTTCCGAACGACAAGCTGCTCGAGCTAGTCCCGAGGCTGGCCCTCAACGCCGCCTTCAAGGTGGCCGACGAGGTGCTGATGCGCTCCATCAAGGGAATATCCGAGATAATCACCAAACCCGGGCTGGTCAACCTGGACTTCAATGACCTCAAGACCATCATGAAGGGCGGAGGCGTCGCCATGATAGGCCTGGGCGAGGCCGACGAGGAGAACCGCGCATTGGAGGCCGTCAACGAGGCCCTGAACTCGCCGCTCCTGGAGGTTGATGTCTCGGACGCCAACGGAGCGCTCGTAAACGTCACCGGGGGGCCTGACATGACCGTCTCGGAGGCCGAACGCGTCGTCGAGGAGGTCCACAACAGGATCAACGCCAACGCCCGCATCATCTGGGGCGCCGCAATAGACCCGGCGCTCGAGCACACGATACGGGTCATGGTCGTCATAACGGGGGTCAAGAGCCGCCAGATTTTCGGGCCCGCGAGGCCCCAGGTGGCACCCCAGCAGCAGCCCCAGAGACAGATGGCGGCCCAGCCCCAGCCAAGGCCCCAGGTCGCAGCACCGCACGGAATAGATTTCATAAGGAGATGATTGAACGGACATAATGGAGTGGTCCTGGAAGAAACAGGATAGGGCCGAGGACTTCCTGAAGCGCTTCGGCAAGGGCAAGTATGGCCGCGTGCTCAAGATGGCGAAGAAGCCCGCGCCCGACGAGTACAAGCGAACCCTCCAGATCACAAGCCTGGGTACCATCGCCATCGGCGGTCTCGGGTTCCTGATATACTACATATGGGAGAACGGGCCTCCATTCTTCAGGGGCCTCCTGGGGATATGAACGGGTGGATATCATGGCCGAAACACACAAGGCAGAGGGAGCCAAGAAGGCAGCGCCCGAGGATGAGCCCGTGGGCGACGGAAAGCCTACCATCGTCGTCGTGAAGACGTCGATAGGCCACGAGAAGATAGTGGCCGAGGCCATCGCCGGCCGCGTGAAGCGCAAGTCCGCTAGGGTCTTTTCAATACTCTCGCCGGCGACGTTGCGCGGGTACCTTCTCGTCGAAACGGACGATATCGACGGCTTCAAGAACCTCATCAAGGGAATACCGAAGGTGAGGGGCGTCGTCGAGGGCAGCACCGGGATGGGCGAGATAACCCATTTCCTGACGCCCAAGCCGCTCGTGGCCGGCATCGTCGAGGGGGACATCGTGGAGCTGGTCAGCGGACCGTTCAAGGGAGAAAAAGCGCGCGTGCAGCAGATCGACGAGGCCAAGGAGGAGATAACCGTCGAGCTGTTCGAGGCGCTCATATCGATACCCGTCACGGTGAAGGGAGATTGCGTAAGGGTCATCGAGAAAGAGGAAAAGTAGCAATCCAAAGACTAATTTAGAGAATCATGATACAGTGATATAAGGAGGACAAGAGAAATGGCAGAGAAACTGGAAGTGCTCGTCGACGGCGGCAAGGCCACCCCGGGTCCGCCCCTGGGTCCCGTGCTGGGACCGCTCGGCGTGAACGTGGTACAGGTAGTGGCGGCCATCAACGAGAAGACGAAGGCGTTCCTGGGGATGAAGGTCCCCGTCAAGCTCGTCATCGAGAAGGACAGGACCTTCACGGTGGAGGTCGGCACGCCGCCGACGACCGCCCTCATCATGAAGGAGCTGGGGCTCGAGAAGGGCTCCGGAAAGCCCAAGACGGAGAAGGTCGGCGACCTCACGCTGGAGCAGGCCAAGAAGATTGCCAAGATGAAGGCCGAAGCCGTTCTGGGTCGGGACATGAAGAAGGCGGTCAAGGAGATAATCGGTTCGTGCGTCTCGATGGGTGTCACCGTCGAGGGCAAGGACCCCCGAGCGGTCCAGAAGGAGATAGACGCCGGAAAGCACGATAAGCTGCTTTTGGGATAGGCGAAAGAACGGTTCTTGCGGGTCCGCCCTTTCGCTCTGTCCGGGGATGTGGGGGATGTTCCAACGGATTCTGGTCCCCATCGACGGTTCCCGAAACTCACTGCAGGCCGCCCTCTATTCGTTCGCATTCGTCAAGGCGTTCGAGAGCCAGGTGACGCTGCTCTACATCATCAGCCCTGATATGAAGGATGCCGCGGACAAGGCCGGCACGGGCAATCCCAGGGTGATGGCCAACGAAATACTGGACATCGCCAAGCGTGCGCTCCTGCGCAAGAGGATTCCGACGAAGGACCTGGTGCTCGAGGGCCCCCCGGCGCCCAGGATATGTGCCGCCGCCGTTTCGGAGAGGTGCGACCTCATAATCATGGGCAGCCGAGGCATCAGCAATATCCCGGATTTCATGATGGGCTCCGTGAGCAGCAAGGTGAGCCAGTTCGCGCGCAGCTCGGTTCTGGTGGTCAGGAACCCTGTGCCCCTGAAAGGAATTCTGGTCGCATTCGACGGCTCGAGGCTGTCCCAGAAGGCCCTGGACGTGGCTGGCGAGCTTGCCATCCGGTTCAAGGCCGTCATCAATCTGGTAACTGTGTCCCACGAGGGGGAAGAGAACGAGGGCCTCAGGCTAATAAAAGGCGCGAACATCCTCGAATGGCATCTCAGGATGGTCAAGGCCGGCCTCGACGTCAGGATGGACCTGAGAACGGGCCACGCCGCCGAGACCGTTGTGAAGATGGCCGCGGAACAGAATATGAACCTCGTGGTCATAGGCGGCACCGGGCACAGCGGCATCGAGGAGATGGGCCTGGGCTCCGTGTGCGACCAGGTTCTCAGGCACAGCGGGTGCTCCGTGCTCGCCGTGAAATGAGCCTGCAACAAGGGCCGCCCTCGTGGCCAATCGCAAGCCTTTTATACCGCGAGCGCGTCTCGCCTTCAGTCGCAATATCAGCGCCCTGTAGAAGAGGGGAACACCCTCGACATGGTATTCATGGATACTACGGGGGGTTGGAACCATGGTGGAACCGCATATCCTAGAAAGTGTAAAGAAGGCTCTCGAGACCTCCAAGGTGAGGAATTTCAAGGAGAGCGTCGAACTCTGCATCAACCTAAAGGAGGTGGACCTCGCGAATCCCAAGAACAGGATTGACGAGGAGATTCAGCTCCCGAAGGGCCGTGGGAAGCCGGTGAAGGTAGCAATCTTCTGCGGCGGTGAAATGGCCCCCAAGGCCAAGGGTGTCGTTGACAGGATCATTCCGACCGAGGAGATAGATAAGATCTCCGGCGACAAGAGGGCTGCGCGCAAGCTTGCCACAGCGTTCACATACTTCCTCGCCGAAGCTCCCCTGATGCCCACGATAGGCAAGAAACTGGGCAAGTTCTTCGCTCCCAGGGGCAAGATGCCCAAGCCCATTCCCGCCGGCGCGGACCCTGTCCCGGATATAAACAGCATCCGCAACAAGGTCAAGGTGCGCAGCAAGGACAGGCGCACGTTCCATGCAATCGTCGGAACGAGGGAGATGAAGGCCGAGGATCTGGCGGAGAATGCGGCCGCCATCCTCAAGAGAGTGATCGACAGGCTCGAGCGCGGACCGAGCAACATCCATTCGGTGTTCATCAAGACCACCATGGGTCCCGCGATTAAGATAATGTGAGGCGATGACCGTGGCCAAGAAACCAGCACATGTGGCGCCGTCGAAGAAAGAGGCGGTCCAGAAGATTAACACGCTCCTCAAGAACTACTCGACAGTGGGCCTAGCGAGGATAACCGGAATTCCGGGCCCCCAGATGCAAAAGATTCGCCAGAAGCTCAGGGGCAAGGTGGAGCTCGTGGTCTCCAAGAACACCCTCTTCGAGCTGGCCATCAAGGACACCGAGAAGACCAAGCCCGGGATAAAGGGACTGAACGAGAAGATCACCTCCCAGATGGCCCTCGTGGCGACGAACCTCAATCCCTTCACGCTCTTCAAGGAGATGGAGAGGACCAAGATGCCTGCTGCCGCCAGGGGCGGAGAAGTGGCTCCCGTCGACATCGAGGTCATGGAAGGGGAGACGTCCTTCAAGCCCGGCCCGATAGTCGGCGAGCTGCAGAAGGCCGGAATTCCCGCCGGCATCGAGGCCGGCAAGGTGTTCATTAAAAAGGACAAGCTCCTTGTCAAGAAGGGCGACAGGATTCCCAAGGACCTCGCCCCCATGCTCACGAAGCTTGAGATAATGCCGCTCGTGGTCGGTCTGGACCTCCAGGCTGCCTGGGAAGCCGGCACCGTCTATCCGGCCAACGTACTCCACATCGACGAGGTCAAGATAATGGGCGACATGAACAATGCAGCCCGCTTCGCCTTCAACCTGGCGATGTTCTCGGCCTACCCGAACACCATGACCATGAAGCCCCTGCTGGCGAAGGCCAGGCTGGAGGCCATAGCCGTGGTGCTCGAGGCCGGGGTTGCGACCAAGGACAAGGACGTGATGGGAATGCTGCTTGCGAAGGGAACCGCGCAGGCCAAAGCCCTCAAGACGGCTGCGAAGCTGGCCTGAGGGAAATGACTATCATCAAGATGCGGAAAAAAGTGAGAATATGTGGACAGTGGACGAAACCCTAGGAGGATGAAGAAATGGAATATGTGTACAGTGCGCTCCTCCTGCACAGCGCCGGAAAGCCCGTCGACGAGACCGGGATTACCAGTGTGCTGAAGGCAGCGGGCGTGGCGGCCGACGCCACCCGAGTGAAGGCTCTAGTAGCAGCTCTGCAGGGAGTGGATATAACCAAGGCCATCGCAACGGCGGCCTTGGCTGCACCCGCAGCCCCCGCGCCGGAAGCCAAGAAGGAGGACAAGAAGGAAAAGAAAGAGGAAAAGAAAGAGGAGAAAACCGTCTCTGAGGAAGAGGCATCGGCCGGCCTCAGTGCTCTTTTCGGCTGATTTCTTATTCTGTTTCGAACCCTTCAGCGCAGAAAGGAAATCGGGGCGCATTCGAGGCCCCGGCGCCAGCACTAGCAGTGCGGATGATTTTTTATCCGCCTCTCGAGTCTGGTGCCACTTAATTTTGTTCAGTACAATTTTCCCCAAAGGTGCCTGTTCGGATGGCCGTGCGGGTGGTACCTATGCCCGGGATTGATGGGATAAAGACCACCGGCTTCAGCCGGTGTTCTCCACATGGATGAAAATGGTGCTTATCGCGTCTACAGCCCCTTCTCCATCATTGCGGCGAATTCCTTCTCGAAGATGGACATGAGCTCCTTGGAAATCTCCGCCTTGAGGCTCGGAGGGATGAGCTCCATCCCCAGCTTGGCGCCGCACTTGGTGAGCTTGACGAGGGCGAACGTCTGGCGGGCCTTTGCCTCCAGATAGAGGGATATTGACTCCTTTATCTCGTCCCTGAGCTTGGGGTTCTCCTCGAGCCTGATCCTAATAACCCGCTTTATCTCGTCCTTTATCAGGTCGCGGGCTGCCTCCATCACGATGTTCTCGGCGTCGATGGCCTCGGTGACGTTCTTGATAAGCGGAACGATGCTCTTGTCGTCGCCCATGATTCAACCCGCCCAATGGATGGGGAAGGGGGGTATTAGAACCTTTTTAGGGCGGGGATGCCAAATGGGTGTCCTCAATGCCAAAAAAAACTTGTGGTAGGGGGCGGGAGTTCGGGGGTCTGGAATACCCCCGGGGGCGCATGACCGAAAGGCGCCCCTTTGACGCGGGCCCCGGTTTCCGCCAGAACGCGTACCGCCGTGGGCCGGCGCCGGGATGTACCCGCCCGGACCTACCACTTTCTTGATCGTGAGACCGTAACTCAGTCGTAACGGGTGTCGCAGCCGCAGCTCTCGTAGACCTCTTCCCAGCTGCAATCCTCGTCTTTGTCCTTCACCATATTTGTTCACCATCCTTGCGTTGCACTTCTGCACATGAATTGTACCTTCCCGTATATGAACCGAAACAGGGGGGAGGTGGGTGAAAGTGAAAGACCTCACCGAGAGAGGGGGGGTGAAAGTGCGGGCGCCCTTCCTGTGCGCAAGACCATCTCTACAGGAAGCGGAGGGGAATTTGAACGGGTCCATGATTTTATTAGCGGGGAGGGCGGTCCCGGAACCGCATGGGAAAGGGGAGCGGCGCATCGGAACCAGGGGGGTCGGCAACGGCAGGGAGCACCCCTCACCGCCTCATCGATATCAGGCACCAGAGGACGTGCTCTTGCCCCCCGTCTCACATCAACTGCATGAGCGCCAAGGACTGGATCAAGAGCCAGCTGGGGGTGTGGCAGTTCTACTACGAAAAAAGGGACATCCGGGACAAGAGCCTGCATCCCGCAACATTCCCGTTAGCGCTGGCCCGCCGGTTGATTGACCTCTTCTCCCACGAGGGCGAGCTTGTGATGGACCCCTTCTGCGGCAGCGGGACCACTCTTCTGGCGGCCCAGGACGCCGGCAGGAACGCGCTGGGCTTCGACATCAACGAAAAATACATTGATTTGAGCAAGGGACGGTTGAAACAGGGACGGCTCGATGGGGTTGAGGCGAAACAGATACCGGAAATAGCGGACGCAAGGGACATCGACCGATATGTCGCGCCCTGCACCGTGGCATTGTCCTTGACGAGCCCTCCGTATGCGAATCTGCTCAACAGGAAGCGCCTCAACAAGAGCCGGCGCAACCGGAAGAACGAGCAGTACCTCAAGGTGGAGCAGTACAGCCAGAGGCCGGAGGACCTAGGCACCCTCTCCATTGAACAGTACGAGAAGGCGATGACGGACATCTACGCCCATCTATTGCCCCTTCACCGGGAAAAAGCGCATTGCGTCATCAACGTCGCTGACATGTGGTGGGAGAACCGGCGGGTCCCGATACATCTGCATATAGTGAAGGCTGTGCAGGATGCGGGCTTCGAGCTCCGGAACACCATAATATGGGACAGGACGAACATCGTCAACAGGGTGGGCATCTTCGGCTGGCCTTCCAACTACATCACGATGGGGACTACGTTCGAATATATCCTCGATTTCTGGCGCCCGCCGACGAAATAGATTGCTGTGACTGCCGAATGCGGGGGCGTGCCTCGGTGGCTCATTCCTCGCGGTGCCTCATGTAATGGAACAGGTACTGCTGGGCGTATCCGGCGTACCGGCCGTAATGCTCCGTGCCCCAGAGGCGCACCTTCTTCTCCGAAAGCTTCCTTCCGCGGAAAAAGAGGCGCTCCGCCACCCGCTTCACCCAGCGGTCCACGGGAAAGGCCTCGAGCTTGTCCATCGAGAACAGGAGGACGCAGTCCGCCACCTTCTCGCCCACGCCCTTGAGGGATACGAGGGCCTTCTTCGCCTCCTCGTAAGGCAGCGTCGCCAACGAGTATGGGTCGAAATCGCCCTTTGCAACCTGTCTGGCGATGCCAGCGATGTATCCGGCCCTGAAACCGAGCTCGCATTTCCGGAGGGAGCGCTCTCCGGCCCTGGCCAGCGCTTCCGGCGTCGGGAAGCCATGGAATTCCATTCCGTCCAGGGCGAGCGACGGACCGTGAGCAGCGGACATCTTCTCTATGCAGCGCGATATCTTGGGAACGTTCGATGCCGCCGAGGAAACGAACGATATGAGGCACTCCCAGGGGTCCTGGCGCAGAAGGCGGAGGCCCCGATAGCTTTGGATGGCCTCGTGCACATGAAGGTCCCTGTCGATGTCCTTCAGGATGGCATCCAGGTCCTCATCGAGCCTGAAGTAATGGCGTACGAAGCCCGTTGAGACCTTCGGGGATGAGCGGCACTCGAGGCCACCCCTTGCGAGGCGGACCATCATCGCGGTGTTGCCGACCGTGCCGCAGTACCAGTCCCCGTCGGGACTCCAGCGGAACGCCTGTCCGCATTCCAGAGTATGGCGGAGCTCCAGAGGGGCATCGAGCGGAACGAACGTGGATTCACCCCTTCCCGGCCTTCCGATGAATGGTTTTTTTCTTCTTCTCCTTCTTGTCGAGGCGCTTCAGGAGCCCGCCGAACGGTTTTTTCCCGAGGAAGAACAGGTGACCGACGCAGTCGCAGTCGGAGCAGCCGAAGCCGGGCACGATGAGGCTTCCCGGATGGGCAGCGACCCTTCGTGCGATCTTGCACTCGTTCCTCTTTTTGGAGGGGAACAGGGCGGCCCCCACGACCAGTGACTTGCCAAGCAGGTAATCTATGTGCCATTTCAGCTTCTTCGAATGGCGCAGGTGGCGCTTAACGCGCGCATCGAGGCCCGCCATGGCCGAGCCCACATAGACGTAATTGCCGGAGGCGAAATGGTACCTGCCGAGGCGGCCTATGCGCACAGTCACCTCGCGTCTCACCCTGACGAGGAGGATGTAGGCGCCCGACCTGGTTTTCAAATATCTCACCGGGGCCTTATCTTGCCCTCGAATTTCTCGTCGTAGTTGCCGTCCGAGCGCGGTCCGACGCGCTTGAGGCCGTAGCCCATGGAGCGCGTTCCCTTGAACCACCTGCACTTGGGGCAAATGAAGCCCTGGTAGTTGCGCTCCTTCACGTCAGCGCCGTCGAAGGCTTCCATCGGTGTGCGGCATTTCGGGCACATCTCGGACGTCGGAGCGTTCCAAGCCCCCTCGACCGCCGGTCTGTTCTGTAGCTCCATTATAACACCGGCAGAATATGGGCTCCGTGCTATATAATCCAACTGGCAATCTACTTAAGCGCGGAAGGAAATGCGAATGCCGATGGGCCGCACTGCATGCATCGGCATCGCTCTCATGCTCCTGCTCCTCCTGCCCCAGCCAGCGCTCGCGGCCGGTTCGAGGGCCAAGGAATTCTGGGACCACGACAGGAGGTTCGAGGCCAACTACACGAGCCCGCCCGGGACGGACATCGAGATAGCCGCCGGCGTGAATATCACGCTCGCCCCGCCAGGCTACGGCATGTCCGGGGGCGAGGATCGCGTCTTCTTCAAGCTCCGGGGAAATCTCATGGTCTGCGGGACCGAGAACAATACCGCATCCTTCTACGCCAAGAACGACGTCTGGTTCTTCTACGGCCTGTCCCCGGCCTGCATCACGGTCGAGGGCAACGGCCAGCTCGGGCAGATGGATGTGCGCAACTGCGTCTTCTCGAACCTGGTCCTGGACCTGAACGGTTCCGCCGGCACCCTGGAGAACTGCACCTTCCTGAATTGCGGCGTGTTCGTCCTGAACTCCGTGTGCGTCTTCCTCAACTGCACGTTCCTCACATCGACGCTCACAGTGCTGTCCGTCGGTACGATGAACCAGACGGTGGTGCTCAACTGCAGCTTCGACGGCGCAAGCCTCTTTCCCGAGGGTGTAAACTGGAACTACCTGCCCTCCCACGGGATTGCCGTTTACGGCTACGCCTCCATAAGCGGATGCGAGGTCACCCGCTACTATTACGGCATCGCCTCGTGGGCGGGCCTTCCGGCCATACATGACACCCATGTATATGGGTGCTACCACGGCATCGGCGTCTATACGGAGGACCCGGTTGAGAATCCTGTCATCACAAACTGCACGCTCGAGGACTGCAATTACTCCGCGCTGTCCATGAGCGGCAACGCCGTCATTGCCAACTGTACCCTAAGGAACTCCGTTACAGGGCTCGAGCTCTACAACATGTGGGGGGAGAACCGCCCGGTGTTGACAATGCGCGGGAACAGCATCTACGGCAACTCCGCCTACGGGATAACGGTCTGGAGGAGCGAGGTGGATGTCGGCGACACGCGGTTCGACGACGGCGCCGGCACAGCGAACGGTCTGGGGCGTGTGCAGGGGCTCGAGAGCGTCATCTATCGCGTCGTTTCTCCGGACGGCAAGGAAGTGGAGGACTACTGGCTCAATCGCACGAGCGCAACTGGAAAGCGCGATGACCTCCACAGGACCGGTAACGGGATGGGGACGCTTCACATGCAGGCGTTCGTGGTCGAAAATTCCGGCACGAGGACGGAGATGTACCCCTATACACTGCGGGCCGAGAAGGACGGCCGCTCCAACCAGATCACCATGAACCGCTCTGACCGCAACATAACCATCGTCCTGGCCGTTCTGGCCGATATCGTCCCGTTGAGCGTTACCTCGGAGCCGGGGTCCCCGAAGGCGGGCCAGTCCACGGTCTTCACCCTCTCCATTTTCAATAACGGGAGCCAGCCGACCACCCAGCTTGGCCGGAGGCCCAAGGCGCTCTTCACGATAGACGGGGTGAGGCTGGACGAGGTGGACATCTTCAACACCCTCCCCGGGAAATCGACGGAGGCCGTCGCTCTGGACTGGAAGGCCAAACAGGGCCACCACACCCTGCGGGTCACGCTCGACCCGGGGAACAGGCTGCCCGAGAACGACGAATCGAACAACAACCTGACCTACGAATTCGAGGTCGCGGCGGGGGCGC